>Ga0115566_10002276_pt1 | contig 15953 bp, 8 predicted proteins | sample COGITO_mtgs_1204_3_FD_87173 | JGI IMG/M metagenome (GOLD analysis project Ga0115566, IMG submission 87173) | Pelagic marine microbial communities from North Sea - COGITO_mtgs_120405 | ecosystem: Environmental > Aquatic > Marine > Epipelagic | place: Germany:Helgoland, sampling site Kabeltonne...
AGCAGTAAGCCCTGTAGCTGCTGCTGTTGTGGCTCCTGACGACCATGCGTAGGTATAAGCCGTTGTTCCACCGCTGGCTGAGGCTGTTGCCGATCCATCTGAGCCACCGTTACAACTTACGTTGGTTGGTGTTCCTATGCTTGCAACAACTGCTGTTGGCTCAGTGATGGTGACTGTTTCTGTATCTGTACAACTGTTTGCATCGCTTGCCGTAACAGTGTAAGTTCCGGCAGTCAATCCCGTAACACTTGCCGTTGTAGCTCCCGTACTCCATACAAACGATTTTGTTCCCGTACCGCCTGAAGCACTTGCTGTTGCTGAACCCGATGATCCGCCATTACAAGAAACATTATTACCGGAAATACTAGCAACTACTGCCGTTGGTTGAGTAACAGCTCTAACTTTAGTTTGAGTACAACCATTTGCATCTGTCACCGTTACTGTATATGATCCAGCTGTTAATCCCGTAGCCGTTGCGGTCGTAGCACCTGTCGTCCATGCATATGTATAAGCCGCTGTACCACCGCTTGGCACGGCAGTTAATGTTCCATTATTTCCTCCATTACACGATACATTCACCCTTGTTAAAGTCGGAATCGTTATCGCTGTTGGTTGAGTAATTGTCACCGTTTCAGTATCGGTGCATCCATTGGCATCCGTAGCTGTAACTGTGTAGGTTCCTGCTGAAAGACTGGTAACCGAGGCAGTAGTCGCTCCAGTTGACCAAGCAAAAGTTATGGTTCCGGTTCCTCCCGAAGCAGAAGCCGTGGCCGATCCATTCGAACCTCCATTACAACTTACGTTGTTAGGAGTTCCAATACTTGCTGTCACCCCAGTCGATGGTTGTGTAATGGTGGTTGATTCTGTGTCCGTACAACCGTTAGCATCGGTTACCGTTACAGTATAGGTTCCTGCTGTGAGCGAAGAAGCAGTAGCTGACGAACCACCCCCACCAGACCAAGCATACGTTTTTGTTCCTGTTCCGCCTGTTGCTGATGCTGTTGCTGATCCATTAGCTCCTCCAAAGCATGAAACATTTGTCGGTGTCCCAATAGATGCAACCAAAGCTGTCGGTTGCGTTATGGTAGTTGTTTCAGTGTCGGTGCAGCCATTGGCATCCGTTATTGTCACTGTGTACGTTCCAGCCGCTAACCCAGAATTGATAGCAGCTGTACCACCATTGCTCCATGCATATGTATATGCTGTTGTTCCTCCCGAAGCAGAAGCCGTAGCCGATCCATCGGATGCGCCATTGCAACTGACATTGGTTGGTGTTCCAATGGCCGCAGTTAACACTGTCGGTTGCGTAATTGTAACTGTTTCAGTATCTGTACAGCCATTTGCGTCAGTAACCGTTACTGTAAATGTCCCTGCGGCAAGTCCTGTCACCGCGGAAGTCGTTGCTCCTGTACTCCACACGTAGGTGTAAGCAGTTGTGCCCCCCGTGGCTGAAGCACTAGCAGCACCGCTAGATGCACCGTTGCAGGTCACATTATTCGTTACGGTAGTCGAAGCAATAAGAGCAGAAGGTTGAGTAATGGATACTGTTTCCGTATCCGTACAGCCATTTGCGTCCGTTGCTGTAACCGTGTATGTTCCTGCAGTTAGTCCTGTTGCACTTGCTGAAGTTGAACCAGAAGACCAGACAAAAGTTTTTGTTCCCGTTCCACCTGTAGCAGAGGCAGTGGCTGATCCATTTGACCCGCCATTACATGACACATTTGTAGGTGTTCCTACACTCGTTGTTACCCCTGTCGCAGGCTGTGTGATGGTTGTTGTTTCAGTGTCGGTACATCCGTTGGCATCCGTTACTGTCACTGTGTACGTTCCAGCAGTTAATGAAGAAGCTGTAGCGGAAGAACCTCCACCACCAGACCACGCATACGTTTTAGTCCCTGTTCCTCCTGTTGCCGAGGCCGTAGCGGATCCGTTGGAACCTCCAAAACAGGACACGTTTGTTGTTGTTCCAATGCTAGCGACAAGAGCTGCCGGCTGAGTAATAGTAACGGTTTCCGTATCTGTACAGCTATTGGCATCGCTTGCCGTTACCGTATATGTTCCTGCGCTTAGGCCAGAGACTGAAGCTGTTGTGGCTCCTGTACTCCAAACAAATGATTTCGTTCCTGTACCACCAGTTGCGCTGGCCGTGGCGGAACCATTCGTGGCACCGTTACATCCGATGTTCGTACCTGAAATACTTGCTACAACAGCAGTCGGTTGTGTCACCGTAGCCGTTGCAGTGGCTGTACAACTATTCGCGTCTGTGACGGTAATGGTGTATGTGCCCGCTGTTAGTCCTGTAGCTATACTAGATGCAGCACCCGAACTCCAGGAATACGTATATGAAGTTGTCCCTCCCGATGCAAAGGCACTTGCTAAACCGTTGCTACCACCATTACATGACGTGGCATTAGCGGTGGCTGACACAGATAATGCTGTTGGTTGAGTAATTGTCACGGTTCCGGTCTCTTCGCAACCGTTGTTATCGGTAACTGTAACAGTATATGTTCCAGCAGTCAGTCCAGTAGCTGTTGCAACACTGGCTCCACTACTCCAAGCATAACTGTATGGAGATGCTGTTCCAGAACCTGCGGCAGTGGCGGATCCATTAGACCCACCATTACAGCTTACGTGTGTTGGAGTTATACTTACCGTTGGCAAGTCATTCACAGTCATAGTCTCGGTGTCAGTTGCGGTTCCACAAGCATTGGTATATGTATAGGTAATTGTAAAGGACCCGCTACCCGATGTACCCGGATTAAAAATATTAGAAGAAACGCCAGTTCCGCTGAATGTTCCACCACTAGGCGTTCCATAAGAAGCCAAATGAAGCGTATCGGCATCTTCACATAATGCAGGGAAAGTGGATATGGATGAACTTGCTGCAGGAACAACAGTAATGGTCGAAGTATCCGAAGCAGAACAGCCGCTGGCAGTGACCGTATAAATGACATTGTGTGTTCCCGTACCTGCAAATGAAGGGTAATAATAAGCCCCGAAAACTCCTAAGCCACTGTATGTCCCTCCACTCGGTGAACCACCTGTTAAGAGGAATCCAGAAGCGGAGACGCACTTATTTGTAAAACTTCCCAACGATACGGAGGGAGCTGCATTCACAGTAGCCGTTATAGAATCTGGCGATACGCAACCGATTGAAGACGTGTAATATATTATATGCGTTCCAGCACCAGCAGCCGTAGGACTGAAATTTGTTCCAGACACTCCAGTTCCGGAGTGCGAACCTCCTGTTGGATAACCATAAGAAGATGATGCCAACGAAATAGGTCCATCGCTAGCACAAGCGGAAATAGTTGTTGTGAAAATGGCCGGTGAAGATTGAACGTTGATGGTCTTTGTAACGCTGTCCGTACATCCATTTGCATTCGTATATATATAAGTAACATAGTTGTTTCCGATGGCTGCTGAACCCGGATTGAACGTATTGCCACCTGTTACAGCAGAACCTGAATACGTACCTCCAGAAGGTGTTCCACCTGATAATATGAATGGATCGTCCCCATTACAAACTGATGCCAATGCTGAGTGGGTTACCGTAGGCAAACTATTGATGGTTAAGGCTATTACATTACTTGTGTCCTTACAACCAATGCTATCTACTATTACCGAATAGTTCCCAGCATTTCCAGTAGTGTATGTAGAATTAATCTCTCCGCTTAATACCGCTCCATTATATAACCATTGATAGCTGTAAAGCGAATTGGTATCGGCCTGTAATTGAGTGATTTCTCCTGAACATACTGCATTTCCAGCAGAGGATGAAGCCACGGCAACCAATTGATCACAATTAGCGATTCGAGTTAAGAAGCCATCGTAACTTGTACTAATTAGCGATGTAGAACCGAATGCTGTCGTGCCATAAAAGGACCCGTTTGCAAACACATAATCTTCTGAGTAAGCGCTTATAGCACATTCATATTCAATATTGCTCGAAGAAGTTGGGGCAATTAAATATTCAGCGTCTGAATTGGCGTAATCATACTTATAGAAATAAGGCGTGTAGCTTGATCCTGATGGATTTGTTACGCTTAAACCCCCCATAGAAATATTGTTGTTTGCCGCCATCAACCCTGACATATAGAGGTTACCCTCGTTATCCAAGGAAATTCTATTCATGTATGCCAAACCTCCACCGGATTGACCAGCTATTGCTGAACCCGATGTGTTGTATCGCATAAAGTATGGTCCGGCAGTAGTTAAGGAAACGGAACCAAAAACCGAATTCGTTGAGTAGTTGTAACCTGAAATAAAGATTTTATCGTTGTTGTCAATCTGCACACTTGTCCCATATTCATAAGATGACCCACCTCCTTTTCGCGCCCAACTCGCGTTTCCATTTGCCTGATTGAATTTTACGAGGTATGCATCATAAGCAGCAGTTGAGAATAAAGTCAAACTCCCAACTTCAAGGGTGTCAGAAACGTTAAAGGTACCTGTACAATAAGGGTTTCCGCTACCATCGATAGCCACGCCCCCTGCGTAATCCCAATACCAACTGTTTATGATATAATGATCGCCTTCTATTTGGGTTTTCCACTGGTAGTTTCCGTCCGTGTCATATTTTATTAAAGCATTATTACAAAAGCTAGTTGACGTTGTCGTTGCCGTTAATGAGCTACTACCAGCGGTAAAATTGCCCGTAAAACCTATTTGAACATAAACATCACCATCATCATCTGCCTCCAAACCAATAGGTTTTGTGTATCCAGATCCTGTTTGAGTTTTCACCCATTGAAAAACACCGTTGGTATCAAATTTCACCAAGAAGGCATCATAGTCGGTGGCCGTTCCGGTAAGTGTAGTATCCGCCACTGCGAAATTCCCGTAGAACCAACCTGCCACATACACACCATCTGTGCCATCACGAGCAACTTGGAAAGCACCATCGTACGAAGTACCACCTAGTCGTTGCGCCCAAAGGGCATGGCCATCCTTATTGTATTTTACAACAAAACCATCATAAGAAATACCCGACAATGAAATGGTGTCAAATGTCGAAGTTCCGATCATCCAGCCACATGAATACGTAGCGCCATTCACATCGGCTTCAAGGTCCTGGGGCATTTGGTAACTTGATCCCGTAAACTGTTCAGCCCATATATAGGTTTGAGCGTTCACTTGCGAGCTTAAAAAAGAAATCAAGCCTAGGGTTAGTAGTAGAGATTTTCTCATAATATTTTTGGTTTGTAAGCGTAGATTACTCCCAAAGAATTGGGAGACTAGCATAGCATACGAAGTTATAAACAAAAACGTTGGGAAAACCAAAATTGCGCCCTTTCACTAAAGGCATAAAAAAACCGCCTCATGGACTATACGAGGCGGTTATAATTTTAATTACTAATTGTCTTAATCCACGTTATCATGCAGAAAGGGATTATTGGGTCGGAGCCGTGTTCGTTTCTCCCCATCTTCCGCTTCTTCCTCCCCCAATGTAAAGCGGCTAGCGTTATTCTCAGCCGAATGTGGAACATCATCCAAATTGATTTGCTTACGCTTAAATGCAGGCTCATTTTCTAAATCAGACATTCCAGAAGGAGTTCTCAGTTTCATACTCAAATCTCTCAATCGACTCAATCGATCACTAGCCCTTCGGCTTTGCTCTTCTTTTGATGCATTATTCGAACTAGAATTATTTGCGGGCATAGCCGTTTTAAAGCTTGGAGTCTCGTCAATAATCCGTTTTGGCTCCTCCGCTGCTGCCGTACTTTTTACATATGGCTCCCAATCCGAGCCTGTCTCCTTTTGTTCCGATTCGTTGCTTTCCATTTCGTCAACTTCATTCTGATCATCAGAAACCCCATTGTTTTCATCTGGGGCTTCCATTTCTGTTGCATCCTCTAGATCATATCGCTTCACTTCAAATTCGAAAACCCGTTGTTTTTCGGCAGGGGTCGCTATCGGAGCGGCAGGTGTTGAGTCCTGCTCTGTTGATTTCCTTAAAAACGGTTCTTCTTCACTTGATTCGTCAACTTCTTCCTCTACTTTCTTTACCGCAGTCGGAAGCGGATCAACCAAATTCATTTTACGTTTTTCAACGTTTCGCTCGAGGTTAACACCCGTGTTTGGATTTTGATTGAACCCAGTTGCAATGATGGTAACGGATAGCGAATCGCCTAAAGATTCATCCATGCCGTAACCCCAAATGACGTCAGCGGAAGCACCTGCTTCTTCCTGGATGTAATCTGTAATATCGCTGATCTCATCCATCAACACTTCTTGGTTTCCAAACGTGATATTGAGTAGCACATATCGCGCACCCTGAATGTTGTTATCATTCAACAATGGTGATGAAAGTGCCTTTTCTACTGCTTTAGTAGCTCGGTCTTCACCTTCGGCTTGTGCCGATCCCATGATTGCCACACCTGACTCACTCATTACGGTTCTAACATCTTCAAAATCAACGTTGATATAGCCCGTTCTCGTAATAATTTCCGCTATTCCCTTGGCAGCTGTAGAAAGCACATTATCTGCCATAGCAAACGCCTGCGCGATTGGTAAATTACCACACATTTCGCGTAGCTTTTCGTTATTGATTATCAGCAACGTATCTACGTTTTCTCGAATGTCTTCGATTCCTTGCTCGGCTTGTTGTCTTCTCTTCTTGCCTTCAAAAAAGAAAGGCATGGTAACAATACCTACTGTCAAGACACCCATTTCACGAGCAGTTTTTGCGATTACAGGCGCAGCTCCGGTACCCGTTCCACCACCCATTCCGGCAGTGATGAACAGCATTTTAGTGTTATTGGAAATGATGCTTTTAATATCATCTATTGTTTCAATAGCTGCATTCTTGCCTACTTCGGCTATTGAACCAGCTCCACGCCCTTCGGTTAAGGTGGAACCGAGTTGTACTTTTAAGGGCACCGGGCTAATATCCAAAGCTTGTTGATCGGTGTTGCAAACAAGGAAATCTACGCCATCTATACCCGCACGGTACATGTGATTAACTGCGTTACTTCCGCCTCCACCAACACCAAGAACCTTGATGATATTGGAGTTTTCTTTTGGTAGGTCAAATTTCATAACTGGTTATTTTAATGAATTAAGGCTGCTTTAATCAAGCCGCTTATAATTCCATTCGCTTTTATTTCTGTTCTACTTTCTTAAAACTGATCGTCTTCTTCGAACCACTCTTTGCCTTTGCTTAGAATCTTATCGAACAAGCCATTTTTCTTTTGAATTTTCTTTGTTCCAACGCTCGACACTCGTCTCTGCTGACGATCAGAGTATTCAAAGCCCTTTAATACTAGACCCACTCCCGTTGCATACATTGGACTCGCAACTTTATCGTTGCCAGAAGCTAGATGCTCGGTTGGATAACCAATTCGCGTATCCATTCCAGTCAAATATTCGAAGAGCTGAGTTATATGCTTTAGCTGCGAACCACCACCGGTGATTACGATTCCTGCAATGAGTTTGCGTTCGAAACCTGAATTTCTTATTTCGAAATAAACTTGTTCGATTATTTCTTCCATCCGTGCTTGGATGATGTGCGCTAAATTTTTGACGCTGATTTCCTTTGGTTCGCGACCGCTTAATCCGGGGATAACAACGATATCATTGGCTTGGTTTTCACTCGCCAAAGCAGAGCCAAACTTCACTTTCAACAATTCCGCTTGCTTTCTAATGATGGTGCAACCTTCTTTAATATCATCCGTGATGATGTTTCCACCAAAAGGTATAACCGCTGTGTGACGAATGATGCCATCTTGAAAAATTGCCACGTCTGTTGTTCCGCCACCAATATCTACCAGTGCAACTCCGGCTTCCTTCTCCTCAGCGCTTAAAACCGCATCGGCTGAAGCTAATGGCTCTAGGGTCAAATCAGCGACTTCTAAATCTGCCTTTCGAACACATTTATAGATATTTTGTACGGCAGTTACTAAACCTGTAATGATGTGAAAATTCGCCTCCAATCGAATTCCGCTCATCCCGATCGGATCTTTAATTCCGCTTTCGTTATCTACGATAAAATCTTGCGGCAACACGTGAATAATCGATTCACCTGGAGGCAACACCAATTTATGCATGTCGGCAATTAAAGCATCTACATCTTTTTGAGAAATCTCGTCTTCAAGATTGTCAAGCGTAATAACACCTCTATGTTGTAAGCTCTTGATGTGTTGGCCAGCAATTCCGACATTAACCACAACAATTTCAAATCCTGAGTTAAGCTTTGCATCTTCAACGGCCAACCTTATCGCTTGGACTGCAGGAGTAATGTGGGACACAACTCCTCTGCGCACACCTACGGATTCGGACTTACCCATTCCGAGCAATTCCAGCTTACCAAATTCATTTTTTCTTCCGACAAGGCAGGCAATTTTAGTTGTCCCAATGTCTAAACCAACGATGATTTGTTCGTTTGACTCCATAGATTAGCTTTTAGTGCAAACCACTTGGTTTGCATACTTGAGGTTAATGGTTTTGTATTCATTCCAGCCGGTCATATCCAATCCTTTGGCATAGAACAGGGCTAGTTTGTTTAGTTTTTTATCGATGTCTTGTGCGTTTCCAACAATTACGATATGATCTCCAACTCTTGGGATCATTTCGATTTCTGAATTTGAATTCACATAGAATTGATTGAATTGTGCTTTCCAAAATTTGTCTGCTCTGCAGGTCATGACAATGTCAAAAAGATCTTCAATCACCTTAATGTCCTTATGTGTCAAGCTATCTGCCAATTGACGAATATCTCCGCCAATTAAATCCTTGAGCCCAATGGTCAAAAACCCATTTGCAATTGGTGCTCGAGCTGTATATGCCTTGCTTAACGGCATGAACTGGCCTTGTTCGTCAACATAAACGCTCTCGCCTTGGCTATTATACAACCGCAATACGGGTTGTCTGATATCAACATCTACATGTAATACACCATTCAACTCTTCATAGACTTGAGCATCGTTTATGAAGGCATTGTTTTTCAACACATGTTCAATCTTAGTAGGATCAATATCGATCATCAAAGTTGAGTCCTTGAGATAGCCGAGATCCGAGACTACTTCTTTCACTTCATCTTCATTTATGAAAAAATTGCCCTCTCCAAAGTTTAAATCCACGCTAACATCTAATAAATGCGCACGGTTGGAAGTGGCAACAGACGCACCTAAAAGGACAAACAGGCATAAAATGCCAATGACCCAACTTGCAATATGTAAAACTCTACTCCACATTAACCTCTGATTTAAAAGCGTTTGCCAGCGGTTTGACCAATCGATCAATGTCTCCAGCACCTAGCATTAAAACAATTTCTGGTGATAGCGATAATACAGCATTAACCAAGTCTGATTTCTCTACTAACAGCTTAGTTTTCAACGTGAGTTTATTCAAAAGATTAGCGCTCGACACACCTGTGATAGGTTCTTCTCGAGCGGGATAAATTGGCAGCAAAACCACCTGATCGGCTCGGTTCAAACTATGAACAAAATCATCCAATAAATCACGTGTTCGAGAGTATAAATGTGGCTGAAAAATCACCGTCAATTGGCGATTTGGATAGAGCTCGCGAGCAGCGTTTATAACTGCTTCAATTTCTTTCGGATGATGCGCGTAGTCATCAATTAGTACAAGGTTTCCTCTTTCAAGTACACGCTCAAACCTTCGATGAACCCCTTTAAAGCTCGAAACAGCATCTTGAATATCAGACGATTTACAACCTGAATAATGCGCTACAACAATGGCGGCTAGGGCATTTTCAACATTATGCCTACCTGGTAATTTTGACTTGAATTGACCCACTTTTATTTGGTCATCGAAAGCGTCAAAAACGAAACACCCGTTTTCTACACCTATCATCTTTGCTCGAAACCTAGCCTTATCCGAAAGTCCGTAAGTCAGCGTATTGGGATGATTAATGACAGAAGTCAGCGAATGATGTAGCACAAGTTTTTCAGCTGATGAAGCAAAGGTCTTATAATCTTCCTTCATCGCTTCAAATGTTCCGTAGATGTCTAGATGATCGGGATCTAGACTTGTAATGATGGCGGTTTGAGGATGCAATCTCAAGAACGAACGATCGTATTCATCTGCTTCAACAACGATATGAGTAGAATCATCTTTGGCAATTAAGTTTGAATTGTAATTCGTCATGACACCGCCAACAAACCCTGAGATCGTACCCAAACAATGATTCAGAATGTGCGTCAAGAAAGCCGAAGTGGTTGTTTTTCCATGCGTGCCCGAAACGGCAATGGTAGTTTTTTGGGCGGTAATCCACTCAAGTACCTGCGATCGTTTGTACCACGTTCTACCAGCAGCCTCTATCACAGCAAAAGCTGGGTGATTTTTAGGAATTGCCGGAGTGAAAACATATAAATCCGCAACAAGATCTTTGGGATTCAATTGTTCTGAAAAGCCGACTTCAATGCCCTCTTGAATGAGTTCATCGGTCAAATCGCTTGGCGTTTTATCGTATCCAGAAACAGATGCTCCATTGGCCTTGAAGTAGCGTGCAATCGCACTCATTCCGATTCCTCCAATGCCTAAAAAATAGACGCTTTTGATGTGATCTAACTTCATGGCTTAGCAAGATCAATTACATGTTGCGCAATGTCCTTCGCAGCGTTTGGATAGCCATGTTTCAGAATATTGATGCCGAGTCGCTGTTTCAATTGCTCATCTGCATTCAGTTTTAAGACGGCAGGTACTAAATCGTTCATAACCCTAGCGTCAGCGATATGTATGGCAGCATCTTCATTTACCAAAGCCATGGCGTTTTTTGTTTGATGGTCTTCGGCAGCATGTGGAAATGGAACTAAAATAACGGGCTTACCAATTAAGCAAAGCTCACTAACTGCAATGGCTCCAGCGCGACTAACAACAATATCTGCTGCTGCATAAGCCTCGTCCATTTCATAGATAAAATCAGTTATAACAATCGGTTTATCAATAAATTTTCTCCTCAACGCATCCGATTCCGATGCAAAAAGTTTTCCGGTTTGCCATAAAACTTGCACTCCATTATCCAGCAACTGACCCACGTGTTGCTCTAAAGCTAAGTTGATGGATCGGGCACCTAAACTTCCGCCAACAATGAGCAGAACCGGCTTATCCTTAACGAATCCATATTCCTTAAGAGCGGCTTCTCTTTTTCCTTCAATTTGAACCACATTTTGCCGCACCGGATTGCCCGTTTTTATAATCTTATCCGCTGGGAAAAACTTTTCCATTCCATCGTAAGCCACGCAGGCCTTACTCACAGAACCAGCCACCCAGCGATTTGTGATTCCTGCAAAAGAATTCTGTTCCTGAATCAGCGTTGGGACAGCCATCCATGTCGCCATTCTGAGTACTGGACCACTGGCATAACCACCGACACCTACGACAACGTCTGGACGAAATGACTTAATGATCGATCTAGCCTTGATGAGGCTAACCAACAGCTTTATTGGGAACATTAAATTAGAAAACGAAAGACTACGCTGAATTCCAGTAATATTCAGGCCAATTATATCATAACCAGCTGCCGGCACCTTTTCCATTTCCATTTTTCCAATGGCGCCAACGAATTGAAATTCCGAATCGGGCCGCAATTCTTTTATGGTGTTTGCAATCGCAATTGCCGGGAAAATATGGCCTCCCGTTCCGCCTCCGCTGACTAGGATTCTAAGTGACATGGGCGAGTGGGCGATTAGGTTTTCTTTCTTCCGATGATTCTACGCCAGCGCTCACACTTAAAATAATGCCAACAGCAAGGCAAGTGAACCAAATTGACGTTCCACCCATAGACACCATAGGCAAAGGCTGCCCTGTTACTGGGACTAAATTGACCGCTACGGCCATATTGATCATAGCTTGAAAAACAAGGCTAAATCCTATACCAATGGCTAATAGCGCTCCAAAATTACGCGGACAACCCGATGCTATTTTTATGGATCGAAAGAGCAGAATTAGGTAGAGCAGGAGAATAAAAACACCGCCAAATAACCCATATTCTTCAAGTACAATGGAATAAATAAAATCGGAATAAGGATGGGGAAGGAAATTACGCTGAACGCTATGACCAGGCGCTATGCGTATTAATCCACCTTTCGCGATGGCAATTTTTGATTGATCCGTTTGATAGTTTGCGTTGTTTCCTGCAAGCTCTGGTGAGGTAAATGTTTCGATTCGATTGACCCAAGTGTCAAGTCGATTTATCGTTCCTGGCAAGGCCTTACCTATTGCATAAACACCGCCTAAGGCTATAATACCAACAAGAGCCAAAACCGCCATATGTTTCAGACTCGCACGGCCAATAAACATGAGAATAAGGCAATTCACAAAGAGCATTGCTGCAGTACTTAAATCTGCAGGAAGTATTAAACCGCACACCAAGAAAATAGGCACTAATAAAGGAAAAAACCCCCGTTTGAAATCCTTTATTACATCTTGCTTTAAGGCCAAGAAGCGTGCTACATACATAATAAGAGCGAGCTTAGCTAAGTCACTCGTTTGGAAGGTCTGATTGATAACAGGAATCGTTAACCATCGATTCGCGCTATTCAGGTTTGTTCCAATCAATAAAGTAACTAGCAAGAGTGGAATACTCAGATATAGCGCCAGCTGAGCGATTTTTGAGTAGTAGGTATATTTCACCTTGTGTGCAAGAAACATTAACCCCATTCCACACACTAAAATGAATCCGTGACGAAACAAATAATACAAGGTATTTCCATCGTGGTGGCGATAAGCAAGAGTTACCACACTGCTATATACCAATAACAAACTCGCCACCGAAAGAATCAGCATGATCAACCAAATGGGTCGATCTCCTTTTATGTATTTTAAAATTTGTTCCACTTTCTGTATCGCTTACAATCGCGCTTCGCGCACCGCCTTTCTAAATCGTTGACCTGCGTCTTTGTAGTGCTTGAAATTTTCATAATCAGAACAAGCCGGAGAAAACAAGACAACGTCTCCTGAGTCTGCAACTAAGTAGGCATGTGATACTGCTTCTTCGAGTGTATTCACTTGTCCAATAAGTTCTACCGAATTTTTGAATTGAGCAATCACCCCTTCTTGATCTGTCCCCATGACTATTATAGCCTTCAACTTGGTCGTGTCTATTTCACTAAATAAGCTGAAATCGTTCTCATACTGACTTGAACTGATTAACCAAATAATTGGTTTTTCCATGCAGTCAATTGAATACCATGTGGAATTAATGTCTGTGGATTTCGCGTCATTTATGAATTCAATTCCATCGACATGATCAACAAATTCCAAGCGATGTTCAATGTCAGAAAGCCTCCGTAGGTTTTCCTTTCGAGCGGAAACCAACTTGTTTTCGAGTGCCTTTTGAATAAATTGAGCCTTCATCCTAATAGGGTTTCGATTATAGATTTCTCACTGCTTCTTTGAACTGTCGTCCTCTGTCTTCGTAGTCTTCAAATAAATCGAAGCTTGCACATGCTGGACTTAACAAAACTGCATCGCCCTTGCCACCAAATTTGTAGGCTTTATAAACGGCATCTCGCATTGAATCTGCTTCAACGATGTGTTCAACCATACCGCCAAATTCTTCAATCAACTTACTGTTGTCTTTTCCAAGACATACAATGGCTTTGACCTTTGCCTTAACCATTTCTTTCAGTTGATCATAGTCGTTTCCTTTATCTACTCCACCAGCAATCCAAACAGTCGGCTGGGCCATGCTTTCAAGTGCATACCATGCTGAATTTACATTGGTTGCTTTGGAGTCATTGATAAAAGTTATTCCGTAAACATCATTCACTAATTCAAGTCGATGTTCGACATTTTGGAAGTCAGTTAAGCACTCACGAATGAGGTCTTTACGCACTTCCATGATTCGGGCAGCTATGCCCGAAGCCATCGAATTGTACAAATTGTGTTTGCCTTGTAGGGCGAGTTCTTGTATGGTCATAATAAGGGGGTTGTTATTGGGATTTATGGTTAATTGTTTATCGTTTGCGAAAGCGCTGACGCCTTCGGTTTTTTGTTTTATTGAAAAAGGAGCCAACTTGGCGCCTACCTGGATTTCTTGCATTATTTGCTGGGTCATTGAGTCATCTAGATTGTAGATAAACCAGCACGTTTCATCTTGATTTTGAGCTATGCGCATTTTCGACCGCGCATATTTTTTTACATCATATTCATATCGATCCAAATGATCTTCTGTGATATTCAGTAGAATGGCTATGTCGGCCTTGAACTCGTACATGCCATCCAATTGAAAACTACTGAGCTCCAAAACGATCCACTCGAATTCATCGCCTTCATACACCAATGCTGCTAGGCTTTTTCCAACATTTCCAGCTGCTATGGATTTAATCCCAGCCGTTTTCAAAATGTATTGTATCAAAAGGGTCGTAGTGGTCTTACCGTTACTTCCTGTGATGGCGATGAATTTGGCCTTTGAATAACGAGCAGCAAATTCGATTTCACTGATAACCGAAATCCCCTTTTTGACTGCAGATTGAATCAATTCGACCTTGTCAGGAATGCCCGGACTTTTTACAATTTCATCAGCAGAAAGAATCAAGTCGCGCGTGTGACCGCCTTCTTCAAATTTTATTTCATTATGAGAAAGAACACTTTTATACTTTTCCTTGAGTTTCCCGCCATCGCTGAGAAACACGTCCAATCCTTTTTGTTTTGCCAACAGCGCGGCACCTACTCCACTTTCTCCGCCTCCAAGTACCACCAACTTGCCCACTTATCTCAGTTTTAGGGTGATAATGCTGATCACAGCCAACATGATTCCTACGATCCAAAATCGCGATACAATCTTGCTTTCATGGATTCCTTTCTTCTGAAAATGGTGGTGTAATGGCGCCATGAGAAAAATTCTACGCCCTTCTCCGTATTTGCCTTTGGTGTATTTGAAATACCCCACCTGAAGCATAACAGAAAGATTCTCAACTAAAAACACCCCGCAGAAAATCGGGATGAGCAATTCCTTTTTAATCGCTAAGGCAAACACCGCGATGATGCCTCCAATGGCCAAGCTGCCCGTATCTCCCATAAAAACTTGAGCTGGATATGAGTTGTACCACAAGAAGCCGATGCAAGCACCTACAAAAGCACCCATGAAAATCACCAGTTCTTCCGAATTTGGTATGAACATGATGTTTAGAAAATCGGAGAAAATGATGTTTGAACTGAGGTAAGCGAATATGGCCAAAGCCAATCCTGCAATGGCAGAAGTGCCACCAGCTAGACCATCTAATCCATCGGTCATATTAGCCCCGTTGCTCACTGCTGTGACCACTACGATCACCACTAGGATGTAAATCAACCAAGTCCAACTTGCGGCTGTCTCACCAGCCCAGCTTAGTAGACTTCTATAATCAAACTCATTGTTTTTGAAAAAGGGTATGGTCGTTTTGGTCATGTCCGTTTCGACCCATTTTGTTTTCTGACTTATGGTTCCATCATCATTCGCTACTTGTTCGGTTATGGCAGCTCCGTCAGCATTAAAAACCTTGTGCTTGATGGTGATTTCTCCATTAAAGAATAGAATGGCCCCAGCGATAATCCCAATGCCAACTTGACCCACAATTTTAAACTTACCTGCTAGCCCTTTTTTGTCCTTTTTGAATACTTTGATGTAGTCGTCAGCAAAGCCAATGGCTCCTAACCAAACGGTTGAAATAAGCATCAACCAGATATAAGTATTATGCAGTTTTGCGAAGAGCAGCGTTGGAATGACTATGGCGCTTAATATGATAAGTCCTCCCATTGTTGGCGTACCTTGTTTTTGCATTTGTCCTTCCAATCCAAGGTCTCGAACGGTTTCGCCAACTTGCAGTTTCCGCAAATAATTGATGATTCGACCACCAAAAGCCATGGAAATGATCAAGGATGTAAAAACCGCCATTGCTGTACGGAAAGTCACGTATTGAAAGACTCCAGCTCCAGGGAAGTCAATTGTGTCCAGATATGTAAATAGATAGTATAACATTAGCTTACTAGGTTCAGCATTTCTGTAA
>Ga0115566_10002283_pt1 | contig 15901 bp, 17 predicted proteins | sample COGITO_mtgs_1204_3_FD_87173 | JGI IMG/M metagenome (GOLD analysis project Ga0115566, IMG submission 87173) | Pelagic marine microbial communities from North Sea - COGITO_mtgs_120405 | ecosystem: Environmental > Aquatic > Marine > Epipelagic | place: Germany:Helgoland, sampling site Kabeltonne...
AAAAAACTTTACAACAACATCATCAAAAAAATAAATTGATTCATTCTTTTTTTCTAAAACTTCTGCAAACGATGAAAACTTTTTTCTAGCTCTTTCTAATTCTCCAGTATTTCCAATATCTACCCAATCTTTAGCATCATAAAAAAAGAAAGTGCTTGTCGAATTAATCATTTTATTTATGATATGCCCTTCGTGTAAAGAAGCATCATTTGGATTCTGGCGGTATGTGTTCTCTAGTGTATTCCAAAAATCTTTATAATTTCTTATGCCACATACTCCAACATACGCATAATCAAAATTTATCTCACCTTTTCTTTTTATTTCTTTAACAGAGCCGTTGTTGATTAGAAGAGTGGCGTATTGAGAAGAATCCTCTCGCTTAGATCCAACACAGAAGTTATCTTTGCTTTTCAAATACTCTAGAATAGTAGATTTTTTAAGAAACAGGGTATCACAAGCATTAAAAATAAAAGGGCACTGCAAGTGCTCTCTAGCTTGTAGCAGAGAGTATCCTAAACTACTTCCAACACCCTTATATTTATCAACATTCACAAATTTAAAGTTTAAGTCAGGATAAGTTATAGTCAAAAATTCTCTAACATATTCACCAAAATGACCAAGTGTTATAATAAATTCACAATCACTTGGATAATTTTCTATAATCAAAGAAATGGCTGGTTTATTCCCGATTCTAACCAAAGATTTATTTGTGTAATCAGTTAAGTCACCTAGGCGACTTCCTATCCCGCTAGTGGTTATTAAAATTTTATCTACCATAGTCGTCTTTTAACCTTACTATATCATCTTCTCCAAAATATTCACCAAGCTGAACTTCAATAAATGTTAGTTCAGTTGCCCCTATATTCCTAATTCTGTGTTTTGCTCCAATTGGCACATGTATTATATTTCCAACTTTGACTTCACTTGTCTCATCATTAAGAGTCAAGCGTCCATGCCCTTGAGTAATAACCCATATTTCTTCTCTTTTGTGATGGTATTGATAGCTTGGTGCCTGATTTGGTAGAATAGTTATTTCTTTTACTTTACAATAATTGACATCCAATAGGTTTTCAAACATTCCCCATTGCCTATTTTCTTTGTAATTCATAATATAAACCTCGTCTTTGGATTAATGTTATTTATGATATCATTTTTAATTTCTTCTGTATACATTGCCGCCTTTAAAATAACTACTGGATTTTTTATATCTTTAAGTATCTGTGGCGAGTTGACTAACAAAGAGGTGCCATATAGCCTATTATTTTGTTTATTTGGATCATTATCTAGCACATTCTTAAACATGCCTTGATCAAGCCCAAAGGATAAAAGATATTGAGTAAAAATGTGCGCCCCAAAAATAAAATTGTTCTCTTTTATGCTGTCAAGCTGATTTTTTATACGTTCAACTTCAGATTCATAAAAATAGCAAAATTTATTTATGATGTTCGCCTGCCCACTGTAGTCATGTTTTATTATATATTGATTATTTGTTTTTTTGACAATATAAAAATTTATATACTCGCTGAATGGCTTAATAGATATAATTTCAAGATTTGAATAGGACATTATGTTTTGAATCATATCTTCAGATAACATATAAGTGTGTTCAAAATTCATGGCATTCGTAAAATTGTGTTTTAACATTTTATCAATAATTGGTGCAGCAAACATCATGTATCCGCCTTCTTTTAAAGCTTCAGATATTTTTTTTATATCTTCTAAAGGGTTATATAAATGCTCTATTAAATGAGTATGTATAATAACATCAGGTATTATTTCAATCTTACTTTGATCAAAAAAATCATTTTTTAGAATTATTTTTTTTGATTTTTTATCGGCTACAAAATTTTTATCAAATACGGTGATTGTCTCTACTCTATCAGAATTTGATAAGTTGTTCGCAACTTTTAAATTACCTCCCCCAATTTCTAAAACATTTCCGTTAACATACTCTTTTGTAAATTTACAAAATTCTAAATGGTGTTTATCCCAAGTTTTTCCAATTGCTGCATTGTGGCTTTTTCCATATAATAAATCTAGTGGTATTAAATTTTTTATTTGCACACAGTCGCAGTCACTACAAACAGAAAAAATTTTATCACTATATAAGTCTTCAGAATTTTTATATGAAACGCCCATATAAATAGGAAAATTCTTAAGGGTGTATATGTCTCTTATTCTGCCGTTACACATTATACATGTGTTTCTGATAATATTCTTCATTTTTTATACCTAATATTTGAAATATCTTTGCTATTTGGTTGAAAACATTCCATATCCATAATATTTTTCTTTTTTCTTCTGATGGGATCCATGTAGTCTATGTTAACAGCGGTTACTGCTGTTGTTATATCACATAGCATACCCTTTTCCTCTTCGTTCGACATGTCATAAATCTTTTCTCGATCATGTTCGAGCATTCCATATAGATTAATCTTACCGCGCCAGTGTTTACACAACGAATGAACAACAGTTGGCGTCCAACGATCAATGGTAGATAATACATCAAATCCGTCATTATTATTTCTTCCATCATTGGCTTTTGTTTCCCAATCGCCCGGTGACCAGCCACGCTCTAAAGTCTTTAAAAACCATTTCCTATTCCATATTGAATTCGAACAAGAAATTCTATAAACAGAAGGAGGAGGATTTTGGCTTTGAATAAGAAACTCCACCCCCTCTACTTCTTTATAATATTCAACCCACCCTCTACGTCCTGGGTCAAACTGGCAAGAATTCCATAAATCTATTCTACCAATTTTGGGAGACATAATTTTTCTACACGTTTTTAACAGTTCTAGATCTACAGGTCTTATGATTAGTAAATCTTCTACGCTAAAATAAAAATATTCATCGTCAATTGATTCAAAAAAATCTACTATGGGCGCAGACCACGCATGCGCTTCTGGCGCTCTTTGTTCTGCTAATGAAATAAAATTTATGTTTTTTTCTAATTTTATATCCGGCTTTTTATATCCTAAAAAGTACACTTTAACATGATCGCCCCAATATTTATTGAAAAGATATTGATAATATTTTATCATATAATTTGTCTCATCTCTGACGGGTATATACATTTTGAAATCTTTCACAATAAACCTTCAATTAGTTTTACATCGACTTTATCTTTTTGTTCATTTCTGGAGTTCTTCATATCTTTTATTATTTCAATATTGGCCATTTTTATTCCATGAAGGTAAAAGTGTGCTCTAGGATCATAAATAATATTATTTTTAGAAACACTATAATAATGACTATGATTATTGTGACATTCTATCGCTGGGCTCAAATTATTTATATTATTTAAGTGTAAAAAGTCCAGGTCGCGACAGTCCCTGAGTCCATAGGCGCTTAATACCGCACTAGAGTCTACACAAAAATCATGATAATCTTTTCTTTGTTTTATAATTTCAGAATATTGATTTATAAATACATCAAATAAAGGAGTATTAATAAATCTACTGTTATTTAGAAAGTGTATACTATTACTATTAAAAACAGAACTTGCTATTCTCCAAGTCTCTTCTTGTGTGTCATTAATGTGAACAGAATGTTTGCCGACATTACACATAGAGCGAATTTGTTTTTTAAGAGATAAGAGGCTGTCGTGATCATTGCTTTCTATTAATAAAATCGTAACATCGTCCCCCCGCGTGAAGCATCTTTTACTTTTTTCTATTGCGCCGGGATATCCGTTTTGTTTGCTCCCAATCCAAGCTTCTCCGTAATATAAATTGTGAATATAATTAAGCTGCCCTCTTGATTGTAATTTGAATCTTTTTGAATATATCACCTCAAAATTTTGATGAATAAAATTTGATATATTGTCTATAGGTTGTCTGTGTGAAGGGAATAAAGAGATAGTATAAAGATTTTCTTTAACTCTACAAAATTCTAAAGCCATTTCGTCCAAGTATACTCTATCTAATCCGGAAGAAACAAAATCTTTTTTATTTATAAAATATTTATAAGAACAATCAAGTTGTCCTTGTGAAATATCCGATGGCTGGGTATAAATATTGGTTCCTAAAAATATACTGGAAGCAATTCTATGAGCACCATTTATCGCAAATCCACCATATACAGGGATTTTATTATTTTTATCAAATCCTCTTTGTTTAATACTATGATGTAAATCTACAAATGAGTTTGCAAAATCTTCATATTTTTCTTTTCGAGGATCATTTTCAAAAAAATTATTCCAAACATTTAAATGTTTCTGATATATGTCTTTTGAGAAATCACAATTGAGCGCTCTTATTTTATCTTTTATAAAAATCAACTTTGCAGCAATATCAAAACGATTGTGCCTCAGTAAGTGCTCTGGTCTTGTTCCGTCATCGACTAAGCTTTCATACTTGTTTTTATTTCTTATCTCTTGTTCAAGTTTAACTTGATAAATATTATCTACTTTATGATCATTTAGCGGATTATCTAAATTATAAACGTACAAAATATCTTGAATATACCTGCTTTTGTTCCCAGCCATCTCCAGCATAGGAAACATAAAAGATAAATCCCAAGTCATTCTATAAAATTCGCCTTGAGAATCTAATAAATCTTCTTTTTTAATTTTAGACCAGAGATGATATTTAAAAGTTCTAAGATGCGATGTACACCATTCATGTTCTCTATACGATCTTGTATCTACGACTCTCTGTGGTATTTGTTTTGCAAATTTGCCTTTTTTTCCACTCGGAAATTCTGCATAACTCCCATATGTAAGCCAGCAATCTTCTTTATTATAAAAATCGTTTAAATATGTTAATATATTAGAGTTACTAAACCAGTCATCCCCATCAAGCGTTATTATAATATCTTCTTGATTTGGGTTGGCTAGTTGTACTCCTTCATAAATATTTCTTAGAGCCAACTTCTTTTCTGTGTTTTTTACTAAAATAAATCTTTCATCACCAGAAACCATTTTTTTTGCTATTTCGTAGGTATTGTCAGTAGAAATATCATCAATTAGCACACATTTAAAATTTAGATAATTTTGCTTTTTTACAGAAGCAATATTATATTTTATCCATTTTTTAACATTGTAAAATGGAACAATAATTATAAATCGGTTATTCATCGAATAACCCTATGATTGTCTCAACTATCTTTTCTCTTTTTTGTATCATATAGTCTATCAACTCTTCACCTTTTAAAGTATACCATTCTTCTTTACTGGCCCCAACCAGACCATTTACTATAACAGACATATTCATCATTCTCGCTTCAACACAAATTCTGGAAAGCGTTTCTGGAGTCTTTGGCAAAAAAATGAATTTCTTATTCACTCCCAGTTTTTTTAAAAAAGAATAGTAATTACTATCTGATATTAAACCATATTCTTGTTTTTTCTGAATGCAATAATTTATTGCCCCATATGTATTTTTATGACTAGTTTTCGTATTTAATATCGAAATCTTGTTTATTTTTTCTATCTTGCTTATTTGCCTCATAAACTCTAAAGACTCTACGCTCCAAACATTTCCACTAAGATTGATAATATTTTGCAAACCTAAATTCTTATAAACTATATCAACATGAAATTGAGATTGGCATAATATCGCTAGCGCATTTTTATAAAAGTCATGATTTATTATTTGATCTTTCGGGGCCATAAAATTTTTATATAATGCAGGGTTTCTAGATCTGATATATTTGTGATCGTGCTCATATATGATATATTTGTAATCTTTTAAAGAATCTTTTACATCTTTTTTTAAATTAATAAAATTAGATATAACATAAAAGTTTTCTTTTTCTAATTGCTGTTTTGAAAATGAGTGGCTGTTTATCCGGTTAGTGTTAAGCCCTTTTTGTAAAAATGTTTTATATATCTCATAATCGTTAAGTTCCCCACCTCCAAGAACTTGCTCGACAAAAAAATCAGATATAAAAACAAAATTACTCATGCTCCTCTATTTCTTCTTCTAATTCTTGTAACCATTGATTCATTTCAACAGTAGAGTCACTGTCAAACAAATCAACAAACTTCTCATACATCTTCTCAGCAGAAAAACGCTCATGCAATCGGTCAGCTAAATCAGCAGATCTCAAGAAAGCAGTTGGTTCTCCCGTCTGCTCCTCATAACACAAGCGCATCTTTTCTTTTGCAGACTGTTCTCTTGGATATGCCCACATCGATTCCTTGATGATGACATTCTCCCAAACAACATTATCTTGGACGGGCTGTAGGTCAAATGCAACGTTGTAAAAATGCTCGCTACCCTGCTCATCTGTCAGAAAATCCAAATGCCCTGACCACCCCGTAGCGACCACTGGAAGACCACTGTATGCTGCCTCAAAGATAGGCAAACCAAAGCCTTCTCCGTGAGGGAGAGCAAGAAACGCATCAATTTGTTCATGCTTATATAATGAATGCATTTCTTCGTCTGTCATGTCTCCATGCAGCAAATATAAAGTACACTTTCTGTCGGGGAAACCTTTAAGATAGTTTTTCAAATCTGCGAGAATAGTTTCGCGGTCCATAACGCAGTTCTTGGCAATATTAGTTTTTAGAACTAGACCAACATCTTCATCGTGGAACTCTTCAACAAACCACTTAATGGTATTCGGAAGGTTCTTTCGCGGACCAAACTGCGCTACTGATAAAAAGTTGAAGGCAGTTGTAATGTTTAAATCTAAGCTTGGTAGATTTTCATAAGTCTTTGTCGGATAATTGACAAAATCGATTGGAGTCTCTAGCCGATACTCAAACTTATTTCCAGTATTGGTATCCTCTGCAATTGCAACAGTATTCTTGTACGTATTCATAGAGTGACTAGAGATTGTGATAATCTTGTCTACGTTCTCGTTGCCCTTTTGCAACCAAATAGGCGCGACTTTACTGGTTTCAATGCCAGCAGTGTATCCAATATTCACTGGAGCTAGCTTTTGCCATTCATTAGGAATAGTAATCTGCAATGACATGTCAAACTTGCCGCCTTGCTGAATAAAGGCGATTGTCTTTTCGATTGTCCGGTCAATCCACTTTCTTTCTTCATCGATTTTATGAAGCCATGAAGTCTGACCCCACTTAAGAGGTTGAATGAAAATTTCAAACAAGTCCTCTCGGCTGCGCAATGAACGTAACGCAAATCTAGATTGCTCACCATATCCGGACCTAGTTAATAGTGGTCCCTTAATTAAAACTTTTTTACGCATTATGCCACCTCCATCAAGTGCCAGCGTACATATCCCTCTCTGTTTTCCCAAGAGCCATGATTTTTTATTATAGAATCCATTAAATCTACCCACTTATTTTCAAAGTCTTCGAAATTGTAGTTTTGTGCAACATGATTGCGACCTTGAACTGACATTTTCTTATATTTCTTATCGCTGATATTCAAAGCATCAGTTAGTGCCTTGTGAAAATCTTTCTTTGAAATTCTATCTTCATGAATATAAGGCACCTGCAAGGAACCAATCACAGCTTTTGATGAAGGCTCAATGCCATATCCAAACCAATCTTTGCCGTTAGTTACTTGCTCTTGAAGTCCTCCAGTCATATTTACAATAATAGGGGTTCCGCAAGATAATGATTCTAAAGTAGCCAGCCCGAAGCCTTCAGCGTCAGATATATTAATAGTAAAATCTGAAGCATTATACATATGTGCCAAATCTTCCGGAGCGACCTTATTTGTTGATAAGAGAACCTGCCCATCTGTAACTCCCAGTGTTTCCATAATATGTGGCAAGTCTTGACCGTGAGGATCTTTTGGATCTGTATGCATTAGAAGACAAGCTTTATCATGACCTACTTGATCTAGCCATTCTTTAAACCACCAAATTAAAGTACCACTTTGCTTTCGTCTAGCATTGCGATTATTCCAAAAGAAAATCTTTTTATCTTTATTCTTAAGATTCTTGCTACTTTCTACACATATTTTATTTCTAGCGCTATCCTTTATATTCCTCATCTCTTCCGTCTTGTACTTATAAAAGACATTAGAATTTACTGCATGAGGCAAGTAGTAGCTATTAACATCTGGAGACACTTCTTTGACAATTTCGTGTGTAACCTTGGAAATGCACACTATCTCATCTGTAGAACGATAAAATTTTCCATTATACTGAGGTGCTGGAAAGTTATCCCAAACATGATAATAAACCATAGGAAGATTTGGGCGAATCTCATTTTCAAGTTCCCAAAGCCAACCATAGAATCTTGGGTCTGTCATAAACCACAATGCATCTGGCTTTTCTTTCTGAAGAACTGAACGAATTATTTCATCATTGCCATAGCCATCAATCGGAAAAATTCTCCAACTATCTCCCCATGGTTCAACTCTCTGCGGGCTATAATCGCGGTGTTTAACCGCACCACCGAGACATATAAACTCATATTTTCCAGTCTTTAAAAGTGCCTCAATAAAATATTTAGTTTGAGTACCTACGCCGGAAGGTGACAACGGATGGTCCGATATCACAAAAATCTTCTTCTTCATTATTAAATCTCCACTAGTTTTATTATGTGTAGACTTTTATGCAGACTAAGGACAATGTTCTGTGTGTCTAAACTTACAGTTTCTGCAAGAAAGTCTATTTTTAATATAACGCTTATTAATAATATTATACAACGCTTTGTTTAAAAGTTTAAGGGCATTTTGTGTTTTTTTAGGACCACTTGAAACTCTGAAAAATTCAACTCTGTTTTTCTTTGCAGTTCTCTTAATAAGAGCAAAATGAGTTTCAATATTCTTAGGGTCGATCTCCATTTTTTGTGCGAAAAAATGTTTATAAAGAGTCAACTGATAAGTTGTCATCGCATCATTCTTTCTTCTAGCGTCCCAACCCCACGAACAGGTTTTCCAATCAAATATATGAACTTTGCCATCCGGTGTTGCTACGATACCATCAATATACCCTTTGAATCGATAATCTTCGTAACCTTCGACCGGCTCGTAGAGTGCCATTTCTGCTTCCAAAACTTCATAACCATTTTTAAAATACTCCTTTAGTGAATTCTCTATTAAAGGCTCTTCTAAAAGAGACTTTCCTTGGGCACGCATTTGTTCTACTAGTTTTGGATCTACTTCTACATCTTCCGGAAGTTTTAAAAGATATTTTTCAAACTCATTAAGAAAATATTCTTGATCATTTATTTCTTCTTTTAAAAGTTTCTTTTCACAAACATCATGAATTGCATTTCCAAATGCTGTGAAAGCATTACCTTTAAAACCATCGATCTTGTCAAGCCTAATCAATTTATGATTAAAAGCGCAGTGAACCCATTCTTTCAATTCAGAATATGATATATGTTTCATATTTTTCTCCATGTTAATACTATAACATAGAAAAGAAAAAATGTCAATCGTCTTTATAAATTTTCTCTATCTTTTTATATAAGATAGGAGAAATTGATCTTAAAAGACGATGATCCGGCTCCATAAAGAAATCAGTAAATCCAGTAGCAAAATACTCTCTCAGAGAGGTTGCCGCATAAGGACTTATAAATAGTCCTTGCATTAAAATAGACAATTTGTCATATCCAACTTTATTTAATAAAAAATCATCAAATTCTATATCATACTCAGTATCCATAAAAAAGTTTAGCTGAGTTTTATAATCATGTTGCCACAATATATTCCTCAACTGACCTCTTTTATTTAAAAACTCTGATGACAGTTTCTTATCACCATAAATTTCAAGCCCAAACGGCTCTTCAAGTGAATGGGCTATTTCATGAATTATATCATCAATCAAATCGTCTGCATCATCTTGTTCATTTATGATATACAGACAACCATCCTTATACATAGCGTTTATTTTTCTATCTTCAAACTCTTCCAGATCTCCAACAATTATCATTTCTACTTCTGTTAGAAATTTTTTCGGTATTCTGTTTTCAACAACACTAACTATCTCTTCCATGTCTAAACCATTAGTTAATGCATCTTTAATATATACATGAATACCGGTTGAGGTATAAAAATTATCCAATTGATTATTACTTTCCTGTAAGAAGCGCAGCATCATTAAGTCCTGTTTGATATCCTCTCATAAAGTTTTCTTCCGCAAAAGCCATAGTGAATTCAGCAAAATCCGTTGCTAAAACTTCAGCTATCATATTGACAGTGACATTTTCACAATCTAATTTTTTACCAACATATTCAACAAGATAAGTTTTTAGGTCACTATCTTTTTCCACTACCATTGCTAATAGCGGATTTGTGTGTATTTCTTTTTCTGTTTTTATGTGTTCGTCTTGAACTTCCATATTCATCTCCTGTTATATAATGGAAAATGTTATTTTACAAATAACATGTCATTTCGTAAATGTCAATTAGAACTACATGACCTTAGAAGCTAACGTAGCCAATTCAGATCTTTCACCCTTTCGGAAAGTAATATGACCAGCTATTTTATAGTTTTTAAAACTTTCAACTGCATGCGCCAAACCATTTGAAGTTTCATTGACATAAATATTATCAATTTGTTCAATATCACCAGTCAGGACAATTTTTGTATTTTCTCCAATCCTTGTGATAATAGTCTTAATCTCATGTCGTGTCAGGTTTTGTGCTTCATCGATAATAATAAAAGCATCAGAGATAGACCGTCCACGAATATAAGTTAAAGCTTCAATTTCGATCTTTCCGTTTTCTATGTACATTTCTAAACTAGTTTTATCTCCCATTAGAAACTTAAGATTATCTTGAATAGGCATGAGCCATGGCAACATCTTCTCTTGCATTGTTCCGGGTAGAAAACCAATATCCTTACCCATAGGTTGTATAGGGCGTGAAACTATCAATCGCGAATACAGATTGTCTCCGCTAATTGTTTGCTGTAAACCGGCAGCTATAGCACAAAGAGTTTTTCCGGATCCAGCACGACCGATTAAAGATACTAACCTAATAGAAGGATCCAAAAGCATATCGATAGCAAAGCTTTGTTCCTTATTCCTTGGCTTGATATTCCAATCGGGTATACTCGTATGGATTATCTTTTTCAAGGGGCTCTGGTCGTCTTCAAAGCGCGCCAAACACGTTTTCTTGGGGTTAGCTACAGAAGACAACAATAGATACTGATTTGGAGACAGATTTTCATCTTCTAAATCAAACTCATCTAAAAAGATTTTGTCGTCTAAATAAAACTGATCAATTGTTTCATCGTCTACTACTATTTGACTAAATCCATCATAAAGTTCTTCTGTATTGGTGACTACTTCTTCTGATTTATAGTCTTGAGCCTTTAAGCCTAAAGAATCACAAATAACCCGCATATTGATATCATTACTGACAACAATCGTCTTTCTTTTTGGTTCTAATTTGGCTATAGCTATAGCAGACGCAATAATAACATGATCTGGTATATTTATATTTAAATCTGATGGGAAATCAGCTTCATGAGCCATCTCGTATGAGACAACCTTTAAAATTCCTTTACCTCTACCTAATCTTACGCCTTTCTGTAAGTTTCCTTTTGCTCTCATTTCATCCAAAGAACGAATTATCTTTCTAGCATTAATACCAACTGAATCTTGTCTCTTCTTATGCTTGTCAATCTCTTCTAAAACTTTTAATGGCAAATATATGTCATTGTTTTCGAATTTAAATATTGACTCTGAATCCGTGAGACATACGCTGGTGTCTAACAAAATATTCTTCTTAACTGCCATTTATAACTCCTTAAATGTGCCACAAGTAATTAGACCACAGATCACTAAATTGATCGCGTCCTACGTTCTTTAAGAGAAAGTTTGAAGGACGATATGGTTTACTTAAAAGCTTCATATTCGCTTCTTCTGGGGTTTTAGCACCCTTTTTTTGATTACACTTCATACAAGAAGTTGTAAGATTTAACCATGTGTTTTTTCCGCCGCGACTTTTAGGTAAGATATGATCTACTGTTAGTTCTTTCACATGAAACGTTTGTCCACAATATTGACAAACATTCGAATCTCTCCAGAATATATTTTTCTTATTTGGAGATGTTGAAGCTAGTCTATTTTTAACATATACTTTCAATACTATAACTGCTGGCAACTTAAAAATCTTTGATACAGATTTAATTGTTTTGCCGTATTGTTCAACAGCTATAGCCTTACCGCATATACAAAGAACTAACGCCTCCAGAGAATCGATAACCCCGACCGGCTTGTAAGATGAATCTAACTTAAGTGTTTTATGTTTCATTAAATTTTCCATTATACAATTCAGGTATATTCTTTCCTAAGTGAGAATATGTTAACATATCCTTCTTATTTTTTTCAGTATAATCCTCAATATCGATGATAATTGGATGTTCGAACATGTTATTATTCGGAGAACCAAGTATTTTCTTGGCTTTTTTAATAGTTTTATATAAGTCTTCTTGTCGATCTTTCCGGTTAAATATTAAAAAAACGGAACACATAATAAAAGCCCAAAAAAATATTAAATATATAAAATGCATGATTTTATTAGTGGAGGTAGGGGGAGTCGAACCCCCGTCCAGAATAATGTCAATATTAAGTCATTCACAAGTTTATTTAGTTTACTGTCACAAACTAACAAAGATAGCCGGCTTTCCCTGCGCTTACCGACCTGTTGCGCTCCACCAATATTGATCTGACTGTCTTAGCGATTTCTCTCTAAGTGCCACCAGATTGTACGATCTAAGTCTGACTGTCTAACCACCGCAGCAATATTGGGTAACCATTTTAATTTTTGCAACTTATCTGTTGTGTTGATTAGATTGGATAGAAGGCTCTAATCAGCCTCCCGATTAAGCCGCTAGTGCGACTGTTTCGAAGTGTGTGTTGTTGTTTGCAACTATGTTTTGAACTTTTTAAGGTTGTGTCTTACCTACTTGCACTTTTTTAATCTTTTACCCTGTCGAAGCCTAGATTACCCCCTTAAGTCCATTCTGAATATCTAAAAGAGTTGGTGTCCTCGTTTAGATAATAATTAAAATCTACACTACCATCTATTTGTCTAGCAGAGTGAGATAACTTAACTAACTTTTTAATTTCTTTATCAATGTCTAAAAAGTTGATTTTATCAACTCTAATCCATTCCTTTTCTCTCTTCTCAATGCCTCTTAGCCTACAGACGCGAGAAATGTCTTGCTTATAAGCTTCATCATTAACCCAAGAACAACTTACGTACATCCAACCATTTAATTCTTTAGACTCGCGTACAACTCCATATCTCACGACTCCATTCCAGATATTAGTAACTGGCTTTCCGTAGAACTTGCTTTTCATATATTCTCCTTATAAAAGTTTTTAAGTTTCGATGCTTTAACTGGTCGCCATATGGCTGCAATTAATGTATTTTCATCTCCAGATTCTTGTGGATAAATAAAACCAATAGTTCCATATCTTTCTTCTGAAAGGTCTGCCACCATTTCATATATATTTGGTTTATCTGAATGGAATCTAGGATCATCAATCAGAAATCTTTTACCCATAAATCGCTCTTCATACCATGCTAATTGATCTGAATCTTCTGTTTTAGAACAGATATGCCACTGATTATATTCATTTAAAGAGCTACACTTTTCAGCTTTTTCATATCTATCTTTAAACCCAGGTACTTTTTCCATCATATATTTCTGAGTTTGTATTTTTGAAGAAAGCTGCGCTGGATCCTTCATTACCGGATATAATTTACTGAGAGGAACTTTTACTTGATAAAAGGTTTCCCCAGGTATTCTCCCTATACCTGTGTCTTCTTGTCCTTTTTTAGTAAAAAAGAAAACTCTCGGTCTATTCCAAGTAACATACTCTCTAGTTGTATAGTTCCGCGCCGAAGATGCTGCTGTATTCGGATTGAATTCTTCTATATCTTTTGTCGAAGACACATGATATAGAATAACATTACCTTCTTCATCAATCTCTAAAGGAAAACCTTTCAAGAAATTTTCTTCTTTTAGAAATTTCTTCCACTCGTTAACAAACTTCATACTGTTACTCCTTATACATATTAAACTTCTGAAGATTTAAGCGATAATCATTCAAGGTTATTCCTAAGAACCTTGCTGCTTCAGAATTAGACTTAGTACAAGAAATAGCAACCCTCATTAAAGCCTCTTTAGTAATATAATCGATTTTCTTCCAAATGTCAAGACCAAAAAGTCTGTTTTTTAAATGAAGAGAAGAAAGTTCAATTTTGATAGCTATTAAATCTTCTAAGGTTAAGCTAGATATTAAAACTAATAATTCATTGCTTAATATACCTTTCTGTGTTAAACTATGTATATTATTGGTCTTTAGTTCTTTCATTTATTCAACAATTATAGTATAACATTATAACAAACATATGTCAAGTTATAAATTATAAACCAAGATCTATTTCATCATCTGTTGGTTCTTCTAATTCATCACTGGATGCGGTATTATATGCTTGATTAGTAGGTTCTTGCACGCTTCCAGCTAATTCTGTTTCAAATTTATCAAAATAAAGCTTTACATTTGCTATTAGATAATCATGGAATAATTCTTTATCTTCATCATTTGACAAAAGCTCAAATGAATCAATAATACTAGTTTCTAATTTCTTAAAAGAACTGTAAGCCATGTTTCTTCCGGTTTCGTCTTCACCTTCAATCCCAAAATCTTTTCTAGGATCATCTGGTTCTTCTTCTGATTTTTTTTCTGCATCTGTTCTGATATCGATAAACTTATCTTGATCAGAATCAGCATCATCCCCCAGATCTATTTCAATATCTTCATTCATATCGTTAGTTTTTCCAGCATCATTATTGACCTCAACCGGTTTAAGTGTATTAACGATTGCCTGAATAACATGAGAACGAAAAGATTTTCTTTGCTCTTCAGAGGTTGTCAAAATTTTATAATCTGTCTCTAAGACAGGGATTATTTTTTTCAACAAATCTTCTAAAACATTAATTCCTGTTGATTTATTTGGCGTTGGATCAGTATCGGCAGTTTGCCCTTCATTTATAGTATTTAAATCAATATCTATCATCTGACGAATTATCGATCTAAGTTCTTTTTCTTCATTTAATCTTTTTTGCTTGACAAATTTGATAATTGATCGTATACTTTCTCTAAGCTCTCTTTCATTAATCATTTTAGAATTCCTTGTTTAAATAAATAGTCTAAAACCTCATTAACCATATTAGAATCTTCATCCTCTGTAGATCCCAAAGGGACAGAATAGCCAGCCACAGCACCAGCAGAAGACATTTCGCTTAAGTTAGAAAACTTATCTTTCAATAAATTATAAATGTCTTGATCAAACCAGCCCATTATATTTTTAAAGGTTTCTTCATCAGCATCTGCTAAAGCTTTTCTTAAAGTTGTTCCGGACATTTCTCCAAAGCCGGGTACTTCTAAAGATACATGAGGCGCAACATAAAGATAACCATGCTTCGATAATGGTTGTAAATTGTTTTTGTTTGCATCATAATATTGAAAGTACGAAGGTTCGCCATTCTTCTTTTTACCAACTCTAAATCGCGGACTCTCCATCATATCTTTTTTTCCAACAGCAAATAACAGTGCTGTTTTATCAGGATCATATTGACTAGTTAGCTCTTCTGCCTTATAAGGATTTTTAACTTGAACAGCATTCTCAATACCATGCCTGTTAATAATTTGTAGCTTTTCAGAAAAATCTAATGGAGACTTTGGTAATTTTACTTTATTAGAAGTTACTATAAAAGTTTTATCTTCTCCAAACGTTTTTGACAGTTCTTTATAAACAGCGGCGTGGTGTTTGCCCATTGGTTGGAATCTACCAGGATAAACCATCAAAACTGTTTCAATATTTGATTGCTCTTCTTTTTGTTCATCAATAGCCCATTGAATCGCTTCTGCTAATGCTAATTTTACCATTTTGCTGTCAGGTATCAATGCAGTTACCATTTTATATGCTTTTAGATCTTCAAAAAGTTTTTTGTTTGTCTTATTAGTTTTTGGCAATAATGTGTGCCATTCTCTAAGAGACAT
>Ga0115566_10002288_pt1 | contig 15882 bp, 22 predicted proteins | sample COGITO_mtgs_1204_3_FD_87173 | JGI IMG/M metagenome (GOLD analysis project Ga0115566, IMG submission 87173) | Pelagic marine microbial communities from North Sea - COGITO_mtgs_120405 | ecosystem: Environmental > Aquatic > Marine > Epipelagic | place: Germany:Helgoland, sampling site Kabeltonne...
GAGAACACAAAGTCAAGGAAGAAAATGAGGCCGGCTGGCAAACTCATTGGCTGAACGCTGATGAGATCATTGGCGATAAGGCCAGCGAAAACTCTACGAACAATTGGGAAAGCTACAGAAGCGAAACCTTCAACATCACCAGCAGCCATGCTGGAAGACTCGCGAAGAAGCTCCTTAGCCTGATTCTCAAGCAAACGAGCCATGGAAGCGCGCTTACGGTCTGTGGCAAGACCCTCAAGAAGACCGGTACGCTGCCACTTACGAACAATTGCGTTTCCTTCGGCCTTCATATCACGATTGACAACACCTTCGGTCAATCTTTCTACTATACTAGACATTTTAATACCTCCTAAAATAATGTTATTTAATGCCTGCCAACTTCTTCATTCGCTCTGCGAATACGTCATTTGGCTCTTTGGACTCTTTACGAGTCGCTCTAATAAGTGAAGAAGGGCGATTAATTGCTTCGCTCAGTGATCTAGGTCCACGACTAGGTGTAGATTTCACTGTGCTTTGAAGTGTATTATATATCGTTCTTGCTTCATTTACCGAATCAGATTTTGAAATAGCTTCGACAATTTGTTCTTTTTGTCGCTCATTCAAGGAGGTATTTCTCAATACTCGATTGGTATAAAGTAGGCGAGCGTTAGAAAGATTAATATCATTAACACTTTCTTTCATCTCACCAATTGCGGTTCTATATTTTGAAAGTTCACTGGTGAGTTTTTTGTTTTCAAAAACAAGCTCTTCCTGTGCTTTCTTTAAAATTTCTAATTCTTCTTGGACTTCTGTTGTTCTACGATGAGCCATTTCTTTTTCCATTTGATATATCATATTATCGGAAGAACGCCCAGCCCAACCGGCTAAATCAGCGCCCATATCGACAGTAAGTTTTTCAACAATGGCATTAGTCAAAGACTCCAAGTTTAATCCCTTTTCTTCTTCGATCTCAACTTCATCGTCTTCTTCTTTCATAATGGCATCTGGTTTTTTATTATCTTCTATTTCAAGAACTTCTTCTTTTTGCTCATTAATCTTTTGTACATGCTCACGCAAAGCGCCTAAATCTAATGTTACAGTCGTTAACTCCTTCTCTTTTAAAGAGTTTTTTAAGTTTTCGCTACCTGTAAAAGAAGATAATCCATTCTCTGCCGCGTAAGGTATGGTGCCAACATCATCAAAATCATCAGTAGCCTTCGGCGGTGATAATTCTAAATCATCAGTAGCCGACTGCGGTGATAATTCTTCTGGGTTTTCCATATCTCCTAAAACATCTTCTTGCTCTAATAAAGCATTTAAAGTCTTACGAACTTCATTGGAATATTTATCGATAACAGCATTTTCCGCATTTTTTAATGCAGCCTCTCTCAAAGCTTTAGCATCAACGATTGCTTCCTTCAATAAACTTGACATAAAAATCTCCTAATCACGAAAATAAATAGTTCCTAATGTTATAAAAAGAACTATTCATAAAATTACTTTGCAAGCCAGAATGCATTAGGTACAGCTTATCCTTGCTCAATTTTAATCTTTAAAGCAGATAATATTATACGAGTTATTTCAAGACATGTTTCTGCATCTGGACTATTGGGATCTTCTATATTAAAGTTTCCTATTAAAGTAGAAAGTTCATCTAAAGGAATAGTTACCGGTATAACATAGGCATCGATTTGAAAATCATTTCCATTACAATCTGCTGAAGACACAGAATTAATTGATATTTGTTCATAATCAACTTTAATATTGCTCATTTTTTATCCTTTTTATGCCGATACTAATCGAATAGCTTTATATTGTAACCTAAAAGAAGTATCTTCATCCTCTAGCACTGCATCTGAGGCTGTTCTAGTACCAACTCCTACAATTAAAGATAGGTCTTGGTTTGTACTCATGGCAGAAGAGTTATTGTTTCTACTAGTTTTATTATCGAGTGTACCATCTGATTTTATTATCACTGCTGTTGACTGTACAAGTCCAGCGGCTAATATTGAGGTCACAAAGGCTCCAGTAGCAGAATTTGTTCCTCCGACAGTAGCAGAGTTCATCGTCCAAACACCGTAATCCGGAACAGCGGTTGCTGTATTAGAAAAAATAGAACCGGCTCCGTTAAGAGTTGATAAAGTATTTGAAGTTGGATCCACACAGATCCCAAAAACAATACCAGAGGCCCATGTATCAGTTATAACATCTCCTCTTTCTATTTTTATAACTACAGCTAAAGTATCATCACTTTTTGCTCTAATATTTTGACCGGTAGAATCTGTAACGTAAAGAGGAGTATGCCAGCGCGGAGCATCACAAACTGTTCCATTAATCCAACAGTTATTTGTACTACCAGTCATAGCATTCATTGTTATCTTATTATAGTTACTTCCGCTTATTGCCAAAGTTTTAATGTCAGAGTTAACGTCAATTTTCGTCCAAGTAGATGTGTCAGTTAAATTGACAAACCCTAAATCAACTGAAGAATAATTTGTCACATCTGTAACTAATGTCCACTCGTTAGAACCTGAAACTAAAGCTGCCATTAATTTGTACCTATAATATAAAAGCTAGCAACACCATCGGAAGCCAGTGTTATTGAACCATATCCGGACTGTATTTTTAAAATTCCTTGCCCGTCGATATTTTGACCAACGTGATTTTGGCTAGCACTAATCACAATATGATTTGAACCAGAACAGCTTCCACTTACATCTTTGAATATGAACTTTTGACCAGCAGCATAAGTAGCGGCTGAAGCTAATGAAGCTGTAATCGCAGAACCGGTTGTTATAATACCCATAATGTCATGATCTGTTGTGACAGTATAGTTCGCGGTAAAAGAGTTATAGGCTGTAGAGGCCCCACCGCCAGCGTTAAGTTGTGCAGATGTTCCACTGTCATTAATAAAATAAAGGTTATCTCCATTAACATACAACCCTCCAAATCCGGATGCTGGAGTTGTTCCGGCTGTACCCAGATCTTTCATTTGTATTGAACCATTAGATGCTATGACATTTACTATTCCGTTAACAGCTTGTCCTTCGATCCTAAATCCTTCTTGTTGATTTCCATCAAACTCAGCTACGTTAAATATTAATCGACCTTCTTCACCACCGGATGTAGGATCATCGATTAACCCTTGTATTGCTGCATATATATGATCGTTGCCAGCAGAATCTTTAGCCATAAAATTAACTGAACCAATGATATCATTAGCCGCTTCATCAGTTGTTGTTCTTACAAAATTTAATTGACCACCGCCAACACCGTCACTATTATTTTCTACAGTGATTATTGGGTTATCATTAGTAGCTGATGTTACTGTCAAACCATCATTTACAGCTACAGTTAAGCCTCCGGAACCACTAACGTAAATTCCTCCATGAGCACCAGATATTATTAACTTATCAGAAACTGCTTCGTCATATTCAATTGATGCGTCAAAAGCATTGCCAAAATAAAGCTTATTATTGTCTGTTAAACTTAAACTTCCGTTAGGCACTGATATATCTACTTTTCCGTCTGCGTTTGAACCCTGAATAGTTAATCCTTCAGTTAACGTTCCATCAAATTCAGCAACTGTTAATTTAATTCTGCCGCGTTCTGCTCCGGAATTAGGTTTCTTAATATCTCCTTCTATCTGACCATATACCGTTGGGTTTCCGGCTGAATCATATGATTGAAAAACCATTCTACCAATTGTATCGTTTTCTGCCGGCGATGAACTAGTTTTGTTGAATATTATTTGGCTGGGGTTTTCATCGGCATTTTGATTTGTAATAAAAAATCTAGGCCGGCTAGCTGTAGAAGAAGCAACTAATAAATCGTTCCCATCAAACGTTAAGTTAGCCTCTGCATTAATGCTAGCAGCATCTACAGAGGTGATTATTCTATTGTTACCTGAGTTGGCATAAGAATTTATAATCCCGCTAAGGGTGCTTCCGTCGCCGTAGAATGCCGACGCTGATAGGTTAAGAGAGCTTGAAACATGGGTGGCGTCTATTACAGTATTTAATGTTCGTACTGAAGATCCAGTAACGCCCAGAGAGGCTGAAATCTGACCAACAGCAGAAAGTTTGCTGCCATCAAAAGTAAGGCTCGCTTCTCCCTGTACTGTACTAGAATCTACTGAGGTTATAACTCTATTGTCTCCAGAAGTATTATATGTTGTAATTGCGCCGGCAGATATTCCACTTAAAGTGCTTCCGTCGCCATAAAAAGCAGCGCCGGATATATTTAATGAACTAGAGACATGTGTGCTGTCAATTATAGTTGTGGCTGTCCTTAAAGACGAGCCGGTCAAACCTAAAGACGCGCTTAAGTTTCCTGTTATTATAGCATTTCCAGTTAAAGTTCCATCCCATTCACCGGTTACTCCGGTTAAGCCAGAGCCGTCACCATGAAATGTAGAGGCAGAAACATAAGAAGACGCTGAAATAGCACTAACATTTACTACTCCATCGACGTTAACAAATGTCCAGTTAAAATTAGCCATTAACTATTTCCTTTTAAAAAGTGCTGCATGCAGCAAAAACGTTAACTTGTGCCGGGGTTCCGTTAACAAATGCTACTCTGTCTATTCCTACTATCTCGTAGCGTCGGTATTCTCTATCACTTGGGACTTGGTTAGCTGGCGTTCTTGCAATATTACCAATATCAATTGAAGCTGCGGCATTTGCAGTATTTTGTCCTTCTCCTCCAGCCTCAGACTCCGGTATTTCAAACCAGCGCTGGAATGCGTGACAATAGCCAAAAATAGTTACAGCAGTAGGATCATCGGATGTAGTCGCATCTTCGACCAATACATGAAGATATCTTTGATTTTCAGTTAAATAACCGACTGTAGATGCTGTTATTCCGACTAGATCGTTGGTGTTAGCATATACATCGACAGCAGTACCATTTGCTCCTGCAAGATTTTTTGGTCCTCTGGTTCTTCCCCAACTATTTGCTTTGTACGTAGCCATCTATATTCTCCTCTTATAACTTAAATAGTTACTTATTATTTCTTCTGCGTTTTTCTGCCGCAGCTTGTTCTTTTCTTGCTTCTCTAGCCTTTAAACGGTCTGACTTACGCATTTTTTCTCTACGAACTTCAGAGGGCTTTTTATAATATCTTCGCTCTCTTACTTCTTCTAGAATCTTTTCTTTCTTTGTTTTCTTAATAAAACGCCGAATCATTCTTTCTACATTGTTTCCACAATGTCTAGCTTTTACCGTTACATTCGAATATTTCTTACTCATTTCATTGCCTTCCAAATACTTTTTGCGTTTCCTAATATTGAATTGATATCTACTCCGGAGTCATTAGGATCTCCAAGATCTACTGCGCCGGGACCATTAGTTGTTTGTGGTTTAATCGGTTCAGTTCCTTCAAATAAATCAACGCCACCATATGCGTCTTTACCAATAGAATCCATTAAGCGACGACGGTGTTCATGAATTTTTTTACGAGCTTCATCAGATTGTCTTTTTCTGTTATGATTTTCGTTTACCTCTCTCACTCGTTTTGGTTGAGTTTGTACAGACTCAGTTACAAGATTTCCTTGCATGCCGGCTGCAACCTCCGATACGATGTTTGTAAGAAGACCCTCTTCAAGAATCATTTCTTTGACGCACTCTTTAATAAGAGGTTTTAACATTTTTTTTAAATCATTCTTTTTCATCTAAAACCTCATTTAATAGCCGATTGATTCTATCCGCTTTTGTAAAAACTTTATTATTATAATCTTTGGCTTCCTTCATCATGAAGGCACCCGGAGTCGATGGTTCTGAAACAAAGTCAAAACAAATTAACTGAAAGTCATCCTCAACTACAGTTTGTCCGTTTGATTCATTGACCGAACCCATTCCTCTAGAAGATATCCCAAGAGTAACACCACTATCAACAAGAGAACGAAGAATTTTACCAGACGGAGTTTCAAGGATTTTCGCCTTACCCATAACATTCTTTCCATCCCACCAAACATCAGTTATCATATGAGAGGCATTTTTTAAGTTAATAACTGAATCATCGGGATGGTCCAGTTCTCCTAGTGCTCTCTTATCTTTAACTAGCTTCTGATAGTTTTTCATTTCTCTTTCTAGAATTCTATGCGGATAAACGCGACCGTTACCGTTCTGTGTATCAGACTTTTGCATAATACCAGAGAGGATCATTCCACCCTCTTTGATAAAGCGCTTCTCGTCTTCTGTCAACAGATCTTTACAGACACCGCCTTCACATAACGCATAAAATTCTCTTAATAATTTTTTAGACATTGTTGTTCCTCAATAGTTTTTGCCGGCGCTACCGGCGCGAGTCAGCAGCCGCTTTTGCAGCGACGTACAGGTTGTAACATCCATCTATGCATTTTGCTCTCCTTTCATATTACCGGCAACATTCTGTTGGAGTAACTTTAAAATTCTTTCTAATACGGATCTCTTTTGTGCCAAATCTACACCGGGAGTTTCTGCCAATTTAGCTAAAAAATCCTCTATCTGATTAATAATTCCGGTTTCTTGAGGAGTTGTCTCATCACCGGTTTGTTTGGCTCTATTCAAATCAGCGTCTTTCATCGCGCTAGCAGAAACGCTTAAGCTGTTTAACTTAGTAGCTTTTTCTTTTGTCACTTCTTCTTTTAAAATTTGTAATAGTCTTTGTTTTGATATTTTCATTTTTTATCTTCTTTCAAGAGCATTGGTTTGATTGCTTGTATGTTTTGGGAATACTGGATTCCAGAGTCTCCAAATACCATATTTAGAATATAAGACGTTCCAGATGACAGGCAACCGAAAAGAAACATATTGATAAATGTTACATCACAGGTAAATAGTTCTGTCCATGGAGAAAGTAACACTAAAAACCAACCAACGTGAAACCCGCAACACATCGGACAATGAAAAATCTTACCATATCCGTTGTAAGACTCTTTTTTCGGTCTTAGTTTTTTTAACATTGGCATATCCGAGAACACCAATATCTGCGTTAGACCGTATGCGATTAAAATAAAATATAAAAGTTCCATTATACTCTCGGTTTTGTTTCCAGTGATCTTTCATCACTTAAAAAGTTTTGCATTGTTTCGGTACCCCAGGTGCTATCGAGCACTGTATCATCAGAAAGTTCATTCAGCTTTTCCATTGCATAAACAACAAAAGGTCCGTTTAAAAGGGGATTAATTGAACCCTCATAAGCATCATGAACATTCATTATATTTAAAATAGGGTTTTTGTATGCTGCAATATCATCCACAAACATTAGACTAGCCAAGACTCCAGCCGTATCGGTTCTTTTAACTTTCGCTCTTTTCGCAACATTTGCTAGAAATTTGCTGGCATTTTTTACCAATCCCACTCCCGCTAAATCAGCAGCCAAATCCACACCGGATGCCATTGCCGCAGCCGACACCTCTTTTGATAAAGCATTTCCACTTGCTATATCTCTAGCAATATAGTCAACTAAGAATTTAAGATCGGCGGCGGTGGGGGTGTTGCCCTCAATACTTTTAAGTTTAGTGATTACATCGGCTAACTTTTCCTGATCAACAGCTTCGTTTAAAAAACCATCCCACCTTTCCATTATTAACTTCATATCTTTAGACATATTTTATTTTCTTACATTGTATAGAGATAATGAGCCGACGCATCTCTGATATAACGCATAGAACCTTTCTCAGAAGATTGTGGTACTTCGCCAAGCTCTGTTGATTTTTCTTTACCAGGATCAACATACTCAGAATCAGCGTCAGCAACATATGCTTCCATAGCTTCAAAATATGGACGCTCTTCATTGATAAACTCTGAAATATTAACTAGTGTCATTTTGGCTGCACTTAAATTCTCATTTGCTGGAGTCTGCAACGTTGCTTCATATGAGCCATAAAAAGCACCGGCACGAATAGACTCTGGTATTATGGTACCTCTTTTCTTTAAAAAAGAAAACAGTCGGTTTTGTGCTCCATATACATAATCACTTAAAACTTCTTTCGGAAAAGCTGTCACTTTATTGGTTGCAGTAGACAACACTATGTCAATGTCGCCATGATCGAAAATCATTAAATCTCCGCTTAAGCTTTTACGGATATCCATCTCTAAAGTAACCAATTTACGATTGGCTTTGTCGCCAACTCTAATCGTTATCGCCATTATAAATCTCCTCAACTAATGACTGGCTGCTTAATACAGTCAGCAAAATATTTTCGTTAATGGTTTCCTTAGAAAATCCTTGTAATTTGTTAATAACTAATTGTGCTTTCTTTAACATGTCTTTATCTTCTTTTATATAAGAAATAGATTCGGCTTCTTTTATCTTTCCTTTTAACCTTTCTATTTCGTTGTTTAAGAAGATCTTAAGCTGTAAAGAGTTGTCGGAAAAAGATGCGACATAATGAGTCAACAGTTCCTTTTGTTCCTTTAAAAGTTTATTATCATACTTCTCATTAAATTTATTAACAAAGTTTCGGTAAGTCAGGTTATCTATTGCTGGCATATCTTTTTTATTTTCTTTTATGATTACCATGTTATTAATAATTTCTCCCTCCAACATAACTTTTGTTTTTGGAGAGGATTTTATTGATAGAATCTGTTGAATCGTTGCTAAACATCGGTAGTTCGGTACAAAATTATTAAAAGTTTCTGAGGTTAATTCTTTGTTGATATCATGGATTAACTCTGTTTGTTGTTTGAATAATCCTTCCGGGTCGATTAATCTTTTTTGTGATCTTACTTCAACTAAAATCTTATTAGCTATTTCTTTTGTCGCGACTGTGTTTTCATAAAGAGAACGATAGCACTCTAAATCATTATAAAGTTCGGTATTGACGGCGAAATGCTTTTTGATTAATGAAAAAACTTTATTTTTTCTTTCGTTATCTTGTTTTACTATAGCAACAGTCGCTTCGCGAATAAGCGCTTCATAGACAAATGCGGTGTTTCTTTTTTTATTATGCTTAATCTTCATTTGTTTGTTCCAATAAAATATTGCTTTTTTTATCTAAGCTGTCTAACAATTCACGAACAGAATTGGTGACTTCGAATAATTTCTTTTCTTCTTCCCTATCTGCTTTATTATAAGTAGTGTCATTTTCAGCATAAATACCGGCTTTTGCTAAACCAGTTATTTCGTTTCCCGGAAAAATGTTTCTACGTGTATTGCTACTTTTTTCTTGTGAATATTGTGCTGCAAAATGTCTACTTCTAGCACCGGCATTACGACGATCTACTTTCTTTGGGTGATAAACATTTCCATTTGCCCCCGGAGTTAAACGACCTTTTGACCTCCGAGTTAAACGACCTTTTGACCTCCGAGTTAAACGACCTTTTGACCTCCGAGTTAAACGAGGAGAGTTACGAGAACCCGGTGGTACCGCTAATAATGGAGAATCGTCGCCTCCACCTTCATCACCTAGATCTAAATTGTCACCGTCTAGAGCAGCGGAAGCTTCTCCACCAGCATCAGCAGCTTCCATTTCCTCTGGGCCTCCTAAGTCAAGATCTCCCATATCACCACCGAGATCTAATCCGCCGCCCATACCATCGCTAGCTGCTGCTTCGGCAATTTGTTGTAATCTGGTATCATGCTCACGATCATAATACATTTCTCTTTGGTTACGCATAAACTCTTCATGAGACATCCCAAATACTCTTTCAGAAACCCATCTTCGCGAAAAATATCCATCAGTTGCAGAAGCAGCAATATCGAACTTTGTTTTCCAATGTTCCAGTTCTTGTAACTCAGCAATTTTACTTGGATTGTTTAGAGCTAATTCAAAGCTTAATAGATCGTCACCGCGAAACCCAAGAGTATAAAGGTGGATAATTCCAACTTTTGTAAGTTCTGCAATGATAACACGTTGTAATCTCTGAATAGTACGTGCAAAACGTATATCTTTTTGAGCCAATGTAGTTTTATCTTCAGATGCACCTTCGCCCATTGATAAATAAGATTGAGGGACTTTAAGAGCGGAAAAGAGTTTGTCGCGTAGATATTTTATATCGTCAATCGCTGTAATGTTTTGAGCGCCGGCAAGGGACTGAATATCAGTAACAGATCCTGCGCGGACTGGAATATAATAATCTTCTTCGATACTCATAGGATTATAACGCAAATCAACGCGACCGGTACTAGGATCAACAACAGAGTGCCGTTTAAGCTGAGTAACAATCTTCTGCATATACTGTTCGACATCTTGCGGCGGAATCGCTCCGACATCAATTTTAAATACTCTGCGTTCTGAAGATCTTACTACTCGATAAGCCATCATCGCATCTTCCATTAAAGTAAGCTGTCTCCAAATTCGTCGTGCTGGCTCTAGAACCGAAGTACCATATGGCATTTGTTTGTCGTTGCCTAGGATCCTAAAGTGTGCCACTTGCCAATTTTCAAATGTCATCCCTCCGGTGTTCCACTGATATTGCAAATAATTTGGGTTAGTAGAATCTTGACCCTCCAACCTTTCAATTTCTTGAGAAGGCAAAGCAATAACTGATTTTACTCCATATGTATCATCGATATCTAAATATAAAAAGAAATCTCCGTATTTGCACATTGTTCGACTCCAACCAAAAAGGTTATATTGCAGGTTTAATACCTGATCAAACAAAATCGTTAATACTGCTCGAATTTCTTCATTCGGACATTTAATATTTAACATTGGACGCAGATCTGAATAAGTTGTCATCTCATCTGCATATATGTCAAGCGTTGATGCGATCTCTGGAGTATATTCCATTTGATCAAAATCGATATACCGCTCAGTTCTTCTCTGATTTGCTATAGCGTCTGTTGCTATAACGTCCAACGGGTTATATAGAGATTTTTTAAATTGTTGTCCCGATGCACTCTTAAATCTGGAACTATATTTATCTAAGTGTTGTCTGCGTATTTTTCTACCAGACTGTGATCGATAATTGATAATCGGGCCAGAAAAAAGCCTAGTTAGGGCTTTAAATAAATCTGATTGGGGATTATTAGGATTTTTACCGGTGGTTCTTTTTTTTGCCATTTAATATTCTCACTTTATTATCCAGTCATATTGACTGTACAAATTTTCGGCTTCTTTCATTTTATCAAATATATTATCATTTTTATAGCCGGCTTGACCTTTTATTGTTGTATTAAAAGAAGTTTTAGAAGTTATTATCGATTGAGCAAAAGCTTTTTGATAATTTAAATCTCTAGCATTAGTTTGAAGTGCTGTGTCTCTAACCCAACATGCAATTGCTAATGCCATTATTAAATCATCGTGATAACTTCTCATTGCTTGTGGTTTTCCATTTTTCCAAATAAAAGTTCTCATTTCGTTAATAGTTCTAGCGGAGTATATGTTAATTAGTTTATTTCTTATAAACTCTTCCATTTTAGCTATGATAAGTGGTCTAGTTTTCATACTGGTTGAAAATCCAGCGACAGAACTATTAATTACTTCTGCTTGATGTTGATCAATATACTCATGTGTAGACTTAATAGAATAATATATATTTGGATACTGATATTCTATTAATTTGTCCAATACTGTATAACCTATGTTATTGTTCTCGACAACCAACATACAACTTCCAAATTCTCTACCAGTTTGATTCAACATTGCTGCAAACATATCTGGATTCGGCTTTCCTTGATACTCTGCAATTACTGATAGTGTTTCTAACTCTATAATATGAAATGTAGAAAAGTCTTCCCCATCACCTCTAGCTACGTCAGCAACCATTAAATAATTACAAGTAGGATCATAATCTTCCCAAATCCAGAAATTTCTATCAAACCCTGTTCTATATTTTGGCTCTCTAACTTTAGTTAATAAATATTCTATGTCATCGCCATCAATAACAGTTTCTCCAGAAGTATTGAAATTGCACTCTAACTCTTGAGCTATTTGACGCCTAGACATATTCTTAGTTTCTTTATCAAACCAAGTTTTATCTCTATCCGGATGCACGTCCCATGGAAGGTTTGTAAGCTTAAAATTATTTGAGCCAGCCTCTGCATCTGTGCAAGTTTTATGGAACCAGTTACCTACACCGTTGGGCGTAGAAAGAGCAATACAACGACCACCTGTAGACAGCGTAGGATATAAGCCGGTCCATAATTCTTCTAATCCTTCAATGTGTGCGGCCTCATCAAGAACCAAAAGAGAAAGAGCCTCTGAACGACCAGCATCACCTGAAGTCGAAGAGGCTTTGATCTGAGAACCATTTGATAATACAAATGAAGTTCTATTGTCAATATCGATGCTGGCAATTCTTAACCAGTCTGGAAGATTTTTCATAATCTTCTTAACTTTATTTACTAAGTTTCCTGCTGTAGAAAATTTAGTTGCCATAACCAAAACATTTTTATCGCGATGGAAAAGCAGCATCCAAACAACATACCCGGCAGTAATGGTAGAAATACCTAACTGTCGGGCTTTTAATATAATATTGAAACGATAATCGTTGAAGTCTTTTAATAAATCATCTTGAAATGGATAAGTATTAAAAGGTACTAGACCGTGCAACGGGTGAGAAATGCGCGCATATGTCTTAAGAAAATAAGACGGATCCTTCCCGCATTTTAATATTTCTCTTACTCGTTGTTTTCTGTCTAGCTTGAAAGTCATTCATTCTCTGTGTCTGTTTTAACTAGTCGATCCTTAAGTCCAGAATAAGCACCCGCAGCAATTGCAGCCGCTAAAGCAGGAGAAAAGTTGACAGCGACTTGTTTAAGAGCTTCTAGAGCTATTTGCATGTTTTCTGGGGTTAAATTTTCAAGACCTTCGTTTGCTAATTCAACTTCTTCTTTGATAATCTGCTTTAGTCTAGTTTTTGTTACTTTCATTTTTTGGTTTCCTTTTTACGAGTATCGTTTTGTGGACGCTTTCCGCCCTTACCATTCCAGCCGCCTTGGCTTAAGAAAGATTTCCAATATTCATCTGGAGCCTTGGATCCACCATCAATATTCATTTCTTCGTTTAATCCGCCAACCTTATAATGCATCTTCGCTGTAACCCAAGAACGAACTCTAGTAGAGTTTTCAACAAGAATATCGACTTCGCCTTCTTTAGTAAGAGTTACGGAATTGCCAGTAATCTTAGTGTATTCTTTCTTGAGGAATTTTACAATTTCTGCCAACTGTCTTTCAATGTCTTCTTCGAAGCCGCTAGCATAAACTTCTTTAAGCATAACTTCTGAATGATATGATAGACACATCATATTTCCATAAAAGCGAACACCAAAGCCGTCCATGACTCTTTTATCTAGAATCGGATCACCTTCTTCTCTTTTAAGTCCAGCCAGCAAGGGCTCGCCTTTTTCGTCTAATGCACCATCATAAGCGTTCGCTGCCGCTTGTGATAGTCCTTGAACGATTTCATATACAGTTGCCATTTTGTTATTCCTTATTTAAACGGGTTGCGTTCTCTCTTTCTATAGACAGGCATGCCAGACATTGGATCGGTTTCCTCATCGTGATCGTATGGTCTTCCACCAGATCGAGGAACAGACATGCCAGACATTGGATCAATATCTGCATCTCTGTGCATTGTCTTAAGTCTGCGATATGTACTAGAACCCATGCCGCCAACTCTTTCCCATGCTTCTTCGTCTTCAACTCTTTGACGGTTTTCGTGGCTAGTATAAGTATCTAGATATTCATAACGTTCATCGTGTCCTTCTAAAAACTTTTCAACTTCTTCTTTAATAATCTGCTTAAGTCTTGTTTTTGATAATTTCACTTTTTAGTTTCCTTAATTTAAATATTAGGTCGCCAACCTTTTGACCATCTTTCTTCTCGGCCCTCAACATATTTTATATAACATTGTCCGCAACAATCAAATTTAATTAAGCAGACATCATCAAAAGTTCTCTTTGGTACACTACCACAAACAGGACAGTGCGACATAGATTCCCTATTAAATAGTTTTTTGGATACCTTTATACCATTAATGTCTATTTTCTCATCAGAAATTTCGTTATGTTTAATTTTCTTATACATCTCGCTCATTTGTTCGAGATATTCTTTTTCTTTTTCTTCTGTCCAGTTTGCTTTTGGATTTTGAATAGCCTCTTCGCCGTATTTCTTTGATATTGCTTGCTCTATAGCAGCTACTCTATCTGGATTTTTAATTGACATTGAATGCCCTATACGCCGAATAAGATGCCGCAGTACCGGCGACTAGCCCTCCAGTAAACCAAACCCACTTGCTGACACCGGAATTGGAAGAAATAACTGTTTCCAGATTCTCGATTTGTAAATCCTTTGCATTAATTGCCTGTTGGTACTCCACATTAAGCGCGTTGTATCTAGAGTTCATATTTTGGATTGTTAATTGATGTTCTGTTTGTAACAAATCAATCCTGTATTCTATTTCTAAATCGCAGTTTAACTGCACTTCTTTTGGGGCAACAATCAAATCTGCTGTCGCTTCTGGATCAAACAAAACCCCCTCAAAAGGGGCTGGCTCATTGGCGCTAAGAAAAGTGAATTTTGCTTCTCCTGCAATAGCAGCCGAAATCAATAAACTAAGGTACATATGTAAATCCGTAACGTTGGGTTATAGCATCAATCAGATTTTGCTTGTTTTGTGAAAAGTCTTTTACAAATTCTTGTCTTTCTTCTTGCGAAAGTCTTTCTATTTCGTCTTGCGCATTTATATATCTTTCTTCTATTTCGACAACTCTTTCTTTATATTCTTGCAGAGCCTTCTCTCGCTCTGCTATTTCATCTGCGTGAATTTGCTTAAGTCCTTCTATCTGCTCCATCATTGCTTGTTCAGCAGCAGCATGACTATCGCGCATCTGTTTGATATCATGTTTAGATTTTAACACAAGAAAGATTAGAAGTAAAGATAAAAGAATCTCTTTCCAATACTTTTTTAATATATTAAAAACTTGAATCAACGTTCAAACCTTTTGCACGGGTTTGACATTTCTACCATAACCTCGATTTAATTCAATCGGCTTCCAGTGTCTATATGTTACCCAGTCCTTCAATTTAAATTCGGATAGTTTTTGCCATGAACCTCCGTATTTTATTTCAGGATCAGAACTATCCCCTCTAACCCATTCATCCGGAATTATTCTTGTATTATAATATCTATGTGTTATATCTGATGGGTTAGTCTTAATTACATCACCTTCGACTGCCCCATAATATAAAGCCACATTATTAATAAATTTTACTGCGTCTTTAAAAGCTGACATATTATCAGATAAACTTTGATTAAAATCCGGTTGCCTTCCGGCATAGTTAGGTTGTAGATTAATCCCCGGTCCGTATTTGGATTCTTTTATTTTTTTGTTTTGTGGTGCAAAAGCTGTATATTTGTTATATGTAATATTTGTCATATTAGCATTATTGGTATTACTAGTATATAAGAAGGCATTATTTAATATTGCATTTGTCAAATTTACATTTGATAGGTTCGTAAGATTTAAATAAGCATTCTCTAAGTTCACACCGGTCATATTAGCGCCTGTCATATTAGCACTTGATAAATCAGCAGATGATAGATTAGCACGAATCAAATTAGCACCTCGCAGATTAGCGTTTTTCAAATTAACACCTCGCAGATTAGCTTTTTTCAAATTAGCACCTCGCAGATTAGCGTCTGACAGAACAGCGCCTTTCAGATTAGCGCCTTTCAGATTAGCACTGGATAAATTAATATTTGACAGATCAGCAAATGGCAGATCCATCCCTGCTAAATTAACACCAACAAAAAAGTTATAATCTATAGGTGTACCTAGGCTATTTGCAAGTTCAATCGCTTGTTGTCGGTAATCGGGATTAAAATAAAGTTGAAATAGTTTTGTCTTTATATCATTATTTTCATCTTCTAACGACTCTCTTATGATCTGTCTTAATATTGTCTTTGTTAGTTTCATGGCGTGTATCCTTCAGGCCAAATTGTATGTTTGTTATATTCAATATTTGTCAGA
>Ga0115566_10002291_pt1 | contig 15851 bp, 14 predicted proteins | sample COGITO_mtgs_1204_3_FD_87173 | JGI IMG/M metagenome (GOLD analysis project Ga0115566, IMG submission 87173) | Pelagic marine microbial communities from North Sea - COGITO_mtgs_120405 | ecosystem: Environmental > Aquatic > Marine > Epipelagic | place: Germany:Helgoland, sampling site Kabeltonne...
AAGGCGCTGCGCCGTTGCCTGAAACAGGCTCTGATCGCCCAGAAAACTGCTAAACTGCTTAGGATAGCTTTTTCGGGACAACGGCCAAAGCCGCGTGCCCGAGCCGCCGCACAGAATTACCGGGATGATCATGATCTACCTGCCGCCAGTCTCACTGTCTCTAACTGAAATTCTTTAACGCAGTCGCGTCCCTCGCGCCACAGACCTGGGTAAGAACCGAGGGCTTTTCTGTACCAGTTGCGAGATGCTTCAGCACAATCGGAATAATCGCCCGGAAAGTTAATATTCGTTAACCATTTCCGTGTCTCAATGCCTCATTGTTACGACGCTGGGGGCGTTTTTAAGTTGGGGTTCGGAATGGTGCGGATTTTGCTTGGGCTGACCATGTTCCTGGTGGTCGGCTGTGACGCGATTTACTCCGCCCCGCAGGTCCTCAAGGGGGCGACGGCGGGGCAGGATGTTCACGTCAAAACGATAACGCCGCAGTCACTTCTGGTTGCCAACAACACCCCATTCAAGCCCAGGCAACTCCCTGCAGCCTTCTACGCAACTTCTGGCGGACCCGGTGCATTGGGCAGTCTTGGTGCTTTGCCCAGCCCTCCGCTAGATCCGAACGGCGACCCCGTGCGCCCGACGATGAACCTCCCGCCTGAACTGCCATCTGGCACATACAGAATCGGAGTTGGTGATGCACTGTCATTGGCCACGCGCGCCAGCGCCAGCCTTCGCGACATATCAGGGATCACCGCTGAGAATCTCCGCCAGATTTATTCCGTTCAAGACGACGGGACGATTGGTATCCCAGACGCGGGTCGGGTGGCTGTCGCCGGAATGACCATCGACGAGGCGGAAAGTGCGGTGTTTCAGGCACTGGTGCGTGCCAATATCGACCCATCGCTCAGCCTGGAAGTTGCCGATTACCGATCACAGCAGGTCGCAGTCGGAGGCGCGGTGCGCAATGCCGCAGTGATCCTGATCACGCAAAAACCCCTGACGCTGGTTGAGGCGATGAGTTCCGTCGGTGGTATCACCGCCACGGACCGCAAATACAGTGCGATCCGCATCTATCGTGACGGAATTATTTATCAGGTGCCACTGGCCGAATATGATCGTCGCTCCGAACTACAAAGACTGCGATTAACTGGCAGCGACAGTGTATTCGTTGATGAGGCTTATGATTATGATCGTGCCCAAGCCTATTTCACCCAGCAGATACAACTGATCGGCCTTCGCCGCGCAGCGCGGGCAGACGCGCTGAATGCTCTGAATGCAGCGGTACAAATTCGCAGGACCGCCTTGATGGAGGCTCAAGGCAACTTCCGTGCACAGGAAGAATTTGGCGCAGTACGGCGCGACCATGTTTATCTAGCCGGCGAAGTCTCACGCCAGTCGCGCCTCGCGATGCCCTTTGGAAATGGCCTGTCGCTGGCCGATGCGCTTTTTGGTGAAGGTGGGTATGATCAAATCACAGGAGACAGCAGCCAGATCTACGTGTTGCGCGGCACGCCGAATGCCTCCGACAAAGTGACCGCCTGGCATCTGGATGCCACAAGCGCCGCGAACTTCGTCTTGGCCACCCGGTTCGAGTTACGTCCGAGTGACGTCGTTTTCGTTAGTCAACAGCCGGTCACACGCTGGAATCGAGCGATTGCGCAGATGTTGCCGACATTGAGCCTCGGACGGCAAACGCAGGCTCTGGCGAACTGATACGTCAGCGCTCGTAGTAGGCCTGACCAAAGGTCGCGTAAGCTCCATTGCTTTGGCCCAGCCACAAAGCACGCATTCGCTTAGGATTCACCTGCGCAAGGATCAACCCATCGACGCGCTGATCGCCGGTTTCAAGCTGGCGTAAACCTTCCAACACTTGCGCCACAGATGTCTTGTTCCACCGCACAACGTACAAAAGCGTGTCGGCCATTGGTGCGATAATTCTTGCATCTGGAACCACGAGCACTGGGGGTGTGTCGATCAGCACGACGTCAAACGTGTCACGAGCAGTTTCAATAAGCCGACTGAACTCATCCGACGAAAACATATCCGCCGCGTTCGTCTGGCCGGTATCGCCCGCAAGGATCGCCAAACCGGTCGCAGGATCATGGAAAATCGCGGACGCCAATGTCGCGGATCCGGCTAAGACGGATGTCAGGCTCAGGCCAGAGTTGGCGCCAAAAGTGTCGCGAAACGCAGGGCGTCGGATATCCCCCTCGATCAGCAACACCCGTCTACCCATCACGGCAATATTTTGGGCCAGTGCGATTGCCTGTGTTGTCTTGCCCTCGTCGGGAACCGAGGATGTCACCATGATAATTTGCGGGGAAGAATTCGGCGTCAGAACTGAAGTACGCATATTTCGCACTGCCTCAGCCGGTGCTGAATTGGGCTTGTCGATCAGGTTCTGCAGCTTCTGTTTCGGCGTCGAGCCGGGTATCAGCGGCACTTGGCCGACGACCGGGTATCCAGTCTCTAGTTCGAGATCTTCGGCTGAACGAATCCCCTTCTGCAATAACTCGGTAATAACAACAAGGGCCCCCGCCATCAGTGCAGCGAGCATGGTCGCATTTATTACCAGTCGCTTCTTGCGAGGCTCTGTCGGAAAGTTTGGACGCGACGCAAGCGAAAGGATTCGGCTGTCGGCGCGCTGCGTCCCTTCTTGAATGCTGGTTTCTTTCAATCGGGCAAGGAAATACTCGTAGATCGCCCGGCTGGCATCCGCTTCGCGCTGCAGATGCTGCAACTCGACCAGGTCGAGCGATTGCTCTGCGACACTTACTTCGATCTCGTTCAAGGTTGAGGCGATCGCATCCGCCTGCGCCTCGGCCCGCTCAACGTCCAAACGCGCTCGTGACAGAATCCGATCGAAATGAGCATTTAGTCGAACATCCGCGCCGGCGCCTCCATCCGCTAAAATCTGGTTCATCACTGGGTCAGCACCGACGCGCACCATGGCGTCAGGGTCGCCAACCGCTTCTTCAAGTTGTCCTTGACGGGCTGTCGCTTCGACCAGTGTCAACTGCAGTGCGTCGAACCGGTCGCGCAATCCTTTTATTTGCCGGTTTCGCGCCTCGAGATCACGCACGCTGACAAGATCAGAGGCGGCGTTCAGCGCCTTGATTGCGGCTTCGTCCGCCTCAAGCTCAGCGCGCAGATCGGAAACCCGTCGACTGAGCCACTCGGTCGCTTGCTGAGTGCCGCGAAACTTGGTTTCCAATTGATCGAGAACATAAAGCTCCGCCAGATTGTTTGCCAAACCTGCGACGCGATCCTGATTGGTAGAGCTGGCCCTGATCGTGAAAACTGAGGTCCGGTTGAGGTTGCCAGTCGAAATCCTTGCACGCACTGCACTGACAACGATGTCGCGCAGGCGATCATGATCGGCAAGGGGTCTGGCGCGGGTTGGACTGCCGAAAAGCAAGGATTTGACGCCGTCCTTGATCGACTGCCAACCAAACCGCGCAGGCGCAGCGGACAGCCACGGATTGTACTCCGGTGCATTGGTCAAATCCATCCTATCAACCAGAAGCCCGACCAACCGCCGTGATCGCATGACCTCCAGTTCGGTGTTAATCGTGATCTGATCCGTGGACAGGCCCGAAACCACGCTATCAAGATCTGTGACGGTTTGTTGTCGGCCATCCAAGACCAACTGCGCCGTGGCTGAATACACGGGCGTGGCAATTCGGTACGCATAGATCCCGGATGCTACAAATGCCAAAAACGCAATCCCGAGTATGAACCCCTTTCCCCGCCACACTGCATTCAGGAGGCGGGCGACGTCCAATTCGCGATCTGAAGCTTCAGGAATACTGCCAACTTCTAACGAAGATGCGCGTACCGAAATCGGGCCGTTCAAATCACCAAATCGTCGTAACATGGCGGAATCCGCCCTTCAAAAAATCATCTGAACCATCTCATGAACCCGGGAAAAACGCAATCGCGGCGTAGGTTTGCCGGCTCCGATCTCTGTTCAGTCAAAGCCTTGTTAATCGAGGTCAAAACGGATTATGCACCCCTACCGATGGACCGGTCGTTAATGAGATTGTCTGACAGATAGCAGGAAGCGGGCAGATGCTTGGAAAGTTGTTCAAACGCAAGTCTTCATCAGACGCAGAAGCTCCGCCGACTGTGGCTGCAGATGACAGCGATCCGCTGCCGGACCGTCCGATCTATGCGATAGGCGATGTGCACGGATGCAGCGACCTGTTGGCGCGGATGCTGGATGTTATCGATGGGGACACAGAGCGCCACAGACCCGGCGAGAAAACCACGCTTGTGCTGCTGGGTGACTACGTCGATCGGGGTGAAGACTCAGCCGGGGTTCTTAGCCAGCTTCTTGGTTTAGCGCGTGATATTCCGGGCAATGTCGCAATGCTGATGGGCAACCACGAACGCATGATGCTGGACTTTCTGGATGATCCGGTGACCTACGGCCCCCTGTGGTTGTCAAATGGTGGGCTACAGACTCTCGCAAGCTTCCGCATTGGTGGCTTGACCGAGCGCGCCAGTGAAGCCGCACTCCACAACGCAGCCGACGATTTGCGCCGTGCTATGAAGTCCATTGATCCGTCGCTGGAAACCTGGTTGCGTGGGCTTCCATTGTCTTGGGTCAGCGGCAATGTTGCCTTTGTCCACGCTGCTGCCGACCCGGGCAAGGACATCTCCGCACAGTCGGATGAAAGCCTGCTTTGGGGAAATGCTGACTTTGCGCGGCGCCCGCGTTCGGACGGCCTGTGGTGTGTACATGGCCATACCGTCGTCACACGTCCTGAAGTTTCCGGGCGTCGCATTAACATCGACACAGGCGCCTGTTATTCCGGAGCGCTTAGTGCGATCGCTCTGGTGCCAGGCCAGACGCCTCGATTCCTGCGAGCCAGCCACACGTCTTGAAATTTGTCTTTGCACCCATGGTATACTTCGTGATCTCAATATCCCGAGGTCAGGAAGTTACGCAAATGATGCTGTTCCATTGGCCGATGCCGAGCTAAAGAGAGTGCCTAGCGGTACGTTAGATATCGATGGCAGTATTCTTGCAGGAAGATCGCGGCGCAGATGGCTGAGATTTCAATCGTAGTTCCGGCGCGCAATGAAGCCGGAAACATGCCTGCACTTTTGGACGGTATTCTATTAGCTTGTGACACCGGACTTGAAGGGCGGAGATTTGAAGTCATCGTGATCGACGATGCCTCTGCCGATTCCACGGGGGACGTCGTGCGCCAAGCATCCGCGGAAGATCCTCGCATCCGGCTGTTGATAAACCCAAGAAACGCCGGCCAGAGTGCGTCTGTCCACTCCGGCGTATTGGCCGCGAACGGCAAATGGATCGCGACGCTGGATGGTGACGGGCAAAACCCGCCTGCCGAACTGCCTCGACTTCTTGGGCCCTTGCTCGATCCCGGATGCGACGCTGAGCTTGGTTTGGTGGCAGGTCAACGCGTCAAGCGGCGCGACAGTTGGTCAAAACGGGCCGCATCGCGGTTTGCTAATGGTGTGCGGTCATTTGTGTTGAAGGATGCAACGCGCGACACAGGTTGCGGCCTTAAGGCATTTCGACGCGACGCCTTTCTGCGCCTTCCCTATTTCGATCACATGCACCGTTATCTGCCAGCGCTTTTCGCGCGAGATGGATGGAAGGTGGCGCATATCGACGTCGCGCATCAACCACGAGTGGCCGGATCGTCGAATTATTCCAATCTGCAGCGCGGTCTTGTTGGGCTGGTCGACCTTTTCGGCGTTTTCTGGCTTATTCGGCGAAAGAAGAAATCACGCGCAGTTGAAGTTGGCACTGCCAATCTGACACCTCCGAAAGCAAAAGAGTCATGAGTACGGTATTTGCATTTCTGAACGTCCAAAGCTGGTTTGAATTCTGGTGGGTTGCATTTGGTTTGGGCGGCCAATTGATGTTCTCCGGCCGGTTTATCGTGCAGTGGATCGCTTCTGAAAAAGCCGGGCGGTCGGTCATTCCACTGGCGTTCTGGTACTTTTCCATCGCAGGTGGGGTGATCCTGTTCCTTTATGCACTGTATCGGCGCGATCCAGTATTTATTCTCGGCCAATCCCTGGGATTATTTATCTACTCGCGGAACCTATGGCTAATTTACCGTGAGAGAAGCAGTGACACGGCTGCCTGATCTTCCCAACGCCTCCGTTATTGCCGATCAGGCGAAATGGACTCGCTATACCTGGTTTGCGATTCTCGGGATTACTGCATTTCGTATCCTGATGTTGGCGCTGGGGAAAACCGAACTCTATCTTGACGAGGAGCAGTATTGGCTGTGGGGTCAATATCCAGATTTTGGGTATTTTTCCAAGCCGCCGCTGATCGGCTGGTTGATAGGAGCTGTAACGGCAATATCTGGATCAGACACGCCTTTCTGGGTGCGTTTTCCAGCACCACTTCTGCATGGTATCACAGCTGTCATTTTGGCGCACTGGGCTCGTATTTCGCTGCAGACAGATGGTGTTGACGCAAGTGAAAGCGGCTTTTGGGTTGCGCTTGCTTACTTAACGCTGCCGATAACCACAGTGGGAAGTTTCGTGATTTCGACCGATACTGTCATGGCGCCATTCCTTGCGGGTGCCATTTTTACGTATTGGAGACTTATATCGATACCCTCAGTGACACGAGCGCTCATCACCGGCGTCTTAGTAGGACTGGCAATGCTCGCAAAATACGCGGGCGTTTACTTCTTTTTGTTTGCATTAACAGCGGCCGTATTTAGCCCAAGGTTCAGGCTATCGCCGAAGTATGTCGCGGTCATTATTGTGGCGACAGCCATTATGATGACTGGAAACATCCATTGGAACTACACGCATGAATTCGCGACGCTTGACCACACCGCAGGGAATGCCAGCTGGCTGGGCGGCGATGCAGTTGAAATAGAGCCACTCCGTTTTGTCGAGTTTATGATTGGGCAGGCCATAGTACTGGGCCCGGTTTTCTTGTTCACGGTGCTCTATTTGTACGCTCGCCCCCGAAAGGCTGCAACTCCGGTACTAATTGCCTTTTCACTTCCGGTTTTTTTGATTGTCGGAACACAATCATTCCTTGCAGATGTGAATGCGAACTGGACGTTTTCTGCAAGTTTAGGTGCCACTATAATGGCTGTTATCTGGCTTCTTCGACGAGGTGCTAGGCGAATACTTGTTGGTGCGATAGCGCTGAACGGATTGCTGCTGCTTGCTCTCCCAATAATGACACTTGTGCCGGAAAAAATTATTTTGAACGATAAGCCGTTATTGTCGCGCTATCTGGGCCGCTCTGATATGGCTGGGCAGATATTTGCTGCGGCCGACAAGGCCGAGGTGGCAGCCCTACTCTCGGAGGATCGCAGTATTCTGGCGGATTTATTCTTTTATTCTGATCGCAATGGGAACACCCCAATTTTCTCGACGCCATATGATGGTCGGGTCCGTCACTATTTCGCGCAGACGTTTCCTCTCCCAACGACTTTCTCGGGCCCTGTTCTGTTCATTTCGCGCAAGAATCTTGAGATTAAATGTAACACGCCATTGATTGCGACGTTTGATACTATCGGGGGTGCCTACCAAGGGCGGCCCGCACCGAAAGCATATCTATTGGCCTCTGAGTGCCTGCCGGAGGTGACGCTGCATGACTGAAACGAATTTCCGCAACTATTCGATAATACTCCTTGGGATGTTTTTGATCTGTGCTGTGGTATTTTCCGCCTTCCCTGAGATCGACATCTATATTGCTGCTTTGTTCTGGAGGCCTGATGCCGGTTTCTGGATTGCTGATATCGAGTGGGTCGGGCTTCTGCGCAAGGGGCTGTTGCGCCTGATGACGGCAGTATTTTTGGCGTCGACAGCCGCCTGGATTATTTCATTGGCCTGGAGGCCCGTCTTCGGGGTAGCCGCGCGCGCCTGGGCATTTTCGACACTGCTGTTCCTTATTGGACCAGGCGTCATTGTTAACGTTGTTCTGAAAGAAAACTGGGGACGTGCACGCCCGAAAGACATAGGTGAATTTGGCGGTGATAGGGAATTCACAGCGCCACTGGATATCACTGATCAATGTGTGCAGAACTGTTCGTTTGTGTCCGGCGAAGGGGCTGGGGCGGCTGCGATGGCTTTGGCATTGTTGGTTTTGACACGAGGGTTGCGAAATCGGGGTATCGCGGCCTTTTTGATGTCGGTGACCTGGCCGCTGGCTCTGACTGCGACAGCGCTAAGGGTCGTAATGGGGCGGCATTTCCTATCAGATACTCTATTCTCAGTGCTGATTGTCGCAAGTGTTGCTCTGATATTGGTACGCCTACTCAAGGTCGATCTGCGCTAGCCGGATAGCTCCGGCGATATTATTCGACCCTGCGTCAAGATCCGGCGGCGGAAAGAACGATTCGAATTGTTCGCCAAACGATCGAAGCCTCAAGATAAAAGGACATATTTTCAATGTAGTGAAGGTCGCGAATGGCTTTATGTCGCGTCCCAAAACTGCCATTGACATAGCCAATCTCAACCTGCGCGAGGCCGCTGATCCCTGGGCGGACCGTATGTCGCTGACGGTATTCAGGCACCGTAAGAAGATAGGTTTGCGCATGAGGGAAATAGTCCGGGCGTGGGCCGATCAGGCTCATCTCGCCACGCAGCACATTTAAAATTTGGGGCAATTCGTCTAGGCGGGTGCGTCGCAAATACTGGCCCAACTGGGTTATGCGATCTACTTCGACCGGATCATTGGGGCCGCGCGTGATATGGGGCGATGGCAACATTGTGCGAAACTTGTGAGGGTAAATTGGTCGGCAATGCCGTCCCATTCGTTGTTGGCGATATAGCAGCGCGCCTCGATTCAGTTTTGGGTTTAGGCAAACCAGAGCCGCCGCAACAAGCATCGTCAGAGGTAGAAGAAGCAGACATCCCAGAATATCGAAAACCCGTTTGCAACTTCGTAATGCAATCGTTCCTCCGGGTCTTGCGGATTGCTCTCGGTTTACGACCCATCCTGCGCCGGTCGCAAGCGGGCGAACTGCCGAGGCTCTTTGAAACTGGAACGCGCGCTCAAACATATCATTCAAATCGAAAAAAACTGATCAGTAAATTCTAACCCAAGTCGGGCACATTACCTACGATTTTTCGCGCATTTGCAGAGTTCATTAACAAGATACAATCTTTGGCTGTGTCGAATCATAGATATCAGTGATATTTCATCTGATTGTCGCCGGAGAGAAGTGTCATCAGGTAGCGGCCGTACGCATTTTTGTCGAATCTTTGGGCTGCCATCGCCAAATCTGCTGAATCGATCCAACCAAGCTGAAACGCAATTTCTTCAGGGCACCCGACTTGCAGTCCTTGTCGAGCCTGCAAGGCCCGGACAAAATTTGCCGCATCCAGCAAGTCATCATGGGTGCCAGTATCTAACCATGCAAAGCCTCGGCCCAGGCGCTCCACAGAAAGCTGTCCATCACTTAGATAGGACTCGAGAAGGCTGGTAATCTCAAGCTCCCCACGCTCCGACGGTTCAACGTGGTGCGCTCGCTCGGGTGCAGTACCGTCAAGAAAATACAAACCAGTCACTGCAAAACGCGATGCTGGGTTTGCCGGTTTCTCAACAATCGAGGTCACCTTTCCGTCAGCGTCAAACCCAAGAACGCCATATTGCTTTGGCTCTCGCACCTGATAGCCAAACACCGTCCCACTTTCACTGGATGAAGCGCGGCCCAAAATCTGCGAAAGACCTTGTCCGAAGAAAATATTGTCGCCCAAAATCATCGCCGAAGCTGCGCCGCCAAGCCAACCCTCGGCCAATAAATAAGCCTGCGCCAGACCATCGGGCGAAGGCTGAGGTATGTAGTCAAGTTGCAGGCCCCATTGCGAGCCATCGCCGAGCAAATGCCGAAACTGTTCCGCATCATTTGGCGTCGTTATGACTGCGATTTCACGAATACCTGCCAGCATCAGGACGCTCAGCGGGTAGTAGATCATCGGCTTGTCATAAAGCGGCAAAAGCTGCTTGGAGACGCTGAGAGTTGCTGGGTAAAGCCGCGTTCCAGAACCGCCCGCCAGAAGTATGCCCTTTCGCGTCATACCGCACCCGTTAAGGTCGCATGCGATTTGGTGCGCCGCTGAAGGTCAGCAACAATTGTGGGAAGCGCCGCACGCCAATCCGGTCGCGGTAGGCCAAATACTCGCTCGGTCGTCGTGCAATCCAGCCGTGAATTCAACGGTCGGGCTGTCCGGTCTGACAAATCACTGGTGAGGATATCCTTGACCTCGACAGACAGGCCCGCAACTTCAAAAATCTCTCGCGCAAGATCATACCAACTCACATCGGGCGCTCCGGAGTAGTGGTAAATGCCACCGGACGCCGTCTTTGCAACCAAAGATTCTGCAATATGGACGATTGCAGTTGCAAGGTCGTCCGCCGGTGTCGGGCCGCCAATCTGGTCGGAGACAACCGAGACGTGCCCATTCCGCTGACCCGCATTCAGAATGGTCGAAGCAAAATTTTTGCCCCGAGCCGAAATTACCCAAGACGTGCGTAAGACTGCAAATGGCGTGTCGATGTTTTCATAGGCGCTCATAACGCCTACTTCACCAAGCCGTTTTGAGCTGCCATACACCGTATTGGGGTTCGTACTATCACCAGTGAGCCAAGGCCGGATGCCCTCGCCATCAAAAACGTAGTCGGTGGATATCTGAATGAACGGTAACCCGCGCGCTGCTGCGGCGGCGGCCATAATGCCAGGTGCGGTTCCGTTAATGGCGATCGCGGTATTGACCTGCGCCTCTGCGTCAGTGACTGCGGTCAGCGCTGCGGCATTGACGACGACATCCGCGATTGTCTGATTGATAATCTCGCCACATTTTTCGGGGTTGGCCAAATCGGCCTCAGACCGATCCAGCAAGATCAACTGCACCATCCCGGAACGCACAGCCTGCGAGCAAGCCAGCGCCTGCCCCAGTTGGCCGTCTTTGCCGAAAACCAATAGTGTCGGTGCGATTGCCTTTACTCCCCGGATAGGCGCGTTGCGCCGCTTTGGCTCACCATACCAAACCTAACAGATTGCAGTATCGTTAATTTTCCTAAACTTCTTGGGAAGCTATTTGCTGGTCGATGCCAGGTGAGTCCGATAGTTTGATCGCGATGTTGGATGTCGCGACCACAGCCCTGGATGGACCAATGATCCTAACACCGCGTCGGTTCGCCGATACGCGCGGTAGCTTTTCCGAAGTCTGGAATGCTCGGACAATGGCAAGCGTCGGGCTGGATTTCGAATTCACTCAGGACAATCAGTCGATATCCACTGTCGCTGGAACGATCCGCGGGCTGCATTATCAAGCTCCACCATACGCTCAAGGCAAGCTGGTGCGCTGCGCCGCCGGCGCCCTTTGCGATATTGCTGTTGACGTACGCAAAGGCTCGGCGACCTACGGCCAGTGGACAGGGGTCGACCTTACAGCCGAAAATGGGCGCCAATTCTGGATTCCGCCGGGGTTTTTGCATGGGTTCGTAACACGAGCGGATCAGACAGTTTGCCTCTACAAATGCACGGCAGTCTACAACCCAGAGGCCGATGGTGCGGTATGCTGGAATGATCCCGACCTGATGATCGACTGGGGTATCAAACCTGACGACGCAATCCTCAGCGATCGTGACGCCGCAGCCCCGAAATTTGCCGATTGGTGCAGCCCGTTCACAGAAGAGGGCTGAGAATGGCCGTTGCTGAAGAACGCCCAATTCTAATAACGGGCGGTGCCGGATTTATCGGATCCGCAGTTGCGCGAACGGCCACCGCGCGGGGGGACGCGGTGGTTATTCTCGACGCGCTGACCTATGCTGCCTGCATCGACAATTTGGCGGGCATAGCGGACAATCGGCATTATGCGTTCGAAAAAGGCGACATTCGGGATCGCGCCTGCCTCGACAGGATCTTTTCGACGTATCGGCCACGTTCCGTGATCCATCTGGCTGCGGAATCCCACGTTGACCGGTCAATCGATGCCCCGTCGGCGTTCATTGACACCAATGTCACCGGCACATTTCAGCTACTTGAAGCCGCCTGCGCCTATCGGGATCAATCTCATTGCCCGGAAGGGTTTCGGTTTCTCCATGTCTCCACTGATGAGGTCTTCGGCAGCCTCGGCCCCAAAGGGCAGTTTGATGAGGCCACGCCCTATGCGCCGAACAGTCCCTATTCGGCCTCCAAAGCCGCGTCCGACCATCTGGTACGCGCCTGGGGTGAGACCTATGGATTGCCGATTCTCGTCAGCAATTGCTCAAACAACTACGGACCTTATCAGTTCCCGGAAAAGCTGATCCCTGTGGTCATTCTGGCGGCTCTGTCCGGCCAGCCGATCCCGATCTATGGCAGCGGATCCAACGTCCGCGACTGGCTGTTCGTAGACGATCACGCAGTGGCGCTGTTGCGCATTCTCGAATCCGGCCAGTCTGGGCGCACCTATGCCATTGGCGGTAATGCTGAGGTGTCCAATCTTGAACTGGTTCACCGCATTTGTGGGTTACTGGATGACAGGCTGCCAGCTGGTGCACCGCATGCGCGGCTGATCACCCACGTCACCGACCGCCCCGGCCATGATGCGCGCTATGCGATCAACGCCACGCGTATCCGGGACGAGCTTGGCTGGCGACCGTCACGCAATCTGGAGCAGGGATTGGCGCTGACCATCGACTGGTACCTGGAAAATCGTGGCTGGTGGCAGGCGCTGCAAAACCGCAACGGCGTCGGCGCGCGCCTTGGGCTTGGGGCCTAGTTGTTCCCCAGCAGATTCAGCAGGCCGTCGCGCAATTCATCTTCCAGCCGATCCCGCGCCGCATCTTCCAGATCAACCTCAGGATCCACACCCAGTTGTTCAGCCACCGCCGCCTTGGCTGCGCTTTCAACTTGTTGAACGGCCTCTTCGACCTGCTCGCCCAGATTTTCCTCGGCCAAAGCCTCCAGATCCAACCGGAATTTCGGCTTGGCCCAACTGCCGGTGATCACCAGCGGCACGCGAATGCCCTTACCTTCTCCCCCAAGCAATTCCGGTACGATCCGCAAATCCAGCGTCCGCCCGCCTAACCCGATCTTGCCGCCACCAGATGCACTGAACAGGGGCGCCGACATGGACAAGTCGTCATAGATCATCACCCCGTCCACCACCCGAAACCGTCCGGTGATCCGATCAAAAATCGTCTTCGACCCCTTTCCGATGAACGAGGTGTCCAGGCTTTTCAGCATCCCCACCAGGTCAAGGCCCAACAACTCTCCGGCGCCGATGTTGAACGATCCTTCACCATTCAACGAATTCATTAACGCGTTCATCGAATTGCCCGATCCCAGCACCGACAGGCTAACATCACCTGCCGCGATGAGCCGGTCATAGCCTACCAACTCATTCAACATCCGCGAGATCGCGATGGCCGAGCCCGACAGGTTCACCCGGCTCGACAGCCCACCCCGCCCGTTCACGACGACCGATCCCGCGACCACGCCATCATACGCAGTCAACTCACGGATCTCTGTGACCGCGCGCGAATCCTGCAGGGTTACCAGTACGGAGGTTCTGTTTAGTCGCGTCGTGCCCATCGCCAACGATGTGGCCGTCAACGCCAGATCGGCATCCAGAAGTGACAGCGCGCTCACATCAATCGGATCAGTCGACCAGCCGGTCGTCGCGCCATCGGCGCTACGCTCAGCACCGCCGCCGGTTTCAGCTGCCGACAGATCGAATTCACCCAACGCCAGATTGGCTTTGACCCGAGGCCGCACCCCGCCCAGCGTGATATCCGCCGCACCGCTAATCGTGTTCTGGTCCAGCGTCAGAGCCAAATCACGCAAGTTCAGGGTCGAATCTGTGAAAGTAACTTCGCTTGCGACCCGCAATGTGTCCCTGCCCAATCCGCGCGGCAAGTCAGGCGCTGGCTGATCCAGCACCGCCGTCAGGCCCCGCAGATCATCCAGATTGCCCGTCAACGTCCCGGCCGCAGCGAACGGCGCAAGCCCAGCCCGCCCGTTGAAATCCACCGTCGATTTCCCGGCCCGCGCGGCAAGATCAACCGGCACCGTGCCACCTTCCAGGAACGCGCCAAAGCCCGTGATGGTGCTGTCCAAAACAACTGGTGCACCGTTCAGCGTCGCCGACAGATCAATTTTTGCGGCCCCGGCGAAATCCGGAATTTCGACCGTTGCGTCCATCGCGCGCAAGTCAGTCCGTTCGCCGTCAGCGGCAATAAACGTCAGTGCGCCATCGGACACTACCGCCTGATCCAGCGAGAACGCGCGGGTCCCTGTGCCTGCCCCCGATTGACCACCATCGTTAGCTGCACCATCGGCGAAGATCCAGTTGCCGAGTCCGTCGCGACCAGCCTCCAGCAGGATACGCGGCGCGTCGAGTTGCACGCCCTTGATCCTAACATCCCCCCGGATCAGCGGCATCAACTCGACAGCGACGGACAGGCCGTCAGCCTCGAGCATCAGGCCACTGTCGGACCAATCCGCGTTTGCAATGCTTAGCGCTCCGGTCTGCACCCCGATGTTTGGCCAAAGCGACGGGCGCACATCCCCGGCGATGGTCAACGCACGACCCGTCGCGCTTTCAAACTTATCCTCAGCGATCCGCGCGATCCGATCGGCAGGCAGCAGGAACAGCGCCCCGACCGCAACCGCGATCAGCACCAAAATCAGACCGATAATCCGGAAAACCCACCGCATGACACACCCCACCAACTGGAAACACACACTCGGACCCAGTTTACCCCGCAGCCGTGCTCGGGGGAAGACTTCAGTCCAACTGACTCAGCGCCTCGGGCGTCAGAAGGCGCGGATCGACGCCGGTATCAAAGCGATAGTCGGCCCAGTTCAGCACGGTCGAGCGCCGCGTCTGATGATTAACCATTTCCATCTCAGACGCCCGCCAAACGCCATTCGCGAACTGCGAATACCCTCGAATTGACAGCGCCTTCTGCGCTGATGTTCCCCGGCCATAATACTCGATTTGCAGCAACTTCAGCGTTTTCAGGGTGAACCAGAGCCTTTCGCGCGTCCTTCCGGACCCAGCCCGCGGGAACCGGTCCAGGACGTGGCATGCACCTTGCCCATCCGGGCAAGGACCGTCCCCCAACCAGACAAAGCGATAGTCGTCGGGCGACTGATCCACCATGTCCCGATAGGTGAACTCACTACCGACGAATTTGCCTGCGCGCCCCGCTGCGTTGATCTTGCGGGTCTTGCCGAGAGCTGGAAGATAAAGCCACTGATCGTCGCGTCGGTTGCGATAGCTGTGGGTCAGCAGTGCGGTGTTTCGAATATCCGCGGGGGCGTCCACAATGATCAGCGTTCGCGCACCACCTGCCGCATTGGCCGTGACCATCCGAAACGACCGGCTGCCCGTGGCGCCGCCCCGGTCCCGCAATGTCATCGTGACCGAAACCTCAAGGTCCCGCCATCCGGCGGCGGCTTCTGCGGCTTTCTCGGCGATGCGTTGACCAAAAGTCTCAGCTTCGGTCTGTGCACTCAGCGGCGCGGCCAGAAACAGGATCATCGTTGCTACCAACAGCCTCATGTCGTGGCCTTCCCGAAACGCACCAGAAGAGGTGCCAGTAAAAACAGATCTGTCAGCAGCGCGATGCCGACCACCAGTACGGTCAGGGCGCCGATATGAGCATTGATAGCAAAGCCCGAGGTTGCCAGAACTCCAAAGCCCAGAATGATCGCCGCCGATGTGATGGTGACTGCGATTCCAACGCTGCGAAAAGTGCGCTGCAAGGCCACGTCAGGCGTGTTACCAGCCCGCCGATGGCGCAAAAAGTGCATCATCAGATGCACCGTATCATCCACCACGATCCCGAAGGTCATCGTTGTTACAATGGCCGAGCCGAGGTTCACATCCCGCCACAC
>Ga0115566_10002292_pt1 | contig 15846 bp, 15 predicted proteins | sample COGITO_mtgs_1204_3_FD_87173 | JGI IMG/M metagenome (GOLD analysis project Ga0115566, IMG submission 87173) | Pelagic marine microbial communities from North Sea - COGITO_mtgs_120405 | ecosystem: Environmental > Aquatic > Marine > Epipelagic | place: Germany:Helgoland, sampling site Kabeltonne...
TGAGGGTGCTGAGGGTAAAGAGGCGCAGAATTGACAGAGGCTGGGCCAGCTTCAGGTCGAGTAATTAGCAAGCACTCAGGGGCCAGGTTAAGGGTCAGGCGGGAAGGTGACCGCTTTTAATCCAAAGTAATGAATCTTCAATAAATACTGGCTTGTGCTCAATACCATGAGGTAGCCGGCTCCAGGAACCAGCGCCATACTCCCCAAACTCATCGCAATACTTTCCCCGAATTACATAAATTTCCTCACCACCATCATGACTATGCAGGGAAGACTCGGCTCCTGCAGGAATATCTGTCAATTGCACTTTTTCTGTTCCAAATTCATGCATGGTCAGAATTTTTACCCCATTCTCCATTTCTTGCCAGTGGACCTTGTCTGTTTCGATAGCTTTACGTTCTTTATCTTCAGGGTTCATCTGGTGCAATTTAACTAGAATCACACAGCCTTCCTTGCTGAAAGGGGAGTGGATAAAACCCATGGGATTACGAAAATAAGTGCCGGCATGAAAATCACCAGTCTCATCTGAAAAAGTCCCTTCCAGTACCAGTATTTCCTCGCCGAGAGGATGATTATGGCTATTGAAGCTGGCACCAGCATCATATTTAACAAGGCTGGTGGCATGGCCACGCTCAGCGTCTTCACGGGCCAGAGGTTTGCGCCAGACGCCAGCTTTCGGGCTGGCAACCCAGTCCAGTGTCAGAGTATCAATTGACACAAATTCAGAAAAATCCATATTTAGCATGGTGCTTATTCCTGCTCAAAAACGATACGGCCACCGACCATAGTCATGGTGGGCTTGATCCAGAAAATTTCCTCTGCGGGGATAGTCATATAGTCATGATCAAGTACCACAAGGTCTGCATATTTACCCGGCTCCAGTGTGCCAAGGTTTTCTTCCTGAAAAAACATGTAGGCATTGTTTCGCGTATGAGCAATAAGCGCTTCTTCTCTGCTTAGAGTCTGATCCAGTGCCTTGTTGCCTGCGATATCCAGGCCACTGACGGCCCAACCCAGGGTAATGAAGGGCTGGTAATGAGAAACCACAGTGGAATCTGTACCCAGGCCAAAGATAATTTCACTCTCGGCTATATCCCGAAACGGGATTCTGACGCCGCCATTCATGGCGACGCCGTGAACAGCCAGAGTCATGCCCAGATTTTTAGCCCGAGCTATGCTGTCCGGTGTGATGTCATAGACATGTGCCAGGGTCCAGCGCAGATGGTTCATCGGGATGGCTTCATTCATTCTTTCAAAACGTCCAAGTAAATCCTGTATCGACCAGTTGCTCATCGTGTGCTCGTGTATATGCCAGCCGCCTAGTGCCGCAGCGCTGGCAATTTTCATCAAGCCATTCATGACATCCGCTGGCCAAGGTCCATTTTGTGATGGGAAATCGAAAAATGGCAGATAAATATGTTCACCTAAACCAAAAGTACCGTTATCCCCATCAAAAGTATTCGGTGTATTACTGGCAATCAGCTGGGCAGCCGCATCTGCACTTGAATAGTCATTCGCTTCATAGGCAAGAGTATTCCAAATACGCAGCGGTAGCGGGCCTGCGGCAGCACGATTTTCCAGAACGGAGTCTTCTCCTTCAGGTCCGCGCCCCAAGCTATACAATGCGGTAAGGCCGCTGTTGTTAAGAGTGAGCATGAAGTCTGTCAGATTTTTTTCTAATTGCTCTGCTGATGTTGGGGCAATTTTTTGCACCAGGCTGCCATAGGGTGGTTGGAATGTCGCAAGCCCCTGAGCAGGGTGGAGAGCACCATCAGCAGGATCAATTCCAATAGATTCCAGGGCAAGAGTATTGGCATATACCAAATTGTAACGTTCCTGCAGGAAGAGTGGGTTTTCTGGTGAAACGAGATCGAGTTCCTCCAAAGTAAAGCCGCCAGGAGAGTCGGCAAATTGTTCAGGATACCAGCCACCTTGAGTAAGTAACCATTCTCCACTTGGAAATTCTTGCGCTTTTTTCGACAGTATTTCCAGGGCCTGAGCTCTGGAATTCACGCCATCAAGTCGTGGTTGTCGATGCCAGCGCTGAACTGCACGCAAAAAATGAAAATGATTGTCTATCAAGCCAGGAATTACTGTAGCACCTTGCAGATTAATTTCACGAGTTCCATCCCCCACCAAAGCCGCGATCTCTGAGCTGTTACCGACAGCTATGATGCGATCTCCCTTGATTGCCAATGCTTCCGCAATACTGAATTGAGTATCCACTGTCAGTATTTTGCCATTGAGCAGAACTGTATCTGGTACTTGTGCCAGACACAGCTTAGTGATGGTTGTGAGGCAAATTAAAAGTACAAGGCGTTGGTGTATGGTTTTCATAGTATTACTCCCGCAAAAGGAACATAGCACAGCATTTATGGTTAGCAAGCTTGTAGAAGTCAGATTTCTGCCACTTTTAGGCCCCTGAAATAGCATTTTAACCTGATTAAATGCACTGCATCGAAGGAGGTAGTGTAATGGTTTTTAAAGATAAGAAGGTTCCTAAACATTTGATCATTGAGGAAGAATATGAAATCCGCCAGCGTCCACGCAATGGGTTCTTTAAAGTATGCCTGCTCTTTGTCTTTTTGATCGCAATGAGCCTGGCATTGCGCTTTGGCCTCTACTAAGTGCGAACCTCAATAGTCTGGCTGCTTGAGTGGATAGTAGGAGGGCACAAAAAAACCGACACTGGGGCCGGCTTTTTTTAAAGAAAGACTAAATCTGTTAGTCCTTCTTGTCGTAGGTATCAAGACCAGGTTTCAATTCCTTGTCATCAAGAAATGCCTTCATGGCACCACTGCGGAATTCGCCGCCGCTTCTGTGCAAGGAACCATCTGACTTGGCATAGATATAGTCATTGGCGGTTTCATAATCCATGTAACGCACTCGTTTAAAGACTTCCTTGGCAGAGCGCAGGACTACTGGGTCTTTTTTCATCAGTTCCTTGGCTAATTCCACTGTACGTTCTTTCAATTTGTCATGAGGAACGGATTCATTCACTAATCCCATCTCGGCAGCTCTTGGCCCTTTAAAGGTTTCACCGGTCATAATGTAGTACAAGGCATTACGTTGACCCATAGTGTCGGCTACAGATTTAGTGACATTGCCACCCGGTAAGATACCCCAGTTGATTTCTGACAGGCCATAGGTTGCATCGTCTGATGAAATCGCCAGGTCGCAGGAAGTCAGAGGTGTAAAGCCGCCACCAAAAACCCAGCCATTTACCATAGCGATAGTGGGTTTCGCGTAATAGCGCAATTTTACCTGTTGCCAGGCTGCGGCTTCTTCGCGAATGCGCATTTTGAAGTTGTCGCTTTCATTGTCAGTTTCACGGAAATATTCTTTTAGATCCATGCCTGCTGACCAGGCTGCACCACGACCAGTGAGAACAATCACTTTACAGCGATCATCGAGTTCAAGCGCATGGAGAGTGGCATACATTTCCCTGTTCAGGGTAGGGCTCATGCAATTTTTTTTATCGGGACGATTAAAGTAGACGAAGGCAATCTGTTCTTCAAATTCTACATCAACAGTGTTGCCCCAGGCTTCATTGGGTGTACTCATACTTGGTTCCTAGACTTTCAGGTTAAAAATGGTGAGTGATTTTTTATTCGAATTATTATTATTTTTGAGTGGCAAGATTCAGCCTGTTTAGATTTAAAAGCCGTACTCTGCGCCAGATTCTGTACGTATAGAGCGCAAGAAAAACTTTGTGGGGTCTTCTATAAGGGGTGAGCCAACGGCATGAACTACTGTGCCAGGTTTAAGAGTGTCAGGCTTAACGCCGCTTCTTGCCATCATGTTTGCCGGAGCGCCTTCAATGAAATGGATGATAACTTCTTTTCCCTCTTCATTTGTGACTTTCATGCTCATTTCGATATGGGGATTTCTGAATTTAAGGGAATCAACAAGGCCATCAAACGGAATTTGTGTCTCAAAATCATAAATGGCAAAGGAATGATGTGCTACAGCATGCAGGGAAAATACCAGGGCGCTGAGAAATACTAGTTTTTTCAATAAGTTGGTCATGGTAGTCGAATCATATTCAGTTGCAATTAAGGACTAAATTATAACATAGCTGATTAAATCTCAGCCAGCCGGAGCCAGGAAAATTATTCAGATTTTGCATAAGCGGAAATTACGACTATTTTGAGTAAGTACCGGATCATGTTCAATACATTAAAAAAAAATTTCTAAAACCAGGGATTGGTCATCTTGACAGGTCAGTTATTCAGGCAGGAAGTTGTAGAGCATTACGGGCAACGATTCTGGGCAGACTTTACCGGACTAAACCCGATAAGCATGACGCTGCTGACTCTTCTTTTGCTGTGCCTGGTTGTAACAGCGGGGTGGTTTCTGGCAAGTGGTGAATACCGCAGGAAAGAAGTAGTGGCCGGGATAATTGTCACTGACAAAGGCGCAGTAAAGATCAGAGCGCCCTCCAGTGGGGTGGTGGAGGCAGTGTTATTTAGCCAGGGTGAACGGGTTAGGAAAGGTGATTCTTTGCTGGAGATCGGCTCAGGGAGGGGGGCTGCAGATGGCAGTGTTGTTGCAGAAAAGTTGCTTGCTGAAAACAGGCAACAGCACGCTATGATCAATAGTCTGACGGATATGAGAAATATGACCTTTCCACTTGGGCTTAAACAACTGGAGTCAGAATTGGAAAGTCTTGAGATAAAGAAAAAACAATTATTGGCTTTGCTTGAGAATAACAAAGCTGTAGATGCCTTGATGACTTTGAAGCTGGAGCGTCTGGCTGACCTCTTTACGAATCGACATATCAGCCGGGCAGATTATGAAACAGTACAAATGGAAGCCCTGCAGCATGAAAACTCTGTGTATCAAACCGTAATAGAGCTTGAAAACAACAAGCGCTTGATCGAGGCGGCAGGGCGTGAAAAACAGTTGTATAAAATGGAGTTTAATCAGCAGTTGGTTGATCTCGAAACGCAGTTGTCTGAATTGCGAAAGCAAAATTATCAACTGCAGGCCGAGCAGCTTAGCTTAGTGGTAGCACCGGTATCAGGGACTATCTCGATAGTATATCCCCGGCAAGGACAATCTGTTATTGAGCAGCAGCCTTTATTTTCACTTTTGCAGGATGGCTCTATATTTGAAGCTGAACTTTATGTTCCTTCGAGAGCTGTTGGCTTCCTGGAGAAGGGCTTACAGGTACGATTAAACTTTGATGCCTTTCCTTTTCAGAAGTTTGGCACGCTAAAAGCTAAAGTAAGAGAGATTTCACAGTCAGTGCTGCTGCCTGAGGATATCCAGATTAGCAATGGTGTCAATGAACCTTACTATCGCGTGAGAGCCAGTCTGGAAGACCCATTCATAAGTGCCTATGGGACAAAAATAAAACTTAGGCCAGGTATGCAGCTCAAGGCAAATATTTTGCTGGAGAACAGAAACCTGGTTGAGTGGATTCTGGAGCCACTTTTTGTGCAAAGGGAAATGCTCTAGTGCGAAGCAATGGGAAATTGCCTGTCATTTTACAAGCAGAACGCAGTGAGTGTGCTCTTGCATGTCTGGCAATGATCCTGAGTTATTACGGACACAAAATTGATCTTAATGTATTGCGCGCTCGTTATCGTGTATCTGGCCACGGCATCACATTGAAAGCAGTGGCGAATCTTGCGTCCCGGCTCAATCTTGCCGTGCGACCTTTGCGTCTGGACTTGCAAGACCTTGGCAAGCTAGCCATGCCGGCTATGCTGCATTGGGATCTGGATCATTTTGTTATTCTCCACAAGGTTACGCGTACTCATTTGGAGATACACAATCCTGCAGTGGGTAAGCAAAAAATTACCTGGAAAGAGTCGGGTAAACATTTCACCGGAGTTGCACTGGAGCTGTTGCCGGCCGCAGTTTTCAAACAAATTGATGAGCGCAAAAAATTGCCTTTGAGAGAGTTGTGGGCTCACTCTGGAGGACTGGTTCCGGGTTTGATTCAGCTGATTGTACTGTCATTGCTGTTACAACTGTTTGCTATAGCCTTGCCATTTTATATGCAGATTTTACTTGATGATGTTCTGGTAAATTTTGATTTTGATTTGCTCAAACTACTTGCTTGTGGCTTTTTATTGCTAGCAGTTTTCAGGCAATTAACCGAACTTGTGCGTGCCCAATTGGTTTTATATTTGAGCAATAAAGTCAGCTTTCAATTTGCAACAAGATTATGCAGTCATCTACTGCATTTGCCACTGGAGTATTTTTCGAGCAGACATATAGGGGATATAGTCTCTAGATTCGGTTCACTTAATAATGTCAGGGACTTTCTTTGCTCAGGTATTGTTCAGATTTTTATAGATGGCTTAATGGTGGTTGGCACCTTGTTGTTAATGTTTGTGTATGACGCGATGCTGACCACTATTGCGCTTACGGCAGTAATTTTGTATGGATTTCTTCGTGTTGTTACCTATCAGCATATGCATGCGCGAAACGAAGAATGGATACGAGACCGGGCACTTGAGAATACTGTGTTTATGGAGAACGTCAGTGTAATTCAGGGGATCAAACTTTTTGGGTGCGAAGCTTCCCGTCTTGGCAGTTGGCAAAACGCTTACGCAGCAGCCCTTAAATCAGGAATCAAGGTGCAAAGAATTGGTATCACAGTACAGTTTTTTCATGGCTTGCTGCTTGGTGTAGAAAACATTCTTTTATTACTTGTGGGGTGTTATGCAGTTCTTGGCGGATCCTTGTCCATTGGTATGCTTATGGCTTTTATCAGTTTTAAAGATCATTTTTATCGCAGCATGTTTTCTCTTTTAGATAAATTATTTGAATTCAAGTTACTTGATATTCACCTGCAACGCCTTGCGGATATTGCCTTCACTGAGCCAGAGCTATCTACAGAAAAACGATTAATTGATCATCGTCCAAAGGAGGATGCTAAATTGTCTCTGCAGGAAGTGGCTTATACTTATGATGAAGACTGCCCCTTCCTTTTCCAAAATGTCTCGCTTGATCTGAAAACAAAAGAGGTGATAGCCATAGTCGGACCAACCGGGTGTGGGAAATCGACTCTATTGAAAATTGTCTTAAGTCTTGTCAAACCGAGTCAGGGACGGGTCATGCTAAATGGGAAGTCTATTGATCAGCATGGTCTGGGAGGATATCGAACACTTGTGTCAGGTGTGCTCCAGGGTGACTGCTTGTTGTCAGGGAGCATTCTTGAAAACATCACCTTTTTTGATACCACCCCGAATGTTGAAAAAGCCAGGATGGCTGCTACTGAGGCCATGCTGATAGATGAAATAGCCCTGATGCCGATGCAGTTCAATACAATGGTTGGAAATATGGGAAATGCATTGTCAGGGGGGCAGGTGCAAAGAGTTTTGCTGGCCAGGGCACTCTACCAGCAGCCTGCACTGCTGGTGCTGGATGAAGCGACCAGTCACCTGGATATTATTACTGAAAGGGCCTTGAACAATTCTTTGCGCAAACTTGAATTATCTTGCCTGATGGTGGCGCATCGGCCCGATTCTGTTCTTGGTGCAGATAAAATCTTGCTACTTACTTCAAATGGCTTGCAGCCTCTGTCTCATCAGCTATTCAGGGAGATGGTATCTAATCCACTTGAGGATGATGTCATAATGACATGATAAATATAGGTATTATTTTCAATCAAACTAGTTATTAAAAGGCGTTTTGTGTTAATTTCAACATGCCTGTTCAGGGACGAACGGGTTTTTTGACCTAGTACTTTCAAGCTTTTGCCAAGTATTACCAGTTTTTTACTTTACCCATCTTTCGATATTGCCTGTTTTCAATAAAGTCTGAAGCAGGTTCCTGTATTCCTGTTCAAATTTACTTAAAATGCTTACCTTGGATAATACTTTCCTTTTGTGAGTGACGGATATCAATATGCTCTTAATCAGCTTTACACGACAGGTGACATTTTAATGTGCCCTGAGAAACCAGGCCGGTTTTTACAGAAGTTCTCATTTGTCCTTTGCTTTTTCTTAGCTACCTCTCATTGGGTTCAGGCACAGGCGATTAATACATCGTCAATTTACCGCAACGACTCTATTGGTGTGCGGGGAGCATTTGCGCCTGAATGGGATGTCATCACTAGCAGGATGCAGGCGCCGGATGAGCTGAAACCCAATTTTCCTGAAAACAAGGGGCCAAACGACTCACCACTCTTCATTGGTATGCATGCCAGTGGACAATTATTCATGCGGCTTCTGTCCGAGACTTATTTCGATGATCTTAAAGCTTATACAAATATTCTGGTTGAGGGTATACGGGGGCAGGGGCTGGAAATTTCTGCAGCCAGAATGGCGATGGACAATTCTGCAGTGGAGATTGACTATTATCACCCGCAGCTTGGACTACGATTCAGGGAAAGGGTCTCTTTACTGCCTGACAGCCAGGTTATTCGGATGGCAGTCTGGTCCATAGAGCGTGCCTGGAATAGCTATGAAGCTGTCATAGAAGACGCTTTTAATGAAGTAGAGCTCAAAGATGTAATCAATGCTGAAAGTGGCTGGCAGTCCGTATGGAGGGAGTTAGAGCCAAGGCTTGAGAGTGCCAGTTTAGAGGGAGTCGTGCTGGCACAGATTGCGGCACCTGTTCAAGTTCAACAGGAATGCACTGATCCTGCTTCTTCCATGCTTTGGCGCGTTGATAGCCCGGTATTAGATGAAACAGGCAGTGAAATCTACTTGTTTGGGTCAATTCATGTTGGCAAAGCAGATTTTTATCCTCTGGCCGAAGAGATAGAGGAAGTCTTTCAGGCGGCAGATTATGTTGTTTTCGAAGTAGATCCCTCATCTGTTTCCGACCCCTCAGTACTTATGGATATGCAGACTCGCGGTATGCTGCCTCAGGGGCAAATACTCAGTGATGTTATCTCCGCTGAAGTTGTTAATGAATTTCGTCGCGTAATGGGAAATATAGGCATGCCCGCTGACAACTTTATGGGGATGCAGCCCTGGTTTCTGACACTAATGCTCTCCAGCCTGCAACTGAATGCCCTGGGTTATTTGCCGCAATATGGTCTGGAAAGCTATTTTCTGGGAAAAAAAGCCGCTGATGTAGAAATACTGGAGCTGGAATCCATCCAGCAACAGATCGGCTTCCTTGAAGCCTTGAATGCTGAGACATATCTGGCGTATACCATCAATTCTTTTGAAACGGGCAATGAAGAAATTGAAGAGCTAATTGATGCCTGGGTATGCGCAGAGAAAGGGCCATTGAAGGATATTCTTTTCGCTGACTTTGAAAATGAGGAAATGAGCCCAAGCGAACAGGCAGAATTCGAAGATTTGATGGATGCCCTCTACACACAGCGGAATATTGATATGGCAGATAAAATTGCTGAGTATGCCAGTGCCGATCACGGCAAGTATTTTGTTGTAGTTGGCTCAGCACATTTACTGGGTGAAGAAAGTATTGTCGAGTTGTTGAAACAGAGACGATTTCAGGTAACACCGGTCTCATTAACGCGCTAGGTTTGTTTTTGTCATGTAGTTAGGAGCAAAGTTGATGACAGAGTTGATTCCCGGAGGCTATTTCCTGATAATGCGCCGCTGGTTTGCTCCTCGCGCTATGCGCTAGTACTTTGAAATACTGAGCAAACCGTTTACCATCAAAGCTTGGCCGGAGATTGCTTCGGAATTGTTTTGTGGTATCTCTTGTCGGTCCCCTCGCAATGATAGGTTGTGAACCCCGTCAGGCCCGGAAGGGAGCAGCGGCAGCATCCAATTCATGTGCCGGGGTGTGGCTGGCAGGAGGTACCTCCATAAAAATCACCGTTGGACAGTAGTGCTCTTATTTTCACTGAAGAGACAGTCACAATAGACTGACCAGCGCTCAGGTAAACAAATCGCAACATATGACGTATCAGGTACTGGCAAGAAAGTGGCGTCCTAAAAATTTCAAGGAGATGGCTGGCCAGGGACATGTCCTGAAAACCCTCATAAACTCCCTTGAAAATGACCGTCTGCATCATGCCTATTTATTCACGGGTACTCGTGGTGTTGGCAAAACAACAATCGCTCGTATTCTTGCACGCTGTCTGAACTGTGAAGAAGGCGTTACCTCGGAACCCTGCGGTAAATGCAGTGCCTGTACTGAAATAGATGAAGGCCGCTTCATTGACCTGATAGAGGTAGATGCTGCCTCCAGAACCAAAGTGGAAGACACCCGCGAACTGCTCGATAACGTCCAGTATTCGCCCACCAGGGGCCGTTTCAAGGTTTATCTGATAGACGAAGTGCATATGTTGTCAGGTCACAGTTTCAATGCGCTGTTGAAAACACTGGAAGAGCCGCCCCCTCATGTAAAATTTTTACTGGCAACCACTGATCCGCAAAAATTACCGGTTACTGTGTTGTCACGTTGCCTGCAGTTCAACCTGAAGAATATCAGCCCGGAGCGTCTTGTTGAGCATATCAAGCATATTCTCGAAGAAGAAAAAGTTCCTTATGAAGAACCTGCCTTGTGGCAATTAGGCAGAGCGGCACAGGGTAGCGTCCGCGATTGCCTGACCTTGCTGGATCAGGCAATAGGCTACTGTGACGGGAATATCACAGATACTTCGGTCAGAGCCTTTCTAGGGACTATTGATCAGGGCGTAATTCATGAACTGGTGGATGCCCTCGTTGCACAGAATGCCACTTCAGTACTCAAGATTATAGAAGCAGCAGCCGACCATGCGCCGGATTTTTCCACAGTACTGGCAGATTTGTTGTCATATTTGCACAGGGTAGCGATTGCCCAGGTTGTCCCTGAAGGCATAGATAATTCTCAGGGAGACAGGCAACGGGTTCTTGATCATGCCCTTGAAATACCAGCAGAAACATTACAGCTTTATTATCAGATAGCATTAAAGAGCAGGGAAGACATGCCTTTTGCAATTGATGCAAGGTCTGGACTGGAAATGGCATTGCTCAGGATGCTCGCTTTTATTCCTGCGGGAGTGCCCTATGCACCCGAACAGTCGTTGCAAGCGACGGGACAAGAAAACGATGATGGAAGCCTAAAAAAAAAGCCACCAGTAAATGAAGCAATTGTTGGTCTTAGCAAACATGTAAGAACGCGTGTTGAGATTCCGCAAGAGGCGGATCAGCTTCCTGCACCTGTACCTACATCTAAAAAACGTAGCGATTCCAGTAGTGGGGCAGAACAATCAAACCGGACAGAAACAGTTGTACCAGAGGAGTTGAGTAAAGAGCGAGTCACACTTGATACGCTTGCGCCGGATCTGTGGATTCAGCTTTTTTATCAGTTAGGGCTGGATGGAATTACTCGTAGTATCACGGCCAATTGCCTGCTGAATAAAGTAGAGGGCAAACACATTTGGCTGACGCTGGATGAAAGCCAGACCTCTGTGTTTAATGAAGAACAGCAGCGGCGCATGAAAACTGCTTTTGATGATTATTTCCAGAAAGATATTCTGTTAGAGGTGCTTACCGGATCTATTTCAGCAGAAACCCCGGCAGCCTGGCGAGAGCGTCAGGAGAGGGAACGCTTGCAGGCAGCAATTGCGACTTTCGAAAGTGATGAGACCGTAAAAGAAATTATTGACAGGTTTTCTGCTTCAATTCAGACCGGCTCTATTGAAGCAACTTCTCCCAAAGACTATTAAGAATTATTTAAAACACCGGGATATAAATATTCACTCCGGATAATGAAAGAGGCTAAAAATGACAGACCTGAATAATTTGCTGAAGCAGGCAAAGGAAATGCAGGAGCAGTTTGAGAAATCTCAGAAGCAACTTGCTGAGCAGGAAGTAACAGGTGAGTCCGGGGCCGGCATGGTTAAAGTCACCATGAACGGCAAGCATAATGTCAAAAATATTGCTTTGGATAGCAGCCTGATGACAGAGGACCAAACGCTGGTTGAAGATCTCATTGCTGCTGCAGTTAATGACGCAGTCCGTAAAGTTGCTGAAAATAATAAAAATCAGTTATCTGGCATGGCTTCAGGGCTCAACCTGCCTGAAGGGTTCAAATTCCCATTTTAGCTATGGCGCAATAAATATTCTTATGCATAGTAATCATTTTTTAATACAAATCTATTTATTAATTATCCATGAACACTCTATAAATGTTTTATGAACTATAGCCCGCTTATAGATAAGTTAATCGATGCCTTCAGGCGCTTGCCAGGGGTTGGGCCAAAATCCGCCCAACGTATGGTGCTGCATTTTCTTGAAAAGGATCGAACCGGGGGGAAGGCTCTTGCCGAGGCGCTTGAGGCAGCCATGGAAGGAGTGGGGCATTGTGAAAAATGCCGCACCCTGTCTGAAGAGACTCTTTGCCGAATCTGTCAAAACCCTGCGCGTGATCAGCAGACGATATGTGTCGTTGAAACCCCTGCTGATGTGTTTGCCGTCGAACAGACTGCCTCGTATAAAGGCTTGTATTTTGTGCTTATGGGGCACCTGTCGCCTATTGATGGAGTCGGACCTGACGAAATTGGTGTGTCCCAGTTGCGTGACCTGGTAGTTAATAGTGATATTGCAGAGATTATTCTTGCAACCAATCCTACTGTCGAAGGCGAAGCAACAGCCTATTATATTGCGGAGCAATTTAAAGCGCCGTCTTTGCAGGAAAGAAATATTAAAATATCCAGAATTGCTCATGGTGTGCCTGTAGGTGGAGAGCTGGAATATATCGATGGTGGAACCTTGATTCATTCTTTTGCTGGACGTCAGCCGATCAATAAAGTCTAGATGTTACATAGCAATATCGAACATAAATATTCTGTAATTATAAATGTGAATGAAAACTTATGGCGTCAGACCACGTAATAAATGATAACTATATTCTGGTAGAAGACGATCAGACTCTGAATGAACTGTGCCAGCTCTGGCAGGACAGCCACTACCTTGCTATGGATACCGAATTTATTCGCACATCTACATTTTATCCACATGTCGGGCTGATACAGATTAATGCAGGTGCTGGTAATCATTTGATTGACCCTCTCAAAATAAATGACTGGGAGGCATTCAAGGCCTTGATGACAAGGCAATCCATTACCAAGATTTTTCATTCCTGCTCTGAAGATCTGCAAGTATTCATGGTTAAGTTACAACTAATTCCATCCCCTGTTTTTGATACCCAGATTGGTGCTGCATTTCTAAATGAAGGCTTTGGTAATAGTTATCATGCCCTTGTCATGGACTGCTTTGATATCGATCTTCCGAAGGGTGAAACCCGCTCAGATTGGTTGCAACGCCCACTTCAGGATAAGCAGCTTCATTACGCTGCTCAGGATGTGGCCTATTTGCCAACTATCTATATGGAACAGCTCAAGTTGTTGGAAGAAAAGGGGAGATTGCCCTGGTTTCAGCAAGAATGTGAGTCATTGCTTAATACCTATCGGAAAGAGATGGACGCTGACTTCTTCGATTATTATCTGAATATCCGCGGGGCCTGGCAGCTCAACAGTCCTCAACTACACATTCTCAGGCAACTTGCGCAATGGCGAGAAGTGCACGCCAGAAAGCGCGATAAGCCACGTAACTGGATCATCAAGGACAAGAGTCTGATTGATATAGCTAGACTTATGCCTGACAGTATTGAGCAGTTAGGTTTGATTGATGACCTGAGTCATAACTTCCTGCGCCATCAGGGTCAGGAAATATTGGACTTGGTAGTTAATGCACTTGCAGAGCCGGATGAAGGTCAGCCCGTTACCTTGCCACAGCCACTAGATGGTAAAGCCAAAAGCAGACTGAAAAAAGCACAGCAATATGCCCAGAAGAAATCCATTGAGCTGGATTTGCCGGTAGAAATTCTTATCAGGAAGCGCTGGTTGATTACTATTTTGCAGGATCTGAGTCTTCTTGAAAAAAGTCCTGTAGCCTCACCTGAGGATCTATTGCTTCCACAAGAGCTGGCAGGGTGGCGCAAAGATCTACTGTTTCCTGGCTTAATTGAATCCATGAGGTAAAGTCTTGACCAAATCTGATGCCATGTTATGCACTATTTTTAAAGGCAGTCGCGAGAGCGAGCTTTATTTGTATGTGCCGCAAAAAGCCGGTAAGGAGAATATTCCTGAGAGTTTGCGTGAGCGCATGGGAGATATCGTTGAGGTTATGACACTTCAGCTTACTTCGGATAAAAAGCTGGCCAGGGCAAATACAGTGAAAGTACTTAATGACATTAAAGAGAAGGGCTACTATTTGCAGTTGCCGCCAGATATTACCGGGCAGGTAACATTTGATGGCGATTAAATCTGGCTTTGTCAGTCCAGGCTGGATTTATCACAGGAGCTGATTATTTCCACTCAAAAAAATTTACCCTTTTGGGAAAGCAAAAAACTTACCGAGATGACGCCGAAAGAATGGGAGTCTCTTTGTGATGGTTGTGCAAAATGTTGTCTGCATAAACTGGAAGATGAAGCTAGCGGTGAGGTTTTTTATACACGTGTAGTGTGCAGTTATCTGGATGAAGAACAATGTCGCTGCAGCGTGTATGGAGAACGTCAAAAACTAGTCCCTGATTGTGTGATTCTGACACCGAAAAACCTGGATGATCTGAGCTGGATGCCGGGAACCTGTGCCTACCGTTTGCTTCACGAGGGGAAGTCCTTGCCGATCTGGCATCCTTTGATTGCTGGAAGCAGGGATGCCATGATAAGCACAGACAACATTGTCACCGGTAAAGTTATTTCAGAAGAATTTGTTCATGAAGATGGCTTTGAAGAACATATCGTTGAGTGGGCGGATTGATTTAGAAAATGGAAACGCAGGATTATATAGTGGCCTGGCTGGTTTACCTGTTAGCCGGTATTGCATTCAGTTTCATCAGCTGGAAAGTAATGAAAAAGTTCCTGTGGCGCGAACTCGCCTATCTGCTACAAAGCTTGTTGCTCGCTATTATCTTCACGCCCTGGTATGTGCTGCCCGAAGATGAAATTCTGGCGCCTGCGTTAATCGTGTTCATGCTTGACTTGATTACAGTGGATATCACCACGAGTATTCGTGCACTTATTCCTCTGGTGATGGCCATGCTGTTTGGTATCATTGTGTCGATTATTCTCAGCGTGATTTATCGGATTAGGCGTAAAAACTATTCCGCAGATGCGATGCCGGATGCCTAGCAGGAAAAGAGACTAAAAAGGGTGAAGTAATTACTGAATAATTAACTGTTCAGATCGTATTTTCGTAAATAGCCGCGCAATTGATCGTAACTCAGATCCAGCAGTTTTGCCGTTTTACGCTGATTATGCTGACACTGTTTCAAGGCCTGTCGTAAAATTCTCTTCTCAAATTCCTGAACCTGATGTTTGAAACCGATTGAGCCGAATTCAAAATCTTTTTCAGTGACAAAATCATTCGCCACTTCAGCGTTATCTGCTTTGTTACCAGGACCTGTTGATGCAGGTCGGTAAGGGGAAGCAAATGGATCAAATACTATATTCCTGATGGTCTTGTGAGGATCTTCGGATTGGTAAACGCAACGCTCAATCACATTTTTTAATTCTCTGATGTTTCCTGGCCATGGATAGTCGAGTAATGCTTTAGCAGCGGTTTTGCTAAAACCTGGAAAATATTCCCGTTCCAGCTCCTTTATCATATTGATGGCAAAATATTGGGCCAGTACAGGTATGTCTTCAAGTCGTTCTCGTAATGGCGGCAGGGTAATAACATCAAAGGCCAGTCGGTCGAGAAGGTCGTCACGAAATTTTCCGTCCCGTGCCAGTTGTGGTAAGTCCACATTGGTAGCAGCAACGATTCTGACATTGACATTTATGGGTTTAGTACCGCCCAAACGTTCGATTTCCCCGTATTCCGTAACCCGGAGAATTCTTTCCTGAACAGCCATGGACGTAGTGGCTAATTCATCCAGAAACAAAGTGCCTCCATGCGCTCTTTCAAAAAA
>Ga0115566_10002295_pt1 | contig 15836 bp, 29 predicted proteins | sample COGITO_mtgs_1204_3_FD_87173 | JGI IMG/M metagenome (GOLD analysis project Ga0115566, IMG submission 87173) | Pelagic marine microbial communities from North Sea - COGITO_mtgs_120405 | ecosystem: Environmental > Aquatic > Marine > Epipelagic | place: Germany:Helgoland, sampling site Kabeltonne...
AGAAGGTAAATTAGGTCTTGAATTCGTTAATAAGATTAAAGGTGGTAATATTCCAAGAGAGTTTATTCCTTCAATTGAAAAAGGGTTTAAGGATGCTATGTCAAATGGCCCTTTAGCGGGGTATCCATTAGATTCTCTTAAGGTAACTTTGAATGACGGATCTTTCCATGCGGTAGATTCAGATGCGTTGTCTTTTGAGATATGTGCTAAATTGGCATATAGAAATTCACTTAAGCAAGCTAATCCTGTATTACTAGAGCCAATTATGAAATTGGAAGTAGTAACACCTGAAGCTAACATGGGTGATATTGTAGGAGATTTAAATAGAAGGAGAGGTCAGGTTCAAGGAATGGACAGTAAAGGTACTGCTCAAATTGTAAAAGCAATTGTTCCTCTATCTCAAATGTTTGGTTATGTAACTGCTATTAGAACAATATCTTCTGGTAGAGCAACATCAACTATGGAATTTTCTCACTTTGAGGTTGTTCCGACAAATATTGCAAAGGACATAATCGCAAAAGTAACTGGAGCTTAATACAAGAAATAATGGCACAAAAAATTAGAATAAAACTTAAATCTTACGATCATAACTTAGTTGACAAATCAGCTGAGAAGATTGTGAAAACGGTAAAGTCAACTGGTGCAGTAGTAAGCGGGCCAATTCCACTTCCTACTCATAAAAAAATATTTACAGTGTTGCGTTCGCCTCACGTAAATAAGAAAGCAAGAGAGCAGTTTGAGTTAAATGCATTTAAGCGTTTGCTTGATATTTACTCTTCGTCTTCAAAGACAGTAGACGCTTTAATGAAACTAGAATTACCTAGTGGAGTTGATGTAGAAATTAAAGTATAAAGATTAAAAAAGGAAAATAATGCCTGGAATAATTGGTAGAAAAATCGGAATGACAAGTGTGTTCAATGAGGCTGGTAAAAACATGCCTTGTACAGTCATTTCTGCTGGTCCTTGTGTAGTAACACAATTGAGAACAGAAGAAAAAGACGGATACACCGCTGTGCAAATCGGGTATGAAGAAAAAGCTGAAAGGCGTTCTTCCGCTGCTCTAAAAGGACATTTTAAAGCCGCTGGTACAACTCCAAAAAAACACGTTATCGAGTTTGATGGATTTGAACAAGAGCTAAAAGCTGGTGACTCAATTGATGTCAACTTGTTTGAAGAAGGTGAATTTGTAGATGTAACTGGAACTTCTAAAGGAAAAGGATTTGCCGGAGTTATGAAAAGATATAACTTTAAGGGTGTAGGTGATGCTTCTCATGGTACTAAAGATGTTGGTAGAACTCCTGGTTCTATTGGTATGGCCTCAACTCCTTCAAGAGTAATGAAGGGTATGAGAATGGCCGGTAGAATGGGTACGGATAGAGTTAAGGTTCAAAACTTATTGGTGCTTAAAGTAATGGCTGAGAAAAATCTAATAGTTGTAAAGGGAGCTGTACCGGGTCCTAAAGGTTCAATCGTTACAATAGAGAAGTAATTATGAAAGTTGAAGTTTATAAAGCAGACGGATCGAAAGCTAGTAAAAAGGCTGAATTGAATGATTCAATTTTCGGTGCTGAGGTGAATGAGCATGCAATTTATTTGGATGTTAAACAATACCTAGCACACCAAAGGCAAGGAACACATAGTTCAAAAGAACGTGGTCAAATTGCTGGAAGTACGCGAAAAATTAAAAAACAAAAAGGTACTGGTACAGCACGTGCTGGTAGTATTAAGTCTCCAATATTTAGAGGTGGTGGTCGTGTATTCGGTCCAGAGCCAAGGTATTATGGCTTTAAAGTAAATAAGAAAACTAAGCAAGTGGCTCGTATTTCAGCTCTTTCTTCTAAAGTTAAAGCTCAAGAAGTAATGGTGGTTGATAAGATTGACTTGGGTGCGCCCAAAACAACTGGTATGATTGAGTTGTTAGCAAACTTAAAGTTATCTGGCAAAAAAACGTTGCTAGTGTTGCCTGAACCCGATAAAAATGTATATTTGTCCTCCCGAAATTTAAGGGGAGTATCGTACATAACTGCTTCTGAATTAAATACTTACAGTATTTTGAACAATGAGAAAGTAGTGTTTTGCGAGGCTTCAATAGGAATAATTGAATCTATTTTAAGTTAAGAAACGATGAATATTTTACTAAAACCGGTTATCACAGAGAAAATGTCGCGTGAAGGTGAAGACTTCAATCGTTACGGTTTTGTGGTGCCTAGAAGCGTTAACAAAGTTGAAATTAAAAAAGCTGTAGAGGAAATGTATGGTGTGACGGTTAAGTCTGTTGCAACAATGACTACTCCAGGCAAGTCGAAATCTAGATACACTAAGAGAGGTGTTGTTCAAGGTACTACTGCTACTATTAAAAAGGCGGTTGTAACTTTAGTAGATGGAGATATGATAGATTTTTATAGTAATATTTAAAAGGAATAATTCACCGATAACATGGCTGTTAGAAAATTTAATCCGGTTACACCAGGACAACGTCACAAAGTGCAAGTCACTTTTGATGATGTGACTACTGGTACTCCAGAAAAAAGCTTGCTTACCACTAAGAAAAGAAGTGGTGGTAGAAATAGCGCTGGAAAGATGACCGCAAGATACAAAGGTGGAGGCCACAAGAAAAAATACCGAATTATTGATTTCAAAAGAGATAATTACGGAATTCCTGGTAAAGTTGCTTCAATTGAATATGATCCAAACCGTACTGCGCGTATTGCTTTGATTGTGTTTGCAAATGGAGATAAGCGTTACATTGTTGCCCCCGATGGTTTAACTGTAGGACAAGAGATCTTAAGTGGCGAAAAAGCTACTCCTGAGATTGGAAACGCACTCTTTTTAAGAGATGTTCCACTTGGTACAGTAATACATAACATTGAAATGAATCCTGGACAAGGTGGTAAAATTGCACGTGGTGCAGGATCTTATGCTCAATTGAATGCAAAAGATGGTAAATATGCTATCGTAAAAATGCCTTCAGGAGAAACAAGAATGATTTTACTTACCTGTTTGGCTACTATAGGGTCTGTTTCTAACTCAGAACATAGTCTTGAAGTTAGTGGTAAAGCAGGAAGAAGTCGTTGGAAAGGAAGAAGACCTCGTGTTCGTGGTGTTGTTATGAATCCAGTAGATCACCCAATGGGTGGAGGTGAAGGACGTCAGTCTGGAGGTCATCCTCGTTCTAGAAATGGAATACCTGCAAAAGGATTTAAGACAAGGACTAAGAAAAAAGCGAGTAATCGTTATATAATAAACAAGCGCAAGTAATCCAAGATAAGATAGAATTATGAGTCGTTCATTAAAAAAACCGCCATTCGTGCATTATAAACTTCAAAAGAGAGTTGATGATATGCAAGCGGGTGGAAAGAAATCGGTTATCAAAACTTGGAGCAGAGCTTCGTTAATTACACCTGATTTTGTTGGTCTTACTGTTGGTGTTCACAATGGTAGACAGTTCATTCCAGTTTTCGTTACAGAAAACATGGTTGGACATAAATTAGGGGAATTTTCACCTACTAGGAACTGGCGTGGACATGCTGGTAAAAAAGATAAAAGAAGATAGTTTAAGAAATTATGGGAGCCAGAAAAAAACTTAAAGCTGAAGAGCGAAAAGAGGCACGTAAGGAGCAATATATTGCTCGCTTAAACGATTGCCCGTCTTCACCTAGGAAGATGAGATTAGTTGCAGACTTAGTGAGAGGAGAAGAGGTTGTTAAGGCTTCAAATATTCTCCAATTTCACAAACAAGCATCTTCTAATAAATTAGAGAAATTACTTTGGTCAGCAGTTGCTAATTTTGAGGAGAAATCTGGAGAGAATTGGGAAAATGCAGGTCTATTTGTAAAAGAGATTAAGGTTGATAGTGCTAGAATGTTGAAACGAATTAAACCTCGTGCACAAGGTAGAGCTAATCGTATCAGAAAAAGATCAAATCACGTAACATTGGTTCTTGGAACCCAAGAGCAATAACAGAAGAAAATGGGACAAAAAACAAATCCGATTGCAAACAGATTAGGTTTTATCCGTGGTTGGGATTCTAACTGGTACGGTGGAAATAAATACGAGGATAAATTAGTTGAAGACTATAATATCCGTCGATATTTAAATGCTCGTCTTCAAAAGGCTAGTGTTTCTAAGATCATAATTGAAAGAACTTTAAAACTTATTACAGTTACTATAAGAACTGCTCGACCAGGTATTATTATCGGGAAAGGTGGATCTGAAGTTGATAAGCTTAAAGAGGAGATAAAAAATATCACTAACAAAGATGTTCAGATTAACATTTTTGAAATTAAACGTCCTGAGTTGGATGCAAGATTAGTAGCTGATAGTATTTCTCGTCAAATAGAAGGTAGAATTTCTTTTAGAAGAGCGGCTAAAATGGCTATTGCTTCTACTATGAGAATGGGTGCTGAAGGAATTAAAATTACTATTTCAGGACGTCTTAATGGAGCTGAAATGGCTCGTACTGAGCATGCAAAAGAAGGTAGAATTCCATTACATACATTTCGTGCGGACATTGATTATGCATTAAGTGAAGCTAAAACTACTTATGGTAGAATTGGTGTAAAGGTGTGGATTTGTAACGGTGAAGTTCTTGGGAAAAGAGACTTATCTCCTGTTATTGAGAAACAAAAGAAAGGTCCTGCTAGACAACAGAAGTTCAATAGCAGAAAGAAAAGAAACTAATTGGTTAAGCTTTAAGCGATAGTATAATGTTACAACCCAAGAAGACAAAACACAGAAAGGTTCAAAAAGGCCGTATAAAGGGAAATGCTCAACGTGGAGCTAACCTAGCATTTGGTTCATTCGGTATTAAAACTACTGCAGAAGGACGATTAACTGGAAGACAAATTGAATCTGCAAGGATTGCTGTTACCCGTTATATGAAAAGACAGGGACAGGTTTGGATTAGAATATTTCCAGATACGCCTATAACAAATAAACCAGCCGAGGTAAGGATGGGAAAAGGAAAAGGAGCATTAAGCCATTGGGTTGCTAAAATTAAGCCTGGTAGAATTCTTTTCGAAATCGAAGGTGTTGATACGGATACAGCAAAAGAAGCGTTGCGTTTAGCGGCTCAAAAACTTCCTGTTGTATGTAAATTTGTAACTCGTAGAGATTACGACGGTAAATAAAAGAAAAGATGGAACAGTCTGTAATAAATGAACTAACTACTGAAGAACTATTCGAAAGATTAGAAGACGAAAAAGGTTCTTTAAATAAGTTAAGCATTAACCATGCGGTTTCACAATTGGAAAGTCCAATTGTTTTGAGACAAAAGAGAAGATCTGTAGCTCGATTGAAGACCGAGATTACAAAAAGAGAATTAGCGCAATCTAAATAAGATAAAAAGTGCAAAGAAATCTTAGAAAAGAACGAATCGGGGTTGTAACTAGTACATCAATGGACAAGTCTATTGTGGTAATGGTTGAACGTAAGAAAAAACACCCTAAGTACGGTAAATTCGTAAAAATCACAAACAAATTTATGGCTCACGACGAAAAGGAAGAGAGCAGTGTTGGTGATAAGGTAAAAATAATGGAAACTAGACCTTTGTCTAAAAGCAAAAGGTGGAGACTTTCCGAAGTATTAGAGAAAGCTAAGTAATTAGATTGGAGCAATGATTCAACAAGAAAGTAGATTACAAGTTGCCGATAACAGTGGCGCTAAAGAAGTACTTTGTATAAGAGTACTTGGCGGAACTGGGCGTAGATATGCTTCTGTAGGTGACAAAATAGTTGTTGCTATTAAAGATGCTATGCCTTCAGGTAACGTTAAAAAAGGAACAGTTTCACAAGCGGTGATTGTTAGAACTAAAAAAGAAGTTAGACGAGCGGACGGATCTTATATAAGATTTGATAATAATGCTTGTGTTCTTTTAGGAACGACCGGTGAAATAAGAGGAACAAGGATTTTTGGTCCTGTTGCTCGTGAATTGCGAGAAAAGCAATACATGAAAATTGTATCATTAGCTCCTGAGGTGCTTTAAGAATAATTTAGTGATGAAAATCCATATTAAAAAAGACGATACAGTAAAAGTTCTTGCCGGAAACGGTAAAGGAGAAACGGGAAGAGTTCTTTCTGTGGATGCTGTAAAGTACAGAGCCCGTGTAGAAGGGGTAAAAATGGTTAAGAAACACGACAAGCCAAGTGCAGAAAATCCTGACGGTGGTATTGTTGAAATGGAAGGATCCGTTCACGTTTCTAACTTGATGATAGTTGATGCTGCTGGAACAGCTTCAAGAATTAAAAGAGGAAAAAACGACAAAGGAAATTCAATTAGAGTTTCTGTAAAAACAGGGGAGGAAATTAAGTAATGTATCAACCCAGGTTAAAAGTAGAATACAAAGACCGTATTGTAAATTCATTGATGGAGCAGTTTAAATATACTACCCCAATGCAAGTTCCTAAAGTGGAAAAAATTGTGATTAGTCAAGGGATGGGTAAAGCCACCACTGACAAAAAAATCATGGAAGCAGCTTTGGACGAATTAGCATTAATTACAGGTCAAAAGGCTGTTACTTGTAAAGCGAAAAAAGATGTTTCTAATTTCAAAATTCGTAAAGGAATGCCAATTGGAACTAAGGTAACTCTTCGTTCAAATCACATGTATGATTTCTTGGATCGTCTTGTTTCGTTGGCTTTGTCAAGAACAAGAGATTTTAGAGGTATCAAGAAAGATGGTTTTGATGGAAGAGGTAATTATACTCTTGGTGTAAAAGAACAAATCATATTTCCAGAAATTGATATTGATAAGATCAAGGAAATTAACGGAATGGATATAACTTTTGTAACGTCAGCAAATTCTGATGAAGAAGCAAAAGCATTGTTAACAGAATTTGGATTACCCTTTAAAAAATAAAAGATGGCAAAAGAATCGATGAAAGCTCGCGAAAGAAAGCGCGAAAGATTAGTTGAACAATATGCTGAAAGGCGTGCTGCTCTTAAGGCTGAAGGAGATTGGGAAGGTTTGCAAAAACTTCCGAAAAACTCTTCTAAAGTAAGACTTCATAATCGTTGTAAGCTTACTGGACGTCCAAGAGGCTACATGAGAAATTTTGGTATTTCAAGGGTAACATTTAGAGAAATGGCAACTCAAGGATTGATCCCAGGAGTTAAAAAAGCAAGTTGGTAATAGCATTTAATACGGAATCATGAATACAGATCCTATAGCAGATTTTCTTACAAGAATTAGAAACGGTGTAATGGCCGGAAATAAAGTAGTGGAAATTCCTGCATCGAATATTAAGAAACAAATGACTAAAATCCTTTTTGAAAAAGGATATATCTTGAATTATAAATTCGAAGATGAAGGTCCTCAAGGAAACATTAAGGTTGCCTTGAAATATGCCAAGTCAAATAATACTCCTGCAATTAAATCCATAACAAGGGTTTCTAGACCAGGAATGAGAAGTTATACAAATTCGAAAGAATTGCCAAGAGTTCTTAACGGACTTGGAGTTGCAATAATTTCAACTTCTCAAGGTGTTATGACTGATAAAGAAGCAAGAAAGTTGAATGTTGGTGGAGAGATTCTTTGCCACGTTTATTAATAGATTAAAGAAAAGATAAAATGTCACGAATAGGAAAAGCACCTATTACGATTCCTGAAAGCGCAACTATTACCGTAGATGGTAATGTTGTTAATGTTAAGGGTCCTAAAGGAGAGTTGTCAGAAACTCTTTCTGATCACGTAAGTGTTTCCATTGATGGAAATATTCTTACTGTGAATCGAAAAGACGAATCTAAAGAATCAAGATCTCGTCATGGTTTATACCGTTCATTAATTTCAAACATGTGTGTTGGGGTTACAGAAGGGTTTACCAAAAAATTAGAATTGAATGGTGTTGGTTACCGTGCAGTTGCAAGAGGTCAAGAATTAGAACTTACTATTGGTTTTTCTCATAATGTTGTTTTTCAATTGCCTTCTGAGATAAAATTGGAAGCGGAAACAGAAAGAGGTCAAAGTCCTACAGTTTCTTTATCTTCTCATGATAAGCAGTTAATTGGAATGGTAGCGGCAAAAATCAGATCATTTAGACCACCAGAGCCTTACAAAGGAAAAGGAATTAAATACGTAGGTGAATACATTAGAAGAAAAGCTGGTAAGTCAGCAGCCAAATAATAGATAGCATGGGACTCACTAAGTTAGAAAGACGAAAAAGAATAAAAAGAAGAGTTAGAAAGCATATTTCTGGAACTTCTTCAATTCCAAGATTATCAGTTTTTAGAAGCAATAAAGAATTTTATGCTCAGCTAATTGATGATGTAAACGGAAAAACCTTGGCATCTGTATCTTCATTGAATAATAAAGAAACGGGTTCAGGAAATAAAATTGAAAGAGCTGCCTCAATAGGAAAATCAATGGCTGAAAAAGCTAGTGGCGCAGGAATTCAAGAAGTTAAATTTGATAGAAACGGTTTTTTATTTCATGGCAGAATTAAAGCATTCGCTGATGCTGCTAGAGAAGCTGGCCTAAAATTTTAAAATTAAGATGGCAAACGAAAACATCAAAAGAGTTCGATCTAGTGAGATTGAATTAAAAGATAAGCTTGTTGATATTCGCAGGGTTGTTAAAGTAACAAAAGGTGGACGTACATTTGGCTTCTCAGCTCTTGTAGTAGTAGGTGATGAAAACGGTGTAGTTGGATTCGGTACTGGTAAGGCAAAAGAAGTAACAAGTGCGATTGCAAAAGGTATTGATGATGCAAAAAAGAACTTGGTAAAAGTGCCTATTTTGAACGGTACAATACCCCATCAACAAGCTGCTCGTTTCGGTGGTGCTGATATTTATATTCAGCCTGCAGCACATGGTACTGGTGTAATAGCTGGTGGTGCAATGAGAGCGGTACTAGAGAGTGTTGGTGTAACTGACGTTTTGGCAAAATCTAAAGGGTCTTCGAATCCTCAGAATGTTGTTAAAGCAACGGTAAAAGCATTAACTGAACTAAGAGATGGCCTTACTGTGGCAAATCATCGCGGAGTTAGTTTAAGTAAAGTTTATAACGGTTAATCCTTATAGAACATGTCTAAGATAAAAGTAACACAAGTAAGGTCGTATATCAAAAGACCCGAAGTACAAAAAAGAACGCTAATAGCATTAGGTCTTAAAAGGATGAATCAGACTGTAGAGCATGAGGCTACACCTCAAATTCTTGGTATGGTTAATACTGTAGCGCATTTGGTTAAAACAGAAGAAGTTAAATAATATATTTCGCCCTTATAATGAAATTACATGAATTAAAACCCGCAGAAGGGTCCGTCAAAGACGGAAAACGAATCGGTCGTGGAGAAGGAAGCGGAAAAGGCGGAACTTCTACTCGTGGACATAATGGACAGCAGTCTAGATCTGGGTATTCAAGGAAAATCGGTTTTGAAGGTGGTCAAATGCCATTACAAAGAAGAGTTCCAAAATTTGGGTTCAAAAACATAAATAGAGTTGAGTATAGGGCAGTTAATTTGTCTACTCTACAAGATTTAGTTGACAGAAAACAAGTTAGTGAGATTAATAAAGAAGTTTTAATGGAAAACGGTCTTGTATCTAAAAACGATTTAATTAAAGTTTTGGGAAGCGGAGAGTTGAAAGCAAAACTTAAGGTATCTGTAAACGCTTATTCTGAAGCTGCTAAAAAAGCAATTGAGAGTAACGGAGGAGAAGCCATCACATTATAAGAATAATTGAATGAAGCGTTTATTTACAACAATCCAAAATATTTATAAAATTGATGACCTGAGAATTCGAATTTTGAATACTCTTGGTTTTCTACTTATATACAGATTAGGATCTTTCGTTGTTTTACCCGGAGTGGATTCTGTGGTATTGGAAGCTAATGCTCAACAAGCAACTGGTCTAGCAGCATTGATAAATATGTTTGCTGGTGGTGCTTTTAGTAGAGCTTCGATTTTCGCTTTAGGAATAATGCCCTATATATCAGCATCGATTGTGATGCAGCTTATGGGTATTGCTGTTCCACAATTTGCCAAAATGCAAAAAGATGGTGAAAGTGGAAGAAAGAAAATTACTCAATGGACACGGTTTTTAACAATCGGGATTTGCTTAGCACAGGCTCCTTCTTATATTGCTACTTCTGTTGATCCAAGAGCAATTATTGATAACTCTCCTTTCTTTTGGGTTAGTTCTACTGTATTACTAATTACGGGTACTATGTTCGTAATGTGGTTAGGAGAAAGAATTACAGACAAAGGACTTGGAAATGGTATCTCATTATTGATTATGATTGGAATTATTGCCAATTTCCCTACAGCTCTTGTGTTTGAGTTTCAAGCGAAAAATAGTGCTGAAGGATTAGGTTTAGTAATGTTCTTGGTAGAATTGGTATTCCTTTTATTAGTGACAATTGCAACAATATTACTTGTTCAAGGTGTCCGTAAGGTTCCTTTGAATTTTGCAAAAAATGTTGTAGGTAGTCGTCAGATTGGAGGCGCTCGTCAATATTTACCTTTAAAAGTAAATGCTGCAGGTGTTATGCCAATCATTTTCGCACAGGCTCTAATGTTTATTCCAATGAGCTTTACAAGTATATCAGATTCTGAAACAGCAACTTCTGTTGCTTCTATGTTTGCTGATATAACTGGCTTTTGGTATAACTTGGTGTTCTTTATTATGATTATTGCGTTTACGTATTTTTATACAGCAATAACAGTGAACCCGAATCAAATGGCTGATGACTTAAAGAAAAATGGTGGGTTTGTACCAGGTGTTCGTCCAGGAAAAGACACTTCAGATTTCTTAGAAAATATTATTTCAAAAATTACACTTCCAGGGTCTATATTCTTAGGAATTATATCAATTTTGCCGGCCTTTGCGATGATAGCAGGAGTGAGTAATAGTTTTGCCTACTTTTTTGGTGGGACAAGTCTATTAATTATGGTAGGTGTAATATTAGATACTCTTCAGCAAGTAGAAAGTTATTTGTTGATGCGTGAATACGATGGTTTGATGAAGTCGGGTCGCATAAGCGGTCGTTCAAATGCCGGGAGTTACGGAGTTGCTCAATAATGAGTCAGATCTTTTACAAGACTGACGAAGAAATTGAAATTCTTCGAGAGAGTTGTTTGCTTGTTGGAAAAACCTTGGCTGAAGTTGCCAAATTGATTGAACCAGGAGTAAATCCTTTAGACTTAGATAAAGTTGCAGAGGAGTTTATTCGGGATCATGGTGCTAAACCAGGGTTTAAAGGATATGGAGGTTTTCCAAATACACTTTGCTTTTCTGTGAATGAGCAAGTTGTGCATGGAATACCAACTAAAAAACCACTTGAAGATGGAGACATTGTTTCTGTTGATTGTGGAACCGTTCTTAATGGTTTTTGTGGCGATTCTGCCTATACATTTGAAGTCGGAAATGTGGCTCCTGAAGTAAGAGAATTACTTCGAGTTACAAAAGAGTCTTTGTATTTAGGAATCGAAGCAGCTGTTTCTGGAAACAGAACCGGTGATATTGGTTGTGCCGTTCAAACACATGCTGAATCTCATGGGTTTGGTGTCGTGAGAGAATTGGTAGGTCATGGCTTAGGAAGAAGTTTGCATGAAGGACCTGAAGTTCCGAATTACGGAAAAAAGGGTAGAGGAAAGCAACTTAAACAGGGGCTTGTTATAGCAATAGAACCTATGATTAATATGGGGGCCAAGGCTGTAAAACAACTGAGTGATGGTTGGACAATTGTGACAAGGGATGGGAAACCATCAGCACATTTTGAACATGACATTGCAATTAGGAATGGAAAGGCAGATATTCTGTCAAGTTTTGAAGAGATTGAAAAAGTACTAGAAAATAAAAATTAAATATGGCCAAACAGGCATCTATAGAACAAGACGGTAAAATTATTGAAGCATTGTCAAATGCAATGTTCAGAGTAGAGCTTGAAAATGGACACGTTATTACAGCGCACATATCCGGTAAAATGAGAATGTTTTACATAAAGATATTGCCAGGTGATAAAGTGAAAGTTGAAATGTCACCATATGATTTAACAAAAGGAAGAATTACTTTCAGATACAAGTAAGATGAAGACAAGAGCATCGATTAAGAAGAGAAGTGAAGACTGTAAAATAGTCCGAAGAAAAGGACGTCTTTACGTCATCAACAAGAAGAATCCGAAATTTAAACAAAGACAAGGTTAATAGTAGAATTATGGCCCGAATTGCAGGAATAGATTTACCAAAAAATAAGAGAGGAATCATAGGTTTGACATATATCTATGGTATTGGTCCCTCTAAGGCTAAAGAAATCTTACAGGAAGCTGGAGTTGATCCAAGCATTCGTGTACAAGATTGGGATGACGATCAGTTATCTGCCATCAGAAACTACATTAATTCTACGTTTAAAGTAGAAGGTGCTCTTCGATCAGAAGTTCAGTTGAACATTAAACGATTGATGGATATAGGTTGTTACCGTGGTATTCGCCATCGTTCTGGCCTTCCATTGAGAGGACAAAGAACTAAGAACAACTGTAGAACAAGAAAAGGAAAAAGAAAAACAGTTGCGAACAAAAAAATTGCTTCTAAATAATAGTAATTAATTATGGCAAAGTCTAGCGCTAAAAAATTTAAAGTAAAAATTGATGCAGTTGGTGAAGCTCACATAAGAGCTTCTTTCAATAACATCATTATTACCCTTACTAATGCACAAGGTCAGACAATTTCTTGGTCTTCTGCAGGGAAACTAGGGTTTAGAGGTTCTAAAAAGAATACTCCGTATGCTGCTCAACAGGCTGCACAAGATGCTGCTCAAGTGGCTTACGATGCAGGTTTGAGAAAAGTTAAATTGTTTGTTAAAGGTCCTGGGTCAGGACGTGAATCTGCAATAAGAACTATTCATAATGCAGGAATTACAGTATTGGAAATTGTTGATGTGACTCCATTACCACATAATGGGTGTCGACCTCCAAAAAGAAGAAGAGTTTAGTAAATTAAATTATTAGAAAGGATTTTGGTGGCGAAGGAAATGCCTTAATTCACACCCCTTTCTTAACCTAAGTAAATAATAAGATGGCAAGATATAGAGGACCTAAGTCCAGAATCGCACGAAAGTTTGCAGAGCCAATTTTTGGTCCTGACAAAGTGTTAGACAGAAAAAGTTACCCACCAGGGCAGCACGGACCAAATAAGAGACGTGCGAAAAAATCTGAATATTCAGTTCAGTTAAACGAAAAACAGAAAGCAAAATACACTTATGGTATTTTAGAACGTCAGTTTGCAAATTTGTTCAACAAGGCATCACGTTCAAAAGGGATTACTGGTGAAAATTTGTTGAAGTTATGTGAAGCACGTTTGGATAATACTGTTTTTAGAATGGGGATTTCTCCTACAAGAGATGGTGCTCGTCAATTGGTTTCTCATCGTCACATTACTGTTAATGGATCTATAGTAAATATTCCTTCTTTCCATGTTAGACCTGGAGATGTTGTAGGAGTTCGTGAAAAATCAAAAGGTATGGAGGCTATTCGTAGTTCTGTTGCTGGATCTAACGCAGCAAATTTCGGTTGGTTAGAGTTTAACCGCGAAACCATGTCTGGTACATTTATTCAAAATCCAGAAAGAGAAGAAATTCCTGAAAATATCAAGGAACAACTGATCGTCGAATTATATTCTAAATAATAATACTAAATCATAACAAAAGATATGGCAATTTTAGATTTTCAAAAGCCCGATAAAGTAATTATGGTTGAGTCTGACGATAAAGTTGGACAATTTGAATTCAGACCTCTTGAACCTGGATACGGAATAACAATCGGTAATGCTTTAAGAAGAATTTTACTTTCTTCTTTGGAAGGTTTTGCAATTACAAGTATCAAAATTGATGGTGTAGATCATGAATTTTCTACTGTAAAAGGAGTTGTAGAAGATGTAACTGAAATTATTCTTGCATTAAAGCAAGTTAGATTCAAACAACAAATAGAAGATATTAATAGCGAAAGAGTAAACGTTAAAGTTTCTGGAAAAAACGCTATAACTGCAGGTGATATAGGTCAATATACTTCGGCGTTTCAGGTGTTAAACCCGGATCATGTTATTGCAACTATAGATGAAGGTAGCGAGTTTCAAATGGAGCTTACTGTTGGAAAAGGACGTGGTTACGTTCCTGCAGAAGAGAACAATACTGAGGGTACTTTAGGGTTGATTCCAATTGATTCTATTTATACTCCTATCAGAAATGTAAAATACGAAGTTGAAAACTATCGTGTTGAACAAAAAACAGATTACGAAAAATTAATTTTCGAAATTGAGTCTGACGGTTCTGTTCATCCTAAGGATGCTTTGAAAGAAGCTGCTAAAATTCTAATTCATCACTTTATGCTTTTCTCTGATGAGAAAATCACTTTAGATACTGAAGAAAAAGCTGCTGAAGAAGAATTTGATGAAACTTCACTTCACATGCGTCAATTGCTTAAATCCAAATTGGTTGATTTAGATTTAAGTGTTCGTGCATTAAATTGTTTAAAAGCTGCTGAGATTGAAACTCTTGGTGACTTAGTACAATTTGATAAAAACGACATGTTGAAATTCCGAAACTTTGGGAAGAAATCTCTTACTGAGTTAGAAGAATTGGTTGAAAATAAAGGCTTGTCATTCGGAATGAATCTTTCGAAATATAAGTTAGATAAGGATTAGTACAATCCATCATTATAGAATTCGTATAAAAATGAGACATAATAATAAAACCAAAAGCTTAGGTAGATTAACAGGGCATAGAAAAGCCATGTTGGCTAATATGGCTTGTTCTTTAATTGAGCACAAGCGTATTACAACTACAATTGCTAAAGGTAAAGTTCTCCGTCGTTATGTAGAACCTCTGCTTACAAAGTCTAAAACAGATACTACTCATTCTAGACGTGTTGTTTTTAGTTATCTTCAAAGTAAAGAAGCTGTTTCTGAATTGTTTGGAAATGTTGCTTCTAAAATTGCTGAACGTCCAGGTGGTTATACTCGTATAATTAAAACTGGTTTCCGAGTTGGAGATGCTGCTGATATGTGTATGATTGAGTTGGTTGATTTCAATGAGATTTACGGTAAAGAAGAGAAAAAGAAAACACGAAGAGCCAGAAGAGGTGGTGCAGCAAAAAAAGAGGCTACACCTTCAACTGAAACAAATGCGGTAGAAGATGCTGTTGTTGTTGAAGAAACGGCAAAAGAAACTAAGGTTGAGGATAAATCGGCTGAGGTTATGAAAGAAAAGAAAGCTGCTAAAGATGTAGTAGAAGCTCCTAAGGCTGAAGCTAAAAAAGCGGCAGACAAAAAAGATGAAGGAAAAGAGTAAAATTGATTTTCTTTAACGTAAAATAAAATTTATAAAAAAGGATAAAACGCTAAGTTTTATCCTTTTTTTTTGTCTAAAAATTGATGACATTAGTCGCTTAAATAAATAGGAAAAAATGAAATACAAACACAGACCAGATGCAGTACTTCTTCTTCAAGATGGAACTGTATTTCATGGCAAAGCAGTTGGTAAAATTGGAACAGCTGCAGGGGAAATTGCTTTTAATACTGGAATGTATGGTTACCAAGAAATATTTACCGACCCATCCTATTATGGTCAAATGCTACTATTAACCGCTTCTCATGTTGGGAATTATGGTGTAGCTCCAGAGGATGTAGAATCCGATTCTATAAAAATTGAAGGTTTGGTTTGTAAAAAGTTTTCTGAGGATTATTCAAGACCTGCTGCTGAAAATAGCTTGCAAAATTATTTTGAGGAAAATGACCGTGTAGGGATATCAGACGTTGATACCAGAGCGCTTACACGACATATTAGATCTCAGGGAGCCATGAATGCAATTGTTTCATCTGAGGTAAATGATATTGATAAATTAAAAGCTGAA
>Ga0115566_10002297_pt1 | contig 15829 bp, 16 predicted proteins | sample COGITO_mtgs_1204_3_FD_87173 | JGI IMG/M metagenome (GOLD analysis project Ga0115566, IMG submission 87173) | Pelagic marine microbial communities from North Sea - COGITO_mtgs_120405 | ecosystem: Environmental > Aquatic > Marine > Epipelagic | place: Germany:Helgoland, sampling site Kabeltonne...
TCTAGGATTCTAGATTCTAGGGACTCAGACATTAGGTTCCTAACCCCGGAACGGAACGAAGCGAGCTCCATGATCAGTAGCTGGGGCCAAATGAATACGAAGCGAATTAAAAATTGGTAGCCGGAGATTCTAGGATCCCAGATTCCAAAATCCCAGATTGTAGGGTCCTAGATTCTAGGAGCCCGGATTCAAATGGATACATACCGAGCTCCAATTTCAGTAGCCAGAGGTTCTGGGATCCTAGATTCTAGGATCCCAGATTCTAGGATCCCGGATTCTATTATCCAGACCCAGAAATATCCAATATCTTTTAGAATTCTTTAGATTCATCAACAACCCATATAGCCGAATTGTTTGGGGTCTTCATGCAACAAATTGATTTTGGCGACAATGCGAAATATCCAAAGAATTTATGTGGCACCCCTGAATGTTATTGGCGGACGTGCAGATTTTGGATGACATTCCAGATATCCAAACATACCACGAAGCATCCATGCAATCATTTCACAGCTTTTGTCAAATAGCCCTTTCAAGATCTGCGCCAAGCGGTAGCAAAAGGTTGCTCCAGGAATTGATCCTTGGGTTTCTCGTACCAGATGCATGTCAGGGCTCAAGGTCCTTAATATGCGCCGGCGTTGAGATCAGCGCAGGCCGCCAGATCATCAGCCACATTCAGGAAGACAAATTGCGGATGCTTGTTAAATAAAACTTCCGCCAGCAGGACTCGAACCTGGGTCGCTCGGGTGAGGGCCAAGTATCCCAACCAGCGAGATCATAGCGGCATGTGATTCGGAGGATTTTGGGAGAAATCTGCGCTGGCAACCGAATGCCGACATACAAAATCATGTGTGCTGAGAAAGCATCATCTGGCGTACCGGATCGAAGACAGACCTGCGCTTCCAAATCATTAGCGAGGCTGATGTATGAGCCGCTTGTTCCTGAACGAATCAAATTATGTGCCCAAGGCTAAACGCAACAATGCGCACGCGATGCTCAGCTGCCGTGATTTGGTTTCCTATCTTGTGGTTGCAATCTACACATCGGGATGGTGCCAATGCGACGTTTGTCTTTTCCTTGTGTGGAGGCGAACCTCCGGCAGGCGTTTATGCGAACATGCTCAACATCATTCGTTGGGCCTGCTCTGTGTGTTGCGCGGTTTGCACGACATTATTCCCAGCGCTAGGATTTTCATTTGCTAACCTTTCCGTTTAGGTGTAACAGGATTAGCTGTGCATCAGATTCTCCGCTGGCACATCAGGGGGCACGCTCCAAGCACTTGAAATTGCAATTCGAAATGTGCAGACTCCCCCTCGCAAGTTTGTGCGCGCCCTAAACCAGCAAAGGACATTACCGCCAAAATGATTATACAATTATAGCCATTCTGAAGATCCTTTGGCATGTGACAGCGCACGTGCATGGCTGCCCAATAAAAAAAGTCTTTGCGCAGATTTGGACCGCGATCGTTGATTTCAGTATCCAATGTGTTAACCATTGCGCCACGGGGGGCTTGTGGGTGGGATGTTCACCATGCACGCGTACGGCGCATGGGATGTCTTGTGTATCATAACAACCAAGCGATCAGGAGCACCATAGCTTCCGCAGCGTTTCCTTACAAGGTTGCGACGCCAATGCTCGAGGACGGCATGCAGCAGAGCGATCAAGTCGCAAGGAGGAACAACAGGGCGCGAGGTGGTTAGGGTTGACAAAAAAGAATAACGAAGGGAGCCCGCGTCCAGAGCTTCACGCATTCTAGCAACGCCAGCAATAGCGCAAGTGTGAACGTTCAATTATTGGCCCAATGGATGAAGCATTGGCTACACAGGTTGAGATTGTAATGAAACTGATGAAGAAACCATCATAAAGCACAACCCGATTGTTCCGCATCTTTTTGGGTTTTCAACCAACTTCGACCGCATGGTTGCTTTAGAAATCCAAGAAAGGCCCGTGCGGATTTGAATCACAATCATTTGATACAGGGTTCCTGTTGCATGGTGTATGGTGCACGGTCCGCGGTGCATGGTGCATCAATGCACGAATGGTTCATGGTGCATAATCCATGCTCCATGGTCCGCGGTTTGCGGTCCATGGTGCATGGTTCATGTTTTAATATCCATGGTCAATGGTCTGTGGTCCGTGGGCCATGGTCCATGGCCCATGGTCCATTGTCCAAGGTTTAATATTAGGGGAAACGCAAGCATTTCCTCCAAGCTGTTTCGCCCCTAAAAGAAATTCCTCCTTTGAATTGAATGCCTTGTTCAGCTGTGTCTCATTATCAAGAAGTATTAGATTATTGCACACCACTGACAGCTTTGATGACCGTCGTGAAATCCCAAGGATGCTTTGTTGACGAAAACCAATCACGAATGGCCCCAGTAGCATAGGAGCTGATATGAACAGGCGGCGAAGCGAGCAGGCTTGAAGTCTGAATGGAAGGACATGAAGAGATTTGATGGGTGGACTTAGCCGGCCAAGGCAACCACAATTGATGAAATGAATTACGCTCAAAGCATTCAAGGCACGTCCTTGTGGGTCTGGTTCTTCACAAAGACTTGCTTGGCTTTGCTTCGTGCGCTTACAGCACAAAGGCAATCGGCATTTGTGTGGCGCGCCTGATGCAAAGTCAAAGGGGAAGTGAGCTTGCGTTTTGTATCGGCATTGCTGACAGAAGCCAAGACGACTGCACATCGCCGTGTCAGACATGGATCTGAGATGTGGAGCCCCGGCTAATTCTGCATGGATCTGAAATCGGGGACCCCCCGAATCATAGCCGACAGCCCAAAGTCAACATGATATCATTACAGCTATGTAGCGAGAGAACACAAGAATTTCCAAAACTTGAAGGAATTCCACAGCACAGCTCCGCTCCCATCCAATTTTGGACGGGCAAGAACATTCTAGTTCCATCAATGAATGAAATGTGTAGCACTTAACTTTGTGATCGTGGCTAGGTGCACAACTCACGGCGCGTGTTGCGTTGTTGCTTCTGTCGGCTACCGCATTGTTGGGGACACATTTCGAGCCGAGCCTTGGGATGGTAGCCTGCCTGCCATCTAACGTGGGGAGATCCAAAGTGCATGCCCACATGAATGCTAGGTGCGTGGCACCAGCAATTCAATTTTTTGTACATTCAAAAGTATTTGGAAAAGCGGTTGTAAGCCCCCCCTCGTCTTGGGGACAAAACAAATTGCTCTACTTTCTTGGGTACGCCGCGCTGCCTTTGATTCTTCCCCATCATTGCCAACAGTTTTGTTAACAGATGGCTTGTTGCCTCGACGCGCGTTTGTTTACCATTCTCAAATCATCTTGCTAGCTTAGCTGCCCGAATGCACAATGGCTTCTTCACACATATACCTTCTTAATTGCGTATGCTGGGTATTGCAAAATGTCGGAAATATAATTTCCAATACAAGGTCAAGTTCTAGATGTCGCGAGCTGCTTGCACGAATCGCGTACCTTGACATTCGCGACATTGTGCTCATTGGGCTTGTGGTTTCACATTCGTGTTGCATGGAGAGGATCGTGTGTTCAATTCCCAGTTGCATTCAATTTCCTACAGAGAATACCGCTCGGTATGCGTTTCTAATCGATGGCCAAGCATGGAAAACACGTCATGCAGCCATTCCCTGCGATGGTTGCGGTGGCATGGCGTGTCAAATTGCAAAATCTAATCAGGCGGTGTGTGCTTGCATTGCGTGCCAGATGCAAGAAGATTTTGCTGACCTGCAGACAATGGGCGCCTTTGTCTTCGCCGGACAGAACTTCCCTTCCAGGTGCTTTGTTATACCGCGTCTCATGCGCCAAATCTCTTCCGACTTCCAAAATTAAGCGCCGCGCGGTCCAGTTAGGATTCGGGCGCGGGAGCGACCAGCAAGACCTGCGGGTGCTAACATTATTATTATTATTTGTGTGTGGAGCTAAAAGCTTTCTGAGCGGTGTTTGTCGAATCCAACGGCCCCTCTAACCGTATTTGCCAAGGTGCGAACTTGGCTGCAAGCTCGGGTGTGAGGACAGCAAGCTGCTTAATGGCAAGACTTTCTGCTGACGGCCATGCCTCGCGATTTTGATTCGCTTCAGCCTCGGAGATTAAGTGGTGCAGAGCCTGGTGAGCGTCTGGGTTCGGGGAACGCCGAGGAAAACTTCAGGGCGCAGCCAGCTGTTGACGGGAGAAATTTAGGATTCTCAACGAATTCACGGCTGCGCAACTTTTTGGGTCAAGGCACAAGCTAGCATGTGTTGCCATGTTCAGGCGTTTTTTTGATTCTATGAATTGAACGCTCAAGTGACGGGGGGAGCACCAATGGTCTAGCGGCTGTGACGTCAGCCGCACACGCTAAAGGTCACCAGTTCGATTTTGGACCGGTGTATTTTGTCTGGAGTGGGCCGAAGTGGGCATTGCTCTCGCCATAGAAACTTATGCGGCGGCGCTTTCATCTGGCAGAGCGCTGGATGCCAACCCAATTGCCGATGTAATTGCTCCACATGCTACGCATTGCTGGCGTGCGGACAGTGGCGCAAACTTAATATACTTTGTGCATGATCAGGGAACTCGCATTATCAAATTTTCCACTTCCCTGAAATGCACACAGCCAAAATCGAACTGGCGAACTTGCGTGTGCTCGCCTGGCCTCATGGCCACTAGGCAACAGGTGCCAAGGCATATGTGCAAACGCTGGAGCAAAGCATTCTTGACAGAAGGATGGTCAGCAATGTGATCAGAAGCGTCCCCACGGTGGGTTCGCCCAGCTGTCTGCGGCTTCTTTTTGTTGCAACGACAATCCCCGGGGGAAGTTTCATTACAGGTGCATGGTCAATCTACAGGGTCACACACACATGCACATTTTGCGTTTCTAATGGCTGTGAAACCGCTTTGAAGACAAAGCAATCTGCAGAATATGGAAAATTGGAATGCGTGCTGGCGCAGCTTGGAAATCTTCCTGCAATCAATCCGCCAGCTTGCACGATTTTTGTCAAGCCAGCGCGCAGCTGGCATGCATCCTTTCTCAGATCGCATTTTGCGTACGTCGCTGTGCCAGGGTTCTCATTCCAAGAAGCAAGCACCTTTCCTTGACTACTTGGAACAAGGTCTTGCAGAGCGTCATTCAAAAGATGGCGGCCGATGGTAACGAAATGTGGCGAGAACGGGTGCAATTCTCTAAGAGCAAATTGAATAACGTAAGCATCCTTCAAGAAATCATTTTGCGGCCGCCGTCTTTTTGTGGCGACCAAGCCGTGGCCCATGGCCCCCTGGTCCATGGTCCAAGGTCCATGTATTAAAGGTTTCCATTCATTTGAAATGCAGACAGCCACGATCGAAGTGGCGATCTTGCGCGTGTTTGCCTGGTGTCATGGCCATTAGGCAAAAGGTGCCAAGGCTGTGCGGTCGCTGTTGCAAACCATTCTTGACAGAAGGATGACCAGCAATGTGATCAGAAGCATCCCTGCAGTGGGTCCGCCCAGCTGTCTGCAGCTAACGTTTGTTGCAACGACAATCCCGGGGTGAAATTTCGTTACAGGTGCAAGATCGATCAACAGAGTCATACACACATACACATTTTGCGTTTCAAGCGCCTGTGAAGCCGTTTTGAAGACAAAGCAATCTATGGTATATGGAAAATCGAAATGTGTGCCGGCGCAACATAGAAATATTCCTGCGATCAGCCAACCAGCTTCCATGATTGTTCTCAAGCCACCAACGCGCAGCTGGCATGCATTCTTTCTCAGATCGTATTTTGTGCATGTTTCTGTGCCAGGCTTCTCATCCGCAGGAGCAAGCATCCTCCTGTGACTTTTGGGAACAAGGTTAAGAAGGGTGTCATTCAAAAGATGGCGGCTGATGGCAACTAATCATGGCACGAACGATTGCAAATCTTCGAGAGCAAATTGAATAACGTAAGCAATCTTTGAGAAATCATTTTACGGCCGCTGTCCTTTGTAGCTACCACAGAATCACTCACCCATCCCTCTGTCCCCGCTGATGCTGGTGTGCGCGAAATGCGCCGCTTGCATTTTCGTTACGCTGAATATTCATGCGCATTGACGGCAAAGTACAACAATTTGAAACAACCCATTGGCTCCTCTGAAATAGCTGCGAGGCAGGGCGCCGAAGTCAACGTGCATTCACACCTCCCAGCCAACGTACCAGCGATGCACCGACGCATTGATGCACCAACGCGCCAGGAATTTAAACGATTGATTAAACAATGTAAGTGACCAATGAACAATCAGCTGCTTCTGCACAATGGTTTTGCCGCCCTGAGCTTGTGGAGGAAGTGGCAGAGCGTGCGACGCCGCATGCTTTGGTTACACAAGGCTTGCGCGTGCCTCAGCAAGGAAAAATTGTGTCAGACTGATCCAGAAGCCGAACTGGCGAACGATTTTGCGGTATGTCGTAATTGTAATTTCATGTTGATGCGTCCCTGCCTGCATTGACGCACAAAACATTTCCGCGATCACCGGCCGCAACGTGCTTCAGACAATCTGACTTAACAATTCGCATACACAATTCGATTCTTGCGCAAATGAAACGAATTACTTTGCAGCAGAATATGTTGCATGAGAAGAACCGCCTGCAATCTTCAATTCGAAAATTCTGCGCTGAGATATGGCGGCATTGCATTTGCGCGCGAGCCATTGCAGCATTGATTTTGAATGTATATGCAATTACCAATCCAATGCATGCGGGTGCGTCTCGGGCGTGCTGTCGTTGCCCATGGCCCCAGATTGGAAGATCTCGCGCTGCTTGCAAATTGCACATCGCAACTGCCCGCATAGCGCCCACGTCACCAAAACGACAGCGAGGGGATTCGAACCCCTGCGGGCAGAGCCCAATGGATTTCGAGTCCATCTCCTTAACCGCTCGGACACACTGTCGATAACAGCTTTCGTCACGTGTTCGATATGGGCGACGTGCGCTGATTTCATTGACGTCTCAAATGCCGATGGCCGGCTGGGATTACATTTCATGTTAGCCAAGCATCTCGACGCAGGGATTTATTTGTGTGCTGGCGCTGTGCGATTATGCCATTGTGACCAGTTCGCACACACACACAGAAATTGTTGCCGCCACACCATTTGGTTTAAGTCAGACGTTGGCCTGTTGCTCCTTTTTATTTGTGTGTTCAGTATCAAGCAATTGAATCCCCATGACGATGACAAATGGAAGAAACACAAAATACAAAATGATTACCCCAGCGCGACCCTGAATAGAGGTTATTTGATTGTTTCCCAATCACAAGTATCCCGACTCTTTGTGACATAGCAATCTGTGAAGCAAGCTGCCTTACATCTGAACGCTGCAATGTCTTCTCTGTGTTTGTGCCAATACCTCAGCCATTGATGCTGAATTTCCTTTGTGCTAGATGTGCAATTTTTGCTTCGTCAGAACTTTCGGATGCTTCGCAACAGCAGCTGAATGAATTATGATTTTGGATGCAGGGCATATGCTGCTCTGTATTAATTGATCTATGTTGCTTGGAACCTGCTGCTTGTTTTTGCAAATATTCTTCTGGCTTCCTTATTGGTTGGTGCACTTGCTCTTGCATTGTCTGCTAATATGAATCTTAATGCCTTCAGTGCAGCATTGCCATCATTGAATATTGTTGAAAATTCACACGAAGTTTTTGTTCAGTCTTTGATTTGTGCCATGGCTTATTCCAATGCCTCGGCCTCTCTGGTGGTGTTCTTCGATGATGTCAACACTTCGCCCACACCCAATAACACCTGCGCAGTTGCTGATGCTCTTCTCAAGGCGCAAATGTATGAGAGCCATGTGATTTCAAGTCCAGGTAACTCAGCTCAGCAATGTTAGCTTAATACATTTTAGCTTTGTGAATTGCATTGAAATATTCCAGCTCAGCAAATTTAACTTAGCAGCACAAGCTAAGTGAATCAAGCTTGGCAACATTATGTTGGCAATTGCAAAGTAATTAATTCAACTTAGCAGCGTCAGCTTAATTGTTAGCTTAGCCAATTTAGCTCAGAGAAATTCGCCGAGCGGATTTAGCCTAGCAGCTGTACCTTGATGCCCGTAGTTCAGCAGAATTAATTGAGCAAACTTAGCTTAGCTTTGTCTCGTGGCTAATTAAATTTAATTCAAATACCTCAGACTAGCAGCTTCAGCTTAACAACTTTAGCTCAGCAGCTTTAGCTCAGCAAACTTCGCTGAGCAAACTTAACTGAGCCGCGTCAGCTTAGCAACTGGAGCTCAGCATGGCCCAGCAAATTTTGCTTAGAAGCTTTATTTCAGCAATACGCTGCACTTGGATATTGGTCCCCTGAGCTCAAAAGTGCAGCTTCTTTTTTTTGAAATGCGCAATGTCGAAAAATGCTATTAAAAGCAACTGTATGCCAAAGGGCGTTAACAACAAATGACCCCGTCACGATCAAGATGAAACTTGAACGAAACAAAAAACAACACACAATTTTCGTTTAAAGGTCATGGGCTGTTCCTGACGCGCCTGCGTAGGATCTGGTAGCTTGGAGGAAGCACCTGGAGAACACCGGGGCAACCGTCCGGGTTCTTTTCTAATGTTGGTTTTTTTTTTTTCAAAATTGATAAGAAGCTCTCATATTCCAAAGAAACATAATTTGGGAAACATTTGAAACCGATCAATTGGACCATGGTGAATCAGAGCCAGAAGAAAATAATTCTGAATCGCCAGGATTTGCATGATTCCACAAGAGAACCACAAATGATTCAACGCCCAGCAGCAGTCTGGCTCCTCAATTTCACGCTTGCAACTTCGGGCTGAAGCCTTCCGCCCCTTCTTTGTTTGTTTGCTGTACTGGAGGCGACGATTTTATTGACTACATGGCGCATAAGTAGCATGACTTTTGCTTCCAATGCCCAGGACCAGTAATCCACAGACAAGAAGGACATCCTGCTCATTGACTTGTGGCTTTGGTGCGCTTGCTGGATCCACACTGTGCCCATTCATTGCCTGCACGTCCTGCTGCCATCGATTGCCTCGGCATACGCTGCCATTGAAAAGCAAAAGTAAAATGCGCATGCAAGGATCATAGCTCCTCGCGTATGTCAATCCGTTGAAAGCGAAGCCCTCAACCTGGTACTTGCAGGTTCGTGCCTGGCGCTGGCTTTTTTTTGTTATGGCAATCCTCCTCAACATGGTTGGGAATCCATTCTGATGTTTCCGATTGGGTTTTTTTATCCAATCTGACGCCGGGCATATTGCATGTTATGCTTGTGTCCAAATTCCCTCGCAAATGCTCGCGTTTCTCAAAAACCCAACTGGCACAGGACGCCGCCTCCCTGAGCAACACGCAGAATTAGTCGGAAATTCTGCACTGCTGCCACGGTTCGTCAATGCACGCGACGCGCACACGGCCACGTTCGTTTTAGCAAAAGGCCTCGCGCGGATTTGAACCGCGATCGCTGGATTCAGAGTCCAGAGTGCTAACCGTTACACCACGAGGCCTGTGAGATGCAATGCCCATACAAAATTCTTGTCATTTGACGTTTGTAATCTGGTTTTCGTTCGGCCAGTGTTGGAGCAAGACGTCCAGCAAAGTGATCAAGTTGCAAGCGAAAACAAAAGGGGGCGGAGTGTTGAGGAATACAAAGCAGGTGGGCGTCACGGAGCCTTAATTTCCACGTCGCTGTTGGCTTCCAAACCCCGTGCAACACAAAAGATTAGGTCAGAGTGGGTCCCTCGTTCGCCAGACCTTCTCAATCAGACGCAATCATTTATAAATGGCTTGAGCATGCAGCGCGTGAGTAAACATAATTGCTGGCAGCACAACCTGACAAGCACATAACACATTACGAAGCTTCCATTTCCCTGAGAGGCTTTGCACACAGACTGAGAGGCTGGAGGCATTATGAAGGCATTGCACACAGAAGGACATGCTCAACCTTGCAATCGCGCAACATTCAATGTTGCGGTATACCATCGGAAAGCGTTGCACGCAGAAGTAAATTTTGTGGCTTCCATACCTTCAAAAAGCGTCGCACACATAATGACATTAGGATTGGCGTGAGCTCCCGAGTTCATGGATCATTTGACTTTGAAGTTTTATTAATTAAATGAACGGTCTGCAATTTGTGCACTCTCACAAAGTTGATGTGTTCCTTTGTGAGAGCATCACATATCTAGGCGTTTAGCAATGTCTTGCGCCACGCCTCTGTGCAAGGATGTAAGCGTTAAGAAGAAGAAGGATGTAACCGTGCGCAGATGCATTCTAAGCTTTTCTAAGGAAACGAGTTTTCAATTTTTTTGATCCATGATACAGATTTGTGACCTGCTCAGCATTCCTTCGTATATAATGTCATCACTTCATGGGCTACACATGTCTGACGGCATGGACTAATCATACATTGTCTTCCCAAGGATAACGTGAACCGTGAAATTACATCGCCTGTCAGGATCGGAAGCAAGAAATCAAATGAAGGGTTGTGAGGCGGGTGATGGATGGGTAATGTAGCCGCAAGAAGCAGGCCAAGTCTGTGAAGTAACCCGCACTCAAAGCCTCCAGCATACTTTGCGGCAAGCTTTGCTTTCCACTACGAGCTCTGCTTTTCTGTTGCTGCACACAACATGCGAGCCGTAACCGGCCTTATGCTAGGTGGGGAGAAAAATCTGTTGGCTTCGCATTGGCATATCTCGCGGACAAGAGGACAATTGCATGTTGACGCGAATCCGACATGGGTGATTGCTCTCAATACTGCGCAATGCAATCGCACAGAGGATTTAAAATTGAACCAACGGCAATAGCATAAGCGGAGTGGCGCAGTGGTTAGCGTGTTGGGCTCATAACCCAAAGGTCCGTGGATCGAAACCACGCTCCGCTATTTTTGGCCGCGTGCCTGCCAGGATTGAATGCATTTACAATTCCTCGCTGACCACATCCAGATGTCGCCCAAATTGTTAAGCTATCTGGCTTTGGCACGAGCTACGCGTTCCATCCCTGTGGTTTGACTTTCATTGCATGCTGGGGGAATCCATGCAATTTTGCGCGGGTGTGAGTTCACATATTGCTGGCAATCTGCAGCAGCGACACAATTTTCGCACCTGCTATCGCTTTGTCCGCAACGTCAAAATTCTAGGAAGCTCGTACATGCTGGTCCGCCCGCGGAATCCGCTGTGACAAAATGGTGAGTATTTCCGCTTGTCGCACGGAAGATCCGCATTCAATTACCGGCGGCGGAGTTTTGGTGTTGTTCTACCACCCACGCATGCCACAGCAACATGTAGCTGAACACGCCCCAAACATTGGCATCTGCAACCTTCGATACCGTACGGGCAACGTGCATACACCATCGCCTTGGTCGCGCCGCGTGGAATAACCACATGGTCCATTGTCCAAGTTCGAGCGAACTCACTTCCTTCCTCTTGCCAAAATGCGTTTCTGGTAAAACGAAACGGAATTATCAGGACCCTCGAGATTGATTCTTTTGCAAGTGATACGTACGTCCGGAATGGAAGACTAAGGATAGAAAGTTAATAAGCTTGCTGAAATTGAAAGCGCTCGCCGTTGCTTCGTCATCCCACGCTGACCACAGGAAGTTCCATTGCTTCAGAAAGCGCGCGCGTGAGCCAAGAATTTGGAACAACGTCAAGCAAGGACAAAAGGTGCCATTCATTGCAGCAACATCACTGATGTGCGCTTGGCGCTACTTGCGACCCAATCGCCTTCCTATATGCATTGTCGCCGTACCTGTCGAGACGTACGGAGCCTCCCCAAAATCCCTCGCAGTTTTTGATTCCTGGGTATATTTTACAACTTACATTTTACATCCTCCCCGCGCTTGCCTGGGCTTGATATATAACCTTCTACAATTCCTATTCCCATTTACATGAAAATATGGCGTTTATGCCTACTGGTCGGGTGGGGTTTTTTGTCAATGGTTGGTCGAGAAGCAGAAGTGAAATGCCAGTATCCCGATATACTCCCTCCCCAAACTGGGCCGCCTTTCTTTTTCAGTGATAAACATTCCACTGTGGAAATTCAATCGACCCGGATGAAGACTTCCTGCTTCGGTTCACACCTTGGTTCGTTGCGCCTTTTTGGCTGCGCGTTCAATGCCAGGTGGTTGAATCAGAAGGCTAGAATTAGCAGCAGCAGAAACAGGGAATATGAACAAAAAGTTAAATTGAAGAATCCAAGCCAGCCAGGAAGGACCATGCTGAATCAGAACAATAAAAATTCATTCCACCGGTCCAGAAGAACAAATACGATTTCCAAGCGATCCAATGCCAAGATCCAATCCGGTTGTTTGATTTCACATTCGTGGCTTTGCAATCTGAATTTCCCCATCCTCGCAAAGGTGTTTAGTTTTGTTTGCAACGGGGTGCCCATTTTGATGTTTTGGCTGCTTGCCGCCGCGATGTTCGATGGGTGCATGCGAAGAAAACTTCCTGGAAGCTTTGGGCGTCGGCTACTTCTCGTCATTTCTTTCTGACAATCAGATTCTGCATTCGACCCGTAATCATTAGTTTGCCAAAGGTTATGCCATGGATTAAATCGCGATGATTTTGTGCACGCTTTGTCCATGCCAGCACTATCGACTTCGCGCCGAATTGGCGCCGGACATTGAAGCAAGATGCACTGAGACAAGCAATCCGTGCCCGGCACCATAACGCACAATGCAATCTCATCATGGCCTCATTTTCTTGTCCTGACGGGCGGACCTTGCTGCACGGCCGCACCCCACCAATTGGCACGGCTAAAAATCAATGTTTGTCGCTGCCGTCGCCCCCCCGGACAAACGCTGATTGCGTTTGGACGCCGGCACGCTAACACTTGGAGCAATGAGCTTCAAGCTGCGAGCAGCGGGGCACGCACCGCTTGGACGTGCTGCGAACTTCCGATTCCAAGCTTCAAAACTCAAGCTTAGCACTTGGAGCAGCGAGCTTCGACATAGGAGTTCTGGCGCGCAAGCTACCATGGACACCGTGACCGAGTGGCTAAGGTGATGGACTAGAAATCCATTGGGCTCTGCCCGCAGGGGTTCGAATCCCCTCGGTGTCGTTTTTTTTCATGAGCTCAGCTGCGGACCTGTGGGCACCCAGACCCTCAAACAAAAAACGCAATTTTCGTTGCCGGCTCCTTCAAATAACATCAGGAATAGCGTCAAGAATGGATTGCAAAACACACGCAGATCATACCATAAAGGAATCATGCTTTACGATTCTGTGTCTGGCAAGCAAGAACAAAAGGTTCAGCGCTGATTTCAACAATTCTATTTTTGATTGATGCCACCGCTTCGGAATCAATTCAGGAAGCAAGAACTGTCCACACAGTGGACAACTCGGCAACCCTTGCTCAACCACTTGAGTTTGACATGCGCCACTCGGCGTTGTGATAAGAGTGTGCCTTCCAAGAAAACGAATGGTGCCAAAATCCTCAAGCAGCATCAATGACAGCTGCCTGGTGAACTTGTCCTCCCAACGTTGACCGAGGGAACATTTCAGCAAGTCTATGCTCTCCGGATTAGGAAGGATTCAATGGAATTGAAAGCCAAATGCGTTACCGATGCCAGCACCGTACGACGGGTCAAAAATGCAAAACCCAAAACTCAATATTGTGGGCGGGCCACAAATGGAGGATTGCGAGGTGGGTAATGAGTCATGAATAGTTGAAGAAGTAACCCACTCTCAAAGCCTCCACTTTTATATGTCGCCCAACAGATTGGAGTTCACACTTGAATGAATTCCCTTTCTCTATTGAATTGAACTCGTACCTGCCCCCCACCCCCAGATCCCCCTCATGCAACCAAACCATGCAACCATCCTTCCCGCAAGACTCAGGGAGGGGCGCGATTATCAACCCAAGGTGCTCTTGGCAATCCGACGGAACAAATCTAAAAGTCGGCGGGGCGAGGCGGGGGGGGGGGCTTAATATCCCAAGGCGGAATTGATTTTCATAATCCTGACCTTGCGATTTCCAAAAACTCGATCACGTCGCCAATCCGGGCAGCAGCTCGATCTCACTCCTTGGGCGCATGTTGCTTCTTGAAGGATTTGTCAATTCCAGTCCAGTCCGCAATCTCCGGTGTGCGACAAGCACTTTAAGCCGCCACTGCCGTAGCCGTTTTGAAACTTCTGTACCCTTGGCTTCGCGTAAAAGTTCCACCACGCAAGCGACAGACACATGGTCCTGATTGCGCCAAAGAGCAAAGAAAAGCCCCGCATTTATTTAAATGCCTGTCGGATTCTCCCAGTATGCCAGCTGTTACAACACGAGGCTTGTCGGATGGGATGTCCACCATGCAATGCTACATGACATCTTATTGGAATGGGTGTATGAATATGTGCCGCTTCGAATTTGCAGTTGAATTCCCAATTCGCGATAAGGAAAATAATAAATATCTTCTTGATTCCAACATGCTTGCGCCTATCTCCAGCGTGTCTTTCCAACCGTGGCTCCGTTTCAAGATGGTAGCACATGGGCTTTTGTTTGACATGCGTCCCGCCCCTGGTTCCGCTCCACAACAGGACCGCAATGCGATCTTATTCCGAAACGAGCTTGCCCGGAATTTGAACACGGCGCCCCTTGCATCCTGAAGGAAAACAATATTACGGCCAAAGCCTTTTACGTTTGCTGCAGCATCAATCGATGCTTTGCTGAGATAAAAATGCGAAGCATTGCGGCGCCCGAAGAAAGGTTTCATGCAAGCACAAAATATTCTCGCTTTGCATGCAAACAAGGATTGGCATGAATCGTGGGTTGCACCTCCGATGCTACGCTCCGCTATACCCTAACTGGTGAGGATATTCGACCCTCACCTGAACGACCCGGGTCTGCATCCAGGTGGCGGAATTTCTTTCTGTAGTTCGTGACAACATTCGCGAGTGTATGCATGTGTTGCGGTCGGTAGCGGCCGTTGGAGAAGTTTTGGGCGTGCTGTTTCTGTTGCCATCACTTCCCCCATGGCGACGCTCGCCACCAGACCTCGACATTATCAATTGGTAGAGCCGCGTTAATAGAGTGGTGAATATTTGCGCATGTCATGCGGACAACCCGGGTTCGAATCCTCTGGCGGAGTTGTGCTGCAGGCAGATGCGCAGGCACAAATAAATTGAAAAGGGAAAAGAAAAGGAAAAGGAACATGAACAGGAAAAACAAGAACAAGTAGAAGGAAAAGGAAAGAAAACACGCAAAATAAAATCAAAAGGAAAAGCAGGAAAAGGAACAGGAAACTGAAAAGAAAAGTAACAAGGAAAAGGGAAAGGGAAAGGGAAAGGGAAAGGGAAAGGGAAAGGGAAAGAAACAGGAAAAGCAAAAGGAAAAGGAGAAGGAAAAGGAAAAGGAATTGGAACAGGAACAAGAAAAGGAAAAGGACAGGGGACATGAAAAGAAAAAGGAAAAAGGAAAAGGACACGGAAAAGGAAAAGGAACATGACAAGGAAAAGGGAGAGGAAGAGGAGCAGAAAAAATAAACAAAAAGGAAAAGTATAAGCAAACACAAACGGAAAACGCAAAGGAAAAGAAAAAGAAAAAGGAACAATGAAAGGAACACGAAGAGGAAATTACAAAGGAAAAGGAAACGGAAACAGAAAAGGAACAGGAACAGGAAGTGGACACGGAAAAGGAAAAGGGAAAGGAAAACGAAAAGTATATTAAAAAGAGGAAAGGAAAGGACAAGGAAAAGAAAAAGGAACGCGGGCAGGAACAGGAAAAGACACAGAAAAAACAAAAGGGAAAGGGACAGGAAAATGAAAAGGAACAGGGAAAGGGAAAGGAACAGGAACAGAAAAAGGAAAAGGAAAAGGAAAAGGAAAAGGAAAAGGAAAAGGAAAAGGAAAAGGAAAAGGAAAAGGAAAAGGAAAAGGAAAAGGAAAAGGAAAAGGAAAAGGAAAAGGAAAAGGAA
>Ga0115566_10002299_pt1 | contig 15821 bp, 19 predicted proteins | sample COGITO_mtgs_1204_3_FD_87173 | JGI IMG/M metagenome (GOLD analysis project Ga0115566, IMG submission 87173) | Pelagic marine microbial communities from North Sea - COGITO_mtgs_120405 | ecosystem: Environmental > Aquatic > Marine > Epipelagic | place: Germany:Helgoland, sampling site Kabeltonne...
ACACCGTTCAGCGATTTTTTTCACAAACCCCCATAAACCCTGTTTCGTCAAACCCCGTTCACAGAACCCCGTTGATTGGAGTAAACCCCGTTTTACTCCATTGCTGCAGAGGAGTGTCGACTCCTACACTCTAATATTGGAGTGGAGTATACCAGCCTACACTCTACTCCTCCGGAGGAGTGAAGCAGCCTAGACTCCACTCTCTCTCGACACTCTCCAGCCTCACTAGAAGTCGATTCGCAATTGCGAATACCATAGCTCAAGATCTGTAAATCGACTTCTAGTGAGGCTGGAGAGTGTTCAAAAAAATGCTTGACTTTTTCTCTGAGATGTGAGAGAATAGCAGTGTTGAATTTGATTGAAACAACCTCTAATGAGATTTAACCATGGCTCGCATCCGCAAGACACCACCGAAACTGGCTGTTGATTACCATGTCTGGTATACCAATGGCAGAGACTACATGATGACATTACCCAAGATGCCCAAGTCCAAGGCAGAGGAGATCATGAGAATGGATGCCAAGTCAGATGGCACAGAGCTCAAAGGCTATCGAATTCTCAATGCAAAAAGTGCTTGACATTTTGAAAACATTTCTGTAGAATAGAATCATACGATAACTGATTAGAAACTAATAAACAGGAGCTCATCATGCCACAAGAATTAATCCGAAGAATGGCTCTGCAGGCAGCTGCATTTGAAGAGAACATTCGATCTGTTGATGATGATCTTGACAATGATGCTGCTGAAGCAATAGCAATCAGAGCCAATGAATTATTGCGAGAGTCACAGCTGTGGGGATTTCTTGTTAGCTATAATGATGATCTGACTGCTCGTGATGTGATGGAAATATTATTTGACATTTATGAATAATCCCATTCGAGAGAATACTATGATGATGGAAGAGATCAAAGCACAATACCAGTTCAAAGCTATTTCTAGACCAAAGAAGAAGCAGGTTGACTTTGTCAAGGAGCAGGTGCGAAAGAATTACAGCAGTCATCGCATGAATCCTGAGCAGCTGCTGGACATGGAATTGGTTGAGAGATTGCGACGAGCATGAGATGACATGGGGGATGACGTATCCCCCACAAAACTACAGATGCAATCGTAAGCTATAAATGCAATATAAGATGTTACTAATATTTCGATGATCTCGATAACATCAGATATATCTGACATCTGGATGTAAGAATATACCCTCCCCCCAAAAACTAGACATGAACATCCTCACCGTATTGTATACTAATGTAAACGGGACTCCCACCTATTCTAGTCAAGCAGGATACTCTCCAGAATGGGTTGACAAGCTAGTAGCAGCAATCGAGCGAAACAGCAGTCAACGAAATGATTTCTATTGTCTTGTTGATCGACATGACTATTCATTTCGAGAAAGAGTCAAGCCTATTCTTCTGGAAGATAAGATTGATGGCTGGAGTCCCATGATGGAAACATTACGACCAGAGATCTGTGCTGGACCAAGAATGGTATTAGGACTGGATACAATAGTCAAGGGAAACATTGATGCTATTCTGGAATGGAATGGGGATTGTGGACTGCTGGATGATCCTTTTGAGAAAGGCATGATCTGTAATGGGATTGGAATGTATTCACAGAGTTGTGTGGGAAGACTTTGGCATTTGTGGGAGAATCGGAATCGATTGTTTGGAAGGAATGATTTGATGTACAATGGAGCAATCAGCGAGATGGCATTTCTTCGTAAGACAGTCGGAGAAGAATGTACAAAGCTAAATAGATTATTCCCAAACCAAATTCAGAGTTATAAAGCACATTGGAGTAAGAATGACATTCATCGGAGAATCAATGCTCGGATTGTATACTTTCATGGGAATCCGAAACCACCGAATATAGAAGAAAAAGAGTTATTATTGGAACATTGGATATGAGTATAGACATACATCAAACAGCAATACTAGAAGGTGAGATTGTATTCGAAGGGAATCATGTAACGATTGGACCATATGCTGTGCTTTCAGGGAATGTTATCATCGGAGACAATGTGGAGATCGGAGCAGGAAGTTGTATTGGTCAGAAGGCAGAGCATCGAGAGAGGATTGGAGAGGAAGGAGTCATTCTGGCATCAAACATCATTGTGCGAGAGAATGTGGTCATTCATAGTGGATTGTTTCGACCAACTATCATTGGGAATGGAGGATTTCTGATGAGCGGAAGTTATGTGGCACATGATTGTATTCTGGAGGATGGGATCACATTATCTAGTGGGGTTCGGCTGGCTGGTCATTCGCATGTCATGAAGCATGCCAATCTGGGAATGGGAGCAATGGTGCATCAGTATGGTGTGATTGGAAGTTATTGTATGGTTGGCATGGGAACCATTGTCACCAAAAACAGTCGGATTGAACCTGGAATGAAGTATGCAGGAGTTCCAGCACAATTCTTTTCTCGCAACAGTTGGGCATTAGAGAAACACGAGGTTCAAGCAGAGGAGCTAGCAAAAGAAACAGAAAGATTTTATTCACTGTTTAGCTAAATAATTTTGTATTCTTCTAACAATATAAGAAATAAAAATGCGTAGTCTAGAGATGGATTTGTATCGTAATAAAACACTATGTGATCATGTCAAACATGATCATGTGTTTGCTCAGAATCTTTATGCTGCTCTCTGTAACATGAGATGGAAGCATGAAGACGAGGAAAATCCAGAAAAACTCTGGAGTTGTTCATGGCGCTATGCAGGTGAGATCCTTTCCAAGATTCAAGAAGAAGGTGATTATCTTGATTGGTATTGTAGCGGAATCGTGGATACAATAGATGTTGGTGGAGGAGGAGAAAAAGAAGGATATGTACACGAGGGTGTTCTTACATCAAACATTGTTTCGGTGTTAAAAGAAATGGGCTGGACACCAGTAGAATGGAATTGAAAAGGAAAAAAATATGAATAAAATTTTAATAACCACAGGATTATCAATGTTGTTAGTTGCTGCATCATGCACTGCAACACTAGATGAAGCAGACAGTAATGGTGATGGGATTGTGACACCAAAAGAACAAGAAGATGCAGGGATTAGTATTAACATCGAAAACAATAATAACATTGTCATTTTAGATGATCGCCAAGCACTAGATAATTTGTCGTTATTCAATACAAATAATTCAAATTCAGAATCTAGTTCAGAATCAAGTGCAACAACAATTGACAATAGCACAACAGATAATAGCACATCAGATAATTCTAGTTCATAAATCAAAAAAAAACTTGACAAATTTTTTGATTGAAGTAAAATATACTCTTCTTTGTTTTTTGTTTATTTTTATAATAACTTATCAAGGAGTTCTTTATGAACCTTCTTCTAAAAGATTTGCCAAGTTCTGCCTCCATTCTCACCGAATATGAAGCCAATCAAATCAGTCCCAAGATTGGGTATCCCACCAAGATTATCGAAATAGAAGATCTCTCTGGATTAGATCGTTTTGTCATTCAATATGGCAAAGTTGAGAAAAGAGAATTTGTTCCATTAGGTTTTTTAAAATGAGTCATCAAGATATCACTATCAAAAAAGTCAAGTCATTACAAGAAGAAATTCAAACTCTAAACATGCGATTAGAAAAGGCAAGAAATCGTTATGATTGGAATGCATATGAGAATTTGTTTGCAGAGAAGATTAATAAGACTTTAGAATTGACACGTTTAAAAGGAACTCTAAATATGAGTTTATAGTTTTTCTTAACTTTTTTTTGGAGTTGTCGATGCTTACAGCAACTGAAGAAATTATTGAGAATATTAATGGCAGAATTAGAAAGAAATATTGGTTGATTGATCATAGTCATGAGAATTACTATGTGGGAAAAATTTATAGGTATGATGATGAGGTTAAACCTGAAGTTAAAAATATGCGTGTTGGTGAGATTGTAGATATTAATGATAGATATTCTTTGCAACGTATTTGATAAGAAAGTTTTATTATGAAAAAACAATCACAAAAAGATCTTGACAAATTAAGAATTGAGCATAAGAATTATAATAAAGAAATGCGACAGCTTCATTGTCATTTTCTTCAGAAATCCTTCGATGAATTTATAGCATATCGTTACGGAAAGTTAGTTTCGTCAAAAACTAAAAATGTTTCTCCTATAGAAGAGCCTGTATTTCGAAGAAAGGAACAACAGGTATCTTCTATGAATTCATTGGGAAAGGTTGCAGCAGAAACTAAAACGAAACCAAAAAGAGAATATACAGGTGATTTAATAACAGGAATTGGTGTTATGCATAAATCAAATCTTGTTCCTGTTATAAATAATACTGTAGCAAAAGACCTAGCAACCATGCGAAGGTAAACTAAAGGGAGTACCCATTAAATGGATACTGAAATGATTCAATCGCTAGTGGACGTTGGTGGTACACTAGCAGCATTAATCGCTTGTTTTTGGTATATTAAGTTTTTGACGGAGAGGCACGAAATAGAAAGAAAGTTATGGATGGACAAAGATACAGAATCTGACAAGGCATTGAGAGAATTACTTATGGACTCAAATAAGATTCTTGGTGATATGAAGAATGTATTTAATGAACATACCATTCTGTTGCAACAATTGTTGGATAGAAAACTTGAAAGATCAACAAACAGACAAGGTTGATATGAAAATTGAAGATATGTTGACTACTATGGGAACCCCATATTGGTGTGGAAAACAAGATGCGCTTAAAGGTATTAAAAGTAATCCGCACTATATGCCCAGTATTCTGGCACGTTCGAATAAGAAATTTACTGCTGAAAGAATGATGGATATTGAAATCAAAGAATACGAATTCGGATATAATACTAATATAATACAATAAGACAAATTTGTGGGGAGTCCCCCCAAGCTGTCTTATAAGCAGTCGGCAAACTCTGGGGGAGGTGCCAATGAGGTTCAATTCCTCCTCCCCATACCAAAAAATTCTTGACATTTTATTTTTATAATTGTATAATAATGACATAATCATTAGTTCTCAAAACTTTTTGGAGAATACCGATGTCAAGAACCTACCGAAATTCTCGATCACTGAAAAGAATGATTCGTCATCCTCGATACAAATCTGCACTTCGTGCAATGCATGACGAGTATAGGATTCGAAACAAAGCTCTTCCACCCACCGAATATGAGGATCTGCCTGTCGCTGCATGGCGAGAGATAAAGAATCGATTTGGGGTTTTGAAACATTCCAAAAAAAGAAGCCACTACATCAAAAATGGACGCATTATGGAAAATCTTGATTTGTTAGGAACAGAATTACCGATCTTCGAAGATCAAATGTTACCAGACAATATGACAGTGAGAAGGCAAAAGGAATTCGATAATGGATACACTGTATCTGTCATTCGGAACAACATGTCATATGGACACAAGCAGGGAAGATTCGAAATCGGATTGTTTGGTCCAGATGGAGACATGACTTCTGTTGAGGGAATTACTTATGATGGTGAAACTGTCAAAGGCTGGTTGACCATTGATGATGTTCTTGATATTTTTAAAAAGGTTGCTGCGCTATGAAATAAATAGTTGCTGAACAACAATTCAGCAACTATTGTAGGATTTATGCCAGCAAATTTTGACCAAACAGAAGGGCAACCATCTGTTTATGATGTAATATTTTTAGGAGAAACAGATGATCCAGCAGTTCCAGAAACATTATATGATGGTTATCATTATTATTTAAGTGACTGGTCAAACATATGTTTGAATTTAGCAATATTATCAGGTGCGAATCATTATAAATTTGATGAAGATTCTAAAACATATGTTAATATTTTAGGTTCAAATATAGAGTCTATAAATAAAACAATATATAGTGGAACTGCTCCTTCTGTAACATCTTATCAATTAAGAAATGATATAAATGGAAATATAGATGACCCAAACGCATATGAATTAAATCCATTAATAGGATTATGGATTCCTCTTGTAGAAAAAATTATAGACTTTCGTTCAAGATTATTGTTATTGATTAATAAATTAAATGAAATAGAACCGATAGTTAATAATTTTGCAAAACTCACCGTATCACAAACCGACCTCACCGCACTAAGAAATTCACTTTCGTCTTTTCAATTAAAAAGAAACGCATCAGCTTTACAATTAATTCGTGAAGAACAGGATGCAGATAGTGGATCAGGAACAATTCTTCTTTCTGCTGTAGGAGATGGTTCTACTTCAGCTTTCTCTTTAAATAGTTCTGTTACAGATTTATTGTATGTAACAGTTGATGGAATAGAAGAACCATATACAATAAACCAAAGTGTAATAACATTCGCAACACCTCCTGTTAATGGTGCATATATTCTAGTGATGCAAAGAATTGGACAGAACTATGCATATGGAACTGTTCTTAATGTTGCTAATAATATATTTGTTACACATCCAAGAATAAATACATTTTTAGTCGGAAACCAAACAAGTGGTGCTGGCGGATCCTTTGATCATAGATTAACTTTTAATCCATTTTCAAGTTCTTTGTTGGGTGTTGGTGCTACAGTTCATGATACAACATATGGATTATCTGTAACTAATGTGATAGATAATGATTCTGAAGATGGTGATATCACAACGTATTCTGATGCTATTAATAGCACGGTTGATTCTTATGTACAACAATATATTTCAGATCATAATGTTTTAAAATCAACTATGCAAAGCATAATTCCTGTCATTCGTAAGGGTGCAACAGCAATAAGCTATCATGTATCAGATAGTTTGCATCAAATTATACAACCAAAATTGACAGGCAATCCATTCATGGATGATTTACATAATATTCTAAAAATATATGAAGGTGTGTATACAGAACAAGTTTATCCAGATGAAACAGTTGAAGGTGTAAGTTTAAAAGATAATGATGTTAGAAAGTTTATTATTCCTACACAATATTCTGAAAAAGTTATAGGCACAAGAGGTGTAGAATTATTACAACAAGCAAAAAATAATTTAGAAACTATGAATAACAATTTATTAGAAGCAAGTAAAAATGTAACTATTGATCCAAAAGATCCATACTATACATCTTCGTCACCGATTGTTCAAAATTTTAATGCATTACAGGCTCTTATAAATGCCTAGTGTTGCAAGATTAGGAGATCCAACTGCAGTGGCAACATGCCCACCTGATCATGAAGGGGCAGATGGTATTCAAGTATGGGTAGGTAATGCTATTATTTCTTCAGGTAGTGGTAATGTCTTTGTGAATGGCATATCTACTGCCAGACTTGGTGATTCAATTGATCTTGGTGATCCGAAACATCCAAAGGGTGTGATTGTTGCTGGTAGCGGAAATGTTTTTGTAAACGGAATATCTGTTTCCAGAATAGGTGACACAACAATAAATGGAGCAGGATGGGTTGCTCCAATTTCTTCTGGTAGTGGTAATGTTTTTGCAAACGGATAATATGTGAATAAATAGTTGTTCATAGAAAGAGGTTTTTATTTATGGACAACTATACTTATTTTATGGGTCGGGATGGATTTGTCTGGTGGGTTGGGGTCGTTGAAGATCGTGATGATCCAGATTTGATTGGGCGTGTTCGTGTTCGGTGTTTGGGTTATCATACACACAACCTAGAAGATATTGCTACTGACGATCTTCCATGGGCGCAAGTAGTTCTCCCTCCAACTGCACCATATGGTGCAGTCCATAATTTGACTCCTGGAATGTGGGTGATGGGTTTCTGGCGAGATCCTCAATCTATGCAAGAACCTGTTGTTATAGGTGTTCTTCCAGGATATCCCTCCAAAGGTGCTGATCCTTCTAGAGGATTTTCAGATCCTTACTCTCCTAGTGCTTCTGATTCTCAAAATGCAAAATATAAAATTGAACCAGATTATGGTCCATACCCAACAAGAGTTGAAGAACAAGATACATCACGTTTAGCAAGAGGCAAAACTGAACCTCATTCAGAAATTGCAGAACGAGATGGTTTAGCAACATCTGGTGTTCCAACAGCATTGGGATTGCCTTTAATAAAGACAGGAGAATCACCTGCCAGTAAAAATTTCTCTAACAAGTATTTTGATGCAGTAAATGAATTAGGGAGCACTTCTTGGAATGAACCGAAAACAACTGATCTATCTTTAAAGGGACAAGATAAAGAAAACAAATATTACACTGAAAATGTAGAAATAAAAAAATCAGTAACAGGAAAGAATTCTGAAACATTAGAAGATAGAACTCCTGATATAAAAAGAAGACAAACTGAATATCCATACAATCGTGTTTACGAATCGGAATCTGGGCACATTATTGAAATAGATGATACGCCATATGCTGAAAGATTATATCATAAACATAGAACAGGAACATTTACAGAATGGGATGCGGATGGAAATGCAGTAACAAGAGTAATAGGAAATAATTATACAATTATTGCTGGTGCTAATTTTGTAAATGTTAAGGGAGATGTGAATCTTACTATTGATTCAAATTGTAAAACATACATCAAAGGTGATTGGGATATTCAGATTGATGGAAATAAAACAGAGACAGTAAAAGGAAATGTTACAGAAACATATGCTGATGATGGCAGTGATTATCAACACTTAACTTTAGTAAAAGGGAAGAGAATAGAAACAGTTAATGAAGAGGTTAGCGAAAATTATAAAAAGACTAAATCTGAAGAGGTAGGTGGCGACGTCACAGAAAAATATAAAGCAAATCAAAATACGAAAGTAGGAACCACTAGAAAATTAGAAGCAAGTTCTCAAATTGATATGGATGCTGGAACTATCAACCTCAATTAATTGGAGACTTAATGCCTAAAGTAAAAGTAAGAAAAGGAAGAAAAACATTTATTATTATATTTCAAGATCTTGATAATCATACAAGATATGCTGGCCTGTTACCAGCATACAATATTAAGAATGCAGAATTTATGGCAGATTGTTTGAATGGTTTAGTGATTGGAGAAATGGATTTAGATGGCACAGAATTATATTACAAAGAACAAATAGAAAAACTAAATCATTATACTTATCATGATACATGGTTAACATAGTAATAAATATTAAAAAGGTTTTTAAAAAATGCCAACCGCAACTGTTGAAGAAATTGCATTTTATGATGCAACAGTAACAAATGAGTCTGATAGAAGCGCACAAATATTTAAAGATTTGAATTTAAATTTTGTTGTTCATCCTTTGAGAAAAGATATTTCTGTATTAAAAGATATAGAAGCAATTAAAAGAAGCGTAAGAAATTTAATTTATTTAAATGTTGAGGGTAAGTTTGAAAAACCATTCCATCCAGAAATAGGAACTGGCATTCGTGATTCATTATTTGAGATAAATGATCCGTTGGCAAGATCAGTATTAATCGATAAAATTAGAAATACAATTGATAATTATGAACCAAGAGTTGATTTGGTAAATGTAGAAGTTGACACAGATTATTCAGAAAATGAACTTAGAATAAATTTGGAATTTTATATAAACAATGTTCCTACAGATTTAATAGAGTTTGAAACTATCTTAAAAAGAGTACGATAAAATGGCAGAGAATCCACAAAGACTTCGTGTTACAGAATTAGACTTTGATGATATAAAAGATAATTTAAAAAGTTTTTTACAAAATCAAGATACCTTTTCTGATTATAATTTTGAGGGGTCTGGTTTAAATATTTTGTTAGACACTCTTGCGTATAATACTCATTACTTGGCATACAATTTAAGTATGGCATTAAATGAATCATTCTTGGATAGTGCTTTGTTAAGATCATCAGTTGTGTCACAAGCAAAAACATTAGGTTATATTCCAAGATCAATTAGAGCATCAAATGCGATTGTTAATATAAGAATAAATGATCCGACTTTACTTCAAGCAACTTTAAGTAAAGGATCTACATTTAAAACAAATGTAGATGGAACATCATATTATTTTGTTTCAGTTTCAGATTTCTCAACAACAAGAGAAAATAACATTTTAGAATTTATTAATGTTCCAATTTATGAAGGTACATATGTTACTACTGAATACACCGTAAATAATGCTAATATAACACAAAGATATATTTTGCCTGCAAATACTGATACCACAACATTGAGTGTTGCAATTCAGAATTCATCATCTGATACAGAGCAAAGAAGTTATAGTTTTGCAGAAGATATTTCTGAATTGACTAATTTAAGCGAAAAATATTTCTTGCAAGAAATTGAAAATGGACAATTTGAAATATATTTTGGTGATGGTGTTTTGGGTAAAAAATTAGTTAATGGTAATATTGTTATTATCAGAGGGGTTGTTACTAATGGTTTAGATGCCAATGGAGCAAATGCATTTACAATTCAAGGAAATATTTCTGGAGCTTCAAATTTAGTTGTTTCTACTGTTTCTTCATCAATTGGTGGAGATGTTGCTGAATCAATCGAATCAATAAAGTTTTTTGCACCATTAGGTTATTCAGCGCAGAATAGAGCAGTAACTGCTTATGATTATAAAACAATTGTTCCAAAGGTTTATCCAAATGCTCAATCAGTTCAGGTTTGGGGTGGAGAGGAAAATGATCCACCAAGATATGGATCTGTTTTCATAGGTGTGAAACCATACAGCGGAATATCTTTAACTGAATCTCAAAAACAAGTTATTGTTGATAAAATAAAAAAGTACACAGTGTTGTCAACAACACCAGTTATAGTAAATCCAGAAATTGTTTCAGTTATTTTAAATGTTGTATTTAGATATAATGAAAATATGACAAATAAAACATCCTCTGAATTAATTTCTATGGTGAATACAAATATTTTAGATTATGCTTTGAATGACTTAGAAAAATTTAATAGAATGTATAGACATTCTGAGCTGTTGAAGATAATTGACAATACACATACATCAATTTTATCTAGTATAGTTAGAACGAATATTTCAGCTTCATTTACTCCATCTTTATCCTCTAGTCAACAGTATATGATAAAGTTTAAAAATGCAATATATCATCCACATACAGGACACGAGACAGTTATAAAAACAACAGCGTTTAAAATTTCTGGATCAGAATTGGAACATTTTTTAGATGATGATGGGAATGGAAATATCAGATTGTATTATCAAGTTGGAACAACTAAAACTTATGTGAACAATATACTGGGTACTATAGATTATGCAAACGGATTATTGACTTTAAATAATTTAAATATTACGTCTACAACAAACGTAGATGGCACCATAAGAATTTTTACAATTTCTAATTCCAATGATTTGATTCCTGTTCGTGAACAGATTATTACAATAGATATTGGAAATATGTCTATATCTGGAATAACTGATAATTTTGAGAAAAGTTCTGCTCAAGCATCTCAAATAGGATTGTTTAATTTATTTAATGTTACACAAGGTGATAAATTTATAAATGTTAATAAAAATTTAAAAGATATTATTAATGTAAATGCATCATTTACAACTCTTAATAATAGTGGTGGATCTTATTATTAAAAAAATTAGGAAGATGAATGTTTAATAATAACAAAGAATTTAAAAACAAAATATCATCGATTTTGAAAAATCAACTTCCTGATTTTATACAAGTTGATCATCCAATTTATGTTGAATTTGTAAAAAAATATTTTGAATATTTAGAATCTTCCCAGTTGTTTATAACTGGAACAAACAATTATTTAAATCAAGAAACAAATAGTTTAACGCTCGTTTTAGATGAAAATGGACGTAAAATTATTCTTGAAGATTCTAATGCTGTTTTTGTAAAGAATGAATTAATTCGTGGCCAAACTTCAAACGCAACTGCGAGAGTCATCTTAAGCGATTATGATGTTTCAGGCAAACTTCACATAACATCAAATCAATCATTTATTGTTGGTGAGAGAATTGTTGGAGAAACATCAGATGCAAATGCAATTATTACATCATATCTTGCAAATCCAATACAATCTATTCAGCAATTTCTTTTATTAACAGATGTTGATAATACTCTAAATTCATTAGTTATTAAATTTAGGGATATGCTTCTAGAGTCATTCCCTACATTATTGGCGGATGGTCTTGCAAAACAAAATTTAATAAAAAATGTAAGAGATTTATATAACACAAAGGGTACAGCAGCTGCTCATCAATTGTTCTTTAGAGCAATTTTAAATGAACCTTCAGAAATATTCTATCCTAGTGACAGAATGTTGAGAGCATCTGCAGGACAGTGGTCTTCTGATACAATTATTAGAGTTATTGAAAATAATAATTCTATTTTTTCCAATCTTGTTGGGCAAAGGATTTATACTTTGAACACGTCTGGAAATATTGTATCAAGTGCCATCATTTCAAATGTAATTAGTTTTAGAGAAAGAAATTTTGTTATTTCTGAATTGACTATTGACAATGAATCAGTTGTTGGAACATTTGATGCTGATGAAGTTATCTATGGCATTGATCCTACGATTGATCAACAAATTAGTGCAACAATTAAAAGCATTGTTAAAAATATTGATGTTGTTGACACTGGGTTTTATTACACAGAAAACGATGATGTATTCATAGAAAAAATAGGAAATGAATCATCTATTGCATTTGTTGATAATGTTGGAACAGGACAAATTGATGAGGTTTTAATATTAGATGGTGGTAGAGATTATGCCATAGGAGAAGATTTGGTATTTGATAATTTGAATACCAATGGTGTAGGAGCTGATGGTAAAATTTCAATTGTTGGTGGATCATTTCTTTTAGAAGATGGTACATCAACAGATACGAACAGTATTGATTATTCTTTATTAATAGATTCTGATGGCGATTTTATTATATATGAAGACAATGATTTCATTAAATTAGAACTTCCAAGAAATCAAAATAATTTATTGTTATCAGAAACTGCTCAAAATATAATAATTGAATCTGAAACATTTAATGATATTGCAACAAATCAAAGTGCTGTAGCAGGACAACCACATTATGATTCTATGGGTTATTGGTCTGCTTCAATTTCAGATGAAATTGGACAGATCACTAAAATAGTTTTATCCGACAAAGGTATTGGATATAAAACATTACCAACAGCCACTGTTACAACTATAAATGGTGTTGGCGCACAAATAATACCACTTTCCACTAAATCTCCTGGAGTTGGACATGTGACAAATGTCCAACTTGCAAATTTTGGATTAGAATATAATACAGCACCTGATGTAAATTTACAAAGAAATGTTGTAGTTAAAAATGTACAAGGATCGTTCGCAAATGGTGATGAATTAATAAGTCATACTGGTACTGTTATTGATTATTCTGCAACATATAGTATGTTGAAGATTAATACCAATGAAGTTTTTTCTTCTGGAGATAGAATTGTTTCAGTAACAGGAGCAAGTGCATATGTTCATTTTTCTAAACCAGCAACTATTCAATCATCTGTAGGCACGATAGCACAAACATCTGGAAAATATATTTCAGATAAAAGTAAGATTTCTAATGTTTCAATTAGATTACAAGACAGTTATTATTATCAAGACTTTTCATATGTTGTAAAAGTAGCACAATCCATTAATGAATGGAGAAATGCTGTAAAAAGATCTGTACATCCAGCTGGTTGGAATTTATTTGGTGAAGTTGTAATATCTGATTTTGTTTCAGGTTCTATTACACGAATTACAAATAAATTTTTAACTGGTGCTCCAAGCACAGAATTTTCTCCAATTATTTTTGGTTCATTATTTGGTAGAAGATTAGGAACAATATATCAAGGTGTCGTTAGAGAAGAACCGAATAGATCTGTTATTGGACTTGATAATCTAAGAAAAGAAGGCATACTCTTTGAAGATAATGGAAGAATTGTTCTGGAGAATGAACCTGGATTTATTAAAAATGAAAAGAAATTTAGAGAAGTTACATTAAGTAGTAATGTAACAGTAAGAGCAAAAAATAATAGACCTGCAATCGCTAAAGGGTATGGACATCTAGCGAACCTTCCAATTTATGCTTTTGTAACACCAAGGATGAATAGTGATGAAATTGCTTCAAATTGGTATGGATTACATCGTACAAAATCTATTACAGAATTAAATAAACATATTGTTGATGGTGAATATTATACAATTAGTCAATTTGCAACAACAAAAATTATAGATGTTTCTGATTCTGGTTATCTTCTTTTTGATGAAGGATTAAGTGGTGATGGTGATAAAATAGTTTTAGAAGATAGTATTGATGCAGATTCAGGGTTTATTTTTAGTAAAACTAACTTTCCAATTACACAACACTATTGGTTTAGAATACAAACATCGGGAGGTTTATTTTCAACTACAATATTCTGGAATGGTTTTATAATACTTTCTACAACAGATGATTCCTTTTTTCAACAAGGATATTATCAGCCTGATTCTAGTACAAAGTATATATTAGGGACAGAAGATGGGGGAGAAGGTTCAGGCTATTATTCTAACAGAAAAATAACATTCTCTTTGTCAAATGGATTTTTAAAGAATGAATTTATTGGAATACCAGCCACAGCATATTCGAAAAATATTAATGTTCCTCCTCCTGCAGAAATTATCCTTTCCAATGCTCCACGAGAAACTCTCATGGATGCATATAACGAGAATGAGGAAAATCAAACCTTCTGGACTGCGAAGTTTAGTGAAATAGGAATAACATGGGATAGAGATGACTTTACATTTGATGATTCAACATTAACAACAATTACAGTCAATTTGACTTCAACAGTTGTTAAGTCAGGATTTGTAAGAGGAATATCTTTAGCAAATTTACCAATCTATGCATTTGTTACACCAAGAATGGACACAAATGATGTAGCATCTAATTGGTATGGAATTAATAGAACAATTTCTAATTCTGATGTAGTTGATGGTGAGTATTATACAATTTCTCAGTTTGGAAGATTTAAGATTAACGAAACATCTGTTCATTCAAATGTATTGCAAGAAAATAATGATTTGATTAATTTAGAAAGGGGTAGTCAAGATTCGATAGATTCATTTGAAACTAATATAAATACTTTTGACTCTAATGTTACATTTGATTCAGGAACAGAATATATAAGTGATGAAGAATATAAGATTCCAAATAATGCTTATAAGAAAGTTGTAAAAGTTCCACCTCCAGGTGAAATAGTATTAACAACTGTATAACAAATCATATAAATATTTTAAAAGGTATTTTTGTAGGAGAAACTAATGTCTTATCAGCCTATTGGTAGAGGCAGTACATCAAATGATGGAACTGGTGATGATTTGCGAACAGGCGCACAAAAAATAAATGATAATTTTGTAGAAATTTATACAAAAATTGGTAATGGTACTGACTTAACAACTGATACGGTTGTTTTGTTAGCAACAAATCAAACATTGACTAATAAAACTATTGATACAAATAATAATTCTGTTAGAATAGATCTATCAGAATTGACCAGTTTTACTGGAACACTTTCTGAATTTAATAGTGCATTATCAGATGACAATTTTGTATCTTTGGCAGGTACTGAAACTCTCACAAACAAAACTATTGCAGCAAATGATAACACATTAACAGTTTCAATTAATGATTTGTCTGATGTGATGACAAATGGAATAATGAATGCAATTGATCATGATCCTTCTGACGGGCAAGTTTTGACATGGAATGAAACGATGGCACATTGGATGCCAACCACTCTTAGTTTGGGAGCATTTGAAATAAATGATTTATCAGATGTTATGACTTCAGGAACTATGAATTCCATTGATCATACTCCTGTTAATGGACAAGTTATGACATGGGATTCCACCATGAATCATTGGATGCCTAAAACTGCAACTCAGGGATTATTAACTATTTCAGGGGATACGAACCCATCTCTTGGTGGTGATTTAAATACAGCAGGCAATA
>Ga0115566_10002306_pt1 | contig 15778 bp, 16 predicted proteins | sample COGITO_mtgs_1204_3_FD_87173 | JGI IMG/M metagenome (GOLD analysis project Ga0115566, IMG submission 87173) | Pelagic marine microbial communities from North Sea - COGITO_mtgs_120405 | ecosystem: Environmental > Aquatic > Marine > Epipelagic | place: Germany:Helgoland, sampling site Kabeltonne...
AACGTAGGTGTTGGTTCCAGCACCTCAGGTAACATAGGAGCTCCTACTGAGGGCTCTGGAGGGTCTTCAGGTAATGTGGGTATAGGAGTAACTGCCCCTACACCTGCACCCCCTACAAGAAGCCCTAAACGTAGAGCTTCCAAACCAACAGTAGGTAACGTTGGTTCAAGTGGTAACGTTGGTGTCGGATCGACTTCCTAACGAAAGTATAAATTAGTTCCTCAGTCGCAGCCCTTTAGTTGGGGCTGCGATTTTTTTTTGGTATATTCTTATTGAGGTACTATTTATTACTGTATCCGACCCTCTGCCTCGGCTTCTTTATCGTTAACGAACATCTCAGGGTCTTCGATTAGGCCGTGAATAGGAGCACTCCATGTAATTTCTACTATTTTCTTGCCGCCGATGTAAGCATTAAATGCTGATAATAACATAGTAGCTTCGGAAGATATAGAACTTCTTTCATCTTCATAGCCGGGCATGACAGTTAAGCTCTTACCTTCTGGACCTAACCCAGTCCAAGGACCATTACAGTTGACCAAGGACCATTTTTTACTTTCGTTTTGCTGATAAGTTGCAACTGCGGTCCAACTAAAATCATCACTGATCCATTGCGCGGTGATTCCGTATTCATGCTTTAGAAGTATTTGTTGGTTGAATTTCATAATTTTTTACTTAAGGTTGTCAGATTGGTGTTTAGCTAACTCTATTTCTATTTGTCTTAATCTACCGTCAAGACTTCTTAGGTTTGCAGTATTATCCGCTGTGGATTTTTGAAGTACAGTAATTTCAGTAATTTTTTTATCCATTTGTATTAAATGGTCTTCTAATTTTTCGAATTCAATTTTGCTTGGAAATAAAGTTTGTAAGTAAGCAAGAACCCCTATACCTATAATTGGTGCAAATTTTAAAAATGCATCTAGGTCCGTAAAGCTAATTTTTTTGTTCTCTCCCATCTTCGTAATATGTTTACACGTTTTTAAAAGCATAGAAAGATTTTTTTGTGTAATTTTAGTTAATTATTTACATGGCTCAATTAAATGCAAACACCCCGTATATTCAATGCTTCATAAGAAATAAATATATATTCAGCCCCGAAGATAAAGGGTTGACGGAAGGTTATATATTTGGAGCAAAATCTATGATTAATAGACCAATGCACTTTCACTTTCAATCTTGTCTTGGTGCAATTTTTTGGCAGATTCCTATATCAGCGTTTTGTCATAAGGAAGACTACGATATCCTAAGTGAAGATGAAGAAAAACGTTTATCTTTGTTGCAAACATGGGATTGTCAAGACAACAATATCGCAGTAACGACATTTGGGTTCTTACAGAATAAACGAGTAGACATCCATTGTCGTGATAATGTGTGGCGTTCAGGTAAATATATATTTACTATTGACGATTACGAAGGAGATTTAAATGAACTTAACATTGGGTACGCTAATGATCAAGACTCGAAGTGTTTTCATTTTATAGAATTGGATGATGGTAATTATGCTATACCCCCTAATAACCTTTTACGGTGGCACAATGCTGATTTTATAGTCCCCTACCCTAAGGATACCCCTCCTAAAATTAAAATGTTTAATGAACCTTTATGTTCGGAAGATATAGACAGGTCTTACGGAAATACTCCATACTTTTTTTATAACCACTATTCAAAAGAAGAAGAGTCGAAGAAAGAGAAAGATAACAAACTATCGTCAAAAGAGTATCGTTCAGCCTGACCTTTACAAATACAATAAAAAACCCCCGAATTCACGGGGGTTTTTATTTTTGCATGCTTTAATTTTTAGTACAAGTCCGAATAGTCCACTGAAGCAGAAGCTTCGCTGACTTTTATTCCGAACTTTTTGGCCGCAGCTTTAATTTTTTTCAGGGCTGTTTTTTTGGCTTCTTCACTAATGTCAGTTTGGTCCAAACGCGCTAGGGCATTGCGTACATGAGCAGCATCGTTAATTGGGAGATGTCTTAATGAACGGGGGACTGTCTTACCTTCATCGTCTTTTTCTCCTCCGGGCTCAATATATGCAAAATTAGAATCAGGAAGATTATTTTTTTCTTTTGAGCTTAAGACAGCGCTTTTCATCTGCTTAAGATTTTCCTTGTCGTATTTTTTATCTTTTTTGATATCAACGATTTCGACGCTTTTTTTCTCGGAAGGTTTACCCTTTTTGAGTTTTTTAATTTTACTATCGTCGTCTTTTAAAGCATCTTTTTCATGCTTTTCTTTTTCTTTTTGGTTATCACGTTTAAGCTCTTTAGTGTCAATTTTTTCATACTGCTTCTTACTCATAGCAGCTTCTTGTTCTTCGCGCCATTTAATAATCTTTTCTGAAAAGTCTACAATTTTCATGTTTCTTAAACCTAATTACACGGTTTTGAGATAGGTCGGGGTATTTTTTTTATTTTCTGGGTCTTTTTAATTTATCTGCTTTTTCTATTACCTCTATTTGAGTTGGAGCAGGAGGTAGTGGAACTTCTTCCCATCCAACAAAGCCGGGGTCGCTAGCTTTGGGTAAATAAGGTTGTCCTCCGTTCTTAGGGAGGGCTTTCTCAATAGTAAGGTGTTTTAACTGCTCGTTAGGTACTAACATCTTACTACGTCGATCTGACATGTAAAAAACTGTATTGCGAATTCCTACTCGAACTATACGAGCTTGACGACCTGATATATAAATAATATCATCATTATTAAAATCATTTCCCATAAACACAAGTAAACCTTGAGCAAAATTTATAATCATATCCTTCGCTATAATAGTGCAAATAGCTATTAAAAGAATCCATCCATATTCTCCAAGTAAACTTTCTAAGACCACTCCTATCTGTCCTTTATCTATAGATTCTGGAGATAACTTAGTGAAGTTTTCACTTGCATTAGCTAAATTAGTAATTGTATTTTTGATCTCCCCCATAACTTTTCATTTTAATATTACACTAAAAGTGTGTATCATATTAGTGATGTCAAGAGTTAAACACACAGGGGACTTTGAGTCCCTTGAAGTTACCGACGGAAAGGTGAAAATTCACCAAAGGGATACAATTAAGCCAAGGGAAAACTTTTATATAGAAGAATTACCATGGACAGAAAAGCAAAAACGCTTTATAGAAATATCATTAAATAAATCTACAAGACTAATGCTGTGTAAAGGGCCTGCTGGGAGTTCTAAAACCTTAATAGCAGTTTATGCTGCTCTTAACCTTCTCAACGACTCTAAAATCTCTGATGTGATATATATGCGTTCTGCAGTAGAAAGCTCGGATTCTAGGTTAGGTTTTCTTCCCGGGGATGCCGATGAGAAGTTGCATTATTATAATTTGCCTTTTATGGATAAGTTAGACGAGCTTTTAAATGAAGACACTGTAAAAAAACTACAAAGAGACCAGAGAGTGTCAATACATCCCGTAAATTTTGCTAGGGGTATGAGTTGGAATGGAAAAGCTATCCTTTTAGACGAAGCTCAAAACAGTTCTTTTAGAGAAATTGTAACAGTCCTAACTCGAATTGGCAGATATTCTAGAGCTTTTATAATGGCTGACCCTATGCAAACAGACTTGAAGAACGGTAATAGGGGAGGGTTTGAGAAAATATTTTCAGCTTTCGATAATGAAGAAAGTCGAGATATGGGAATCCACACCTTTGAATTTGACGAAAGTGATATTGTCAGATCTGCTATAACAAAATTTATTGTACAAAAAATAAATACTATTGAGAATCACTAATATTTTGTTTTATAAGTCTCGCTACAAGAGCAGAGAATTTTCTAACTTTATATTCAGGGATATCCCAAAAGAAAGCATGAGTGACCTCTTCGACGAGGACACTCATTTTTCTTCTGTCTTTTAGGGTCGGATCTATTTCAATAGTCGGTTTTTCAGATTCTGGATCACTGCATAATCCATCAGCTTTATATTTATAATGAGGTTTTTTCCATATTAGTTCATATTCAATACCGTCCGAATTAGTAAAGCGGGAATCTCGCATATATAAAATAGAGTACACTTTTTTTGAAAAACTAGCAGGAATTAATAATATATATAGTGTAACTTTTTTTATGAAAGCGTATTGTCCAGATTGCGGTTCAGCAACAGAGTATTCTTTAAGTAAGCCCAAATTTTGTGCTTCTTGTGGTAAATCTTTTTCTTTGACTGCGTCAGCGCCGGTTAAAAAAATTTTTAAACCCCGAGCTAGAACTGTTGAGCCTAAAATTGAAATAGAGGAAGAAGAAGAATTTTCAATTCCGGATATTGATAAACTACAAGTTAGTATCGAAGCGTCTAGATTTAAAAATGTAAGTAAGATAGGGGATATTATGGGATCTAATACGGAGAGTGACGAAGAAGGGTTTCGAAGAGAAGTAGATTCTAGTTACTCTTTGGAAACTTTTGAACAGGACTTTATGAGGGATGCTGGAAGTTCACGCAAATCTGATGCGAAAACCTAAATTAAAATTTGAAGATCATATTGAACAAATAGATAAGGAAATAAAGAAAAGAAGATCCAAGTGGAACCTAACAGCTCTCTCATGGATGGACTTTGATGACGTTTCTCAAATTCTTAGGATCCATATATTTAACAAATGGCATTTATATGACATTAACAAACCGTTAAATCCGTGGATTAATAGAATAATTTCTAATCAGATTAAAAACTTAATCCGTAACAATTATGGTAATTACTGTAGACCCTGTCTGAAATGTGCTGCAGCAGAAGCTGGAGACTTATGTTACATATACGGTAAACAAAGTGAAGCCTGCCCTCTTTTTGCTAACTGGAGCAAGACAAAAAAACAAGCTTATAACGCTAAACTCCCCGTCTCGATAAACGATCATACCTATGAGTTAAACGCTGCCGAATACAGCAATATTGATATTATAAGAGTTATGGAAAAAGTTAACGCAAAGATGAGGGAAAGTCTAAAACCAGCTGAATGGAAAATATACAAAGCTCTGTATATTGATCATATGTCTGAAGAAGATGCTGCAACATTGATGGGGTATAAAACAAATGAAAAAAACCGTGTCCCCGGGTATAAACAAATTAAAAATGTAAAAAAAGCTATTATTAATAAAGTCAAAAAAATGTTAAATGATGGCGATATAGAAATACTATGAGCGCTAAAACGTTTACCCTTAGTCCAGACCAAGAACTAGCTATCCTAAAATTATGGAACAGCGGAGAAGATAAGAATCTTTATATAAATGAGATTATGAAATCTATCTTTCCCGATTTACCAAAAGATAAACAAGACGGGAGATCTAAAGAAGGAAGAGCTGTTAAAAAATTTTTATTAAACAAGGGTCTAGAAGCTAAAGTTACAAGTAAGCATTACCCAAAAGAAAAAACTGAATTAACCGAAGATCAAAAAGAGTATATATATAATAATTGTGGGTCTATGAGGGCTATGGAAATAGCTCGAGTTATATTTGAAGAACCTAAAATATCTGCACTCGATCTTAGATATAAAATTCTTTTAGAGTACTTAAACAATATAGACAATAAGGTAAAGTACTCTGACGTTACACCTGAAGAGACCCCGGAAGGAGGATATGCTCCCCCCAAATCTGAAGCAAGAGCATTAGTAAGAGTTAATAAGTATGTTCATAACGGTATAGATAAAAATAAAGTTACTTCTAAACATAAAAGAAATCTTTCCACACTAATCGGGTACATGCATACGTATCGATTCTTACATCAAATTGGTACATATTCTATAGAAACTGATAGGGAATTATTCGAGAGTAGTTTTGTAAGATATACATGGGACAAAGATGACCTTACTCAAGAAGAGGTAGATCAGTATATTGTTTTATCAGCAGAGGTGGTAATAGCTTCGAATATCCAACGAAGAGTTGAAAGACTGCAAACTCTATTAGATCAAAACGCTGAAGATACGGAAGGCCGCAGAATGGCAATGAGTTTGGTTGAAGCAATCAATACTGCACAAACTGAATATAATCAATGTGTAAACAGGCAAACTAAACTACTGAATGAGTTAAAAGAAAAAAGAAGCCAACGGATGAGTAAACAGATGCAGCAATCTGCTTCTATTTTAAATCTGGTAGAACTTTGGAAAGATGAAGAGTCTCGCAATAAAATGATTAAGATAGCCGACCTTAGACGTAAAAATATTTCTTCGGAGATAGAAAGACTCGGGTCTATGGAGGAGATAAAGTCTAGGATAATGGGTATAAGCGAAGAAGAGGTTTTAAATGGTTAAGTGTAAAATATGTGAGAAAGAATTTACAAAAGATAAAGGGCTTCATTTACATTTGAAGGCTCATAAAATTTCCGTAAAAGATTACTATCACAATCATTACCCTAGATATGATTTACATACAAAAAAACTTATCAAGTTTAAAAATAAAGATCAGTATTTTTCTTCAGACTTTAATGATAAAAAAAGTTTAAAAAGTTGGCTCAAAAAGATTCCGATTGAAGAAGCTAGAGATTATTGTAAAAATTTACTTGTAAAAAGAAAGCTCGAAAAAAATATAGAGTATTCCCCGACACAAGTTGAACTGAGAACCTTACCCTTTCCTCCTATTCCTTTTTATGAAGTTATTTTTGATAATTATTATAAACTTTGTGAATCTTTAGGGTTTAAAAATAAATTGTCAGATCTTCCAAAAAAAATGGTTTTCAAAGAAAAATTTAACGAAGATCATTTAATATATATCGACTCACGAGAACAGAAGCCTTTGAGAATTTTAGATTTCCCTACAGAGGTAAAAGGTTTGAAATTTGGGGACTACTGTTTAAATGATAAAGCTAAGACCCATAATACTTATATAGAAAGAAAATCTGTACCTGATTTAATTGGTACTCTTAGTTCCGGTCTAGGAAGGTTTAAAAACGAAATATCTAAAGCTGCGGAAGAAGACGCTTATATGGTTATTTTAATTGAAAGAAAAATAGAAGAGTGTCTTGCTTTCAATAAATTAGCTCATGTATATAAAAAAAATACTAGAGTTACTCCTGATTTTATTTTTCATAATGTCAGGGACTTAATACAGCAATACCCCCACATACAATTTCTTTTCGTAGACGGAAGACAAGAATGCGTGAGGATAGTTAAAAAACTTTTATTGTCAGATGTTTTAAAAGATAAATTTGATCTTCAGCTAGCTTACGACTTAAAATTATTATAATGTGGTATTGTCCAGAAAAATATAAAACCTCTTTACCTAACCTAAACGAAGAGTATAGACAAATAGAAGGAGAAATAACAGATAGACAAGCTAAAATAACTTTAGCTAAATTTCTTCGTCAAAATTTAGGTTTTACGACAGAACTTTTGTCAGGTATTAAATTAGCTCCTTTTCAAGAGATTACATTAAAAGCATTTTTTAATCGTAACTTTAATATGTGCGTTTGGGGGCGTGGTTGTGGTAAAAGTTTTATAGCGGCGGTTTATTGTTTTTTACAATGTGTTTTCGAACCTAGAACAAAAATACTAATTGCTGGTCCTACTTTCCGTACAGCTCGATTTATTTTTAATAACATAGAAAAGATTGTTGAGTCTAAAGAGGCTCAAATGTTAGCTCATGCTTTCGGCGTTAAATCCAAACGTAATGATCAGTTTGAGTGGAAAATCAATGAAGGTACTATTACTGCTATTCCTTTAAGTGGTGAAAAAATTCGAGGATTTCGTGCTAACATTTTGGTACTGGACGAGTTCCTATTATTACCTGAAGAAACAATCAAAAGTGTTCTCATGCCGTTTCTGGTAGCTCCTCAAGATATGGCAGAAAGAATTAAAATAAGAGAAATGGAGGATGAACTCATAGCAAAAGGAGATATGGAGGAAAAGCATAGAATAGTGTTTAGGAATAATTCTAAAATGATAGCTTTATCTTCAGCGAGTTTCAGCTTTGAGAATTTATACAAAACCTATAAAGAATGGATGGGGAATATTTATTCTGATGATATTTTACAATCAAATTATTTCATATCTCAAATGGGCTTTGATTCCATCCCTCCCGATATGATTGATACTACAGTTATAGAAGAAGCTCGATCAGGAGGCTCTTCCAACTCTTCTTTTTTACGAGAGTATTGCGCTCAGTTTACTGATGGAAGTGATAGTTATTTTAGTGCAAAGAAAATGTACGACTGTACTATTCCAGACGGCGAAAAACCTAACACACTTTTAAAGGGCGCTAAAGACCAACAGTATATCCTAGCAATTGACCCAAGTTTTAGTAATAGTCCTAGCTCCGATTATTTCGCCATGTCCGTTTTGGAAATCGACCCAGACGCTTCTAATAACTCTACGTTAGTTCACTCTTATGCTGTAGCTGGGGGGAATCTCAAAGATCATATAAAATACCTTTATTATATAGTGACAAGTTTTGATTTAAGTTTAATTATCATTGATAATGCCGGGTACCAATTTATTGATAGCGCTAACGAGTCTGAATTATTTACTAACTCAAAAATTAATCTTAAGTTTTTCGATTATAATAGTGATAAATCAGGAGTCGATTATCAAAATATGTTACTCAAGGCTAAGGGTCAGTATAACAAAAAAGAAGGTGCTATCTGCTTTAAACAGTTATTTTCTACCACTTTCTTAAGAGAAGCTAACGAATACCTACAGGCTTCTATTGACCATCGTCGTATTTGGTTCGGATCTAGAACTGCTGCTTGTGGAAGTTTTTTCGATAAAGCTACTAATCAGGCAGTCCCTCTCAAACTTACCCCTCACGATACAAAAGGCGAATTTATAGAGTTCCAAGATGACATGATTCATCAAACTAAAAAGCAGTGTGCTTTAGTTGAAGTCAAGACCACAGCTAAAGGAGCACAAACTTTTGATTTACCTCAACACTTACGTCGCAGTAGCTCTGTCAACCGAGCTAGGAAAGATAATTATACCACACTAATGTTAGGTAATTGGGCAATTAAGGCCTATAATGATATTAAAAATACCAAACAAGAGGAAATTAACTATACGTTTACTCACAAAAAGTTTGGTTAAGTGTAAAATTATATTAAATTATGGCAGTAAGGAAGAAAACGGAACAAGGCTCGGAACCTTTGATGGCTATGCATGAATCGACAGCTAGTCAGACAAGGACTCGTAGAAACGTAGCGGCTGATATTCCGCGAACTGACAGGTTTAGGAATATTGAGAATGGTATGATACCGTTTAAATATTCTCATGGCGTTAAAAATAATTCAAATATTGACGTTAGAGATACTATTATCCTGTGTCAAAAAGCGTATTATAACTTTTCCGTTTTCAGAAATACGATAGATTTAATGACAGAGTTTTCTATTAGTGATCTTTACTATACCGGAGGCAGTAAAAAGTCTAGAGAGTTTTTTGAGACCCTATTTAGAAAAATTAACATTGGAGACTTGCAGAGCAGGTTTTTTAGAGAATACTACAGATCGGGAAATGTTTTTCTCTATCGCTTTAATGCTAAGATGGATCGGTCTGATGCTCTTAAGATAAACCAGACATTTGGATTGGCTCAAGCTTCCGATGAGTTAGAGATCCCAGCAAAATATATTATTCTAAACCCATCGGATATACAACTTCAAGGTAGTATCACTTTCAGTACTGGTATTTATTACAAGGTCGTTACTGATTACGAATTACAAAAACTCAGATACCCTCAGACTGAAGAAGAGCAAGAAGTTTACGAAAGTCTTCCTGAAGAAACCAAAAAATTAATTCAAAGCTCAAAAAATGTAGGAGCAGCTGCAATTACTATCCCTCTAGACACAGAGAGGCTAGCTGCTGTGTTTTACAAAAAGCAGGATTACGAGCCGTTTGCGGTTCCTATGGGGTATCCGGTCTTAGAAGATATAAACTGGAAGCAGGAGATGAAACAAATGGATATGGCGGTAGCTAGGACTACCAATCAAGCTATATTACTGGTAACTATGGGTACTAAGCCAGCAGAAGGTGGAGTTAATCAACAAAACCTTACTGCGATGCAGAAACTTTTTGAAAATGAATCTGTAGGTCGTGTCCTTATATCTGACTATACAACTGATGCTAAATTTGTAATACCAGACATTGGAAATATTCTTGACTCAAAAAAATATGAGGTAGTTAACCAAGATATTCAAATGGGTCTTAATAATATTCTTCTTAGTGATGAAAAATTTGCGAATACCAGTATAAAAGTTCAGGTATTCATGGAAAGACTAAAACAGGGACGTAGAGTCTTTCTAGAAAACTTTCTAATGCCTGAGATTAGAAGAGTTTCTAGGGAAATGGGTTTTAAAAACTATCCTACTGCACATTTTGAAGATGTCGATTTAAAAGATAATTCAGTATATTCAAGAATCTATAGTAGATTAATAGAGCTTGGGGTTCTTACTCCAGAAGAAGGTGTTCAAGCAATTGAGTCTGGAAGATTCCCTACTTTAGAAGAGTCTATAGAGTCTCAACGCAAATTCAAGGATCTGAAAGAAGAGGGCTTATATCAACCAATTATAGGGGGAGCGAAAGCCCCCCAAATGACAGGAAGACCTTCTGGTTCCAACACGCCAAAAGAAACTGATACTAAAACGCCAATAGGAACAAAAGCTAAAGTACATTTTAGCTTATCTACTATTCAAGAGAATCTAAGTCTTTCCGACAAGCTTAATCTAGAGGTAGAGTCTTCTTTAAGACAGCTTCATAATAGAAAAAGGCTAAGTAAACAGCAAAAACAAGTTGCAAAAGAAATTGCGAATATAGTTATTGCTAACGAAGATCCTGAAAATTGGTTAGCTAAAGCTGGAAGATACGCTGCGGAGCCTACGGATAGAAATCACGAAAGGGTCAAGAAAGTCCAAGATGTAGCTTTGGAGCATCAGGTAGACGACTTTTTGGCTGGAATCCTTTACGCTAGTGTCTATGAAGGGAAAAAATAATGGCGAGGCCGAATGTAATTTACAACTGTCAGGCTTTATTCGTAGGGCCTGCACCGGAAAGTGGTTATAATTATTTTGACTACAATGGTGGTGCTGCCACTAATGATCATAGCAATCTAGTTCAGAAAATAAACCGTTTAAACCCTATAGACCGGGTACAGTCTGTTACTTACCAAATTAACATTCCTCACGAAGATATACTTCAGCTAAATCAGCGCGGCATAGTAGATAGACCTATTATAAATTATCCTACCGTTGATTTATCTTTTAATTATTTACTCTGCGGGACAAAAAATGAAGCTAGGCTCGGCTTTAACGTAAACTACCCCCTTTATAATTTTCCTTTTGGAGGTATGCCATACCACAACAACAATGAAGATGTATCCTTGTTGTCAGGATTTTTTGAAAAAAACAAAAGCCGAACTAATAGAAAATATTGGGAAACTTTTCCAGTAAATCAATACCGAGATTGTAAAAATATATATGTGGTAGTTAACCAAGAAGGAGATGATATAAATAAATTTTATCAAAAAGAAAATTTTTTATCTCCTGATATTTATCAATCTATAGACCCAAATTCCCCAGATTATCATGTGATATCTTTTGGTAATTGCTACATAAACAACTACACAACTCAAGGAGCGGTTGGAGCTTTACCTGCCGCTTCAGCTTCGTTTACTGCATATAACGCTAATTTTGACATGAGTGGAAGCGGTTTTCAAGCTCCGGGTATAGAAACAAAGAGTGGAACCATTTCTCCAGACAAAGACGTTATTATACCTAGAATTTTACCTGACGAAGGTTACCCTGCCTTAAAACCCGGAGACATAACAGTTACTACAGATTCTTTTTCGGGGTTAGGTGTCGATTTTAATAAACTTCATATTCAAGGATATGACATCTCAATAGATTTTAATCGACAACCTTTAAATAATCTTGGGTATAAATTTCCTGTAGATAATCGGTCTACTTCTCCAGTTTTTGCTAATCTTTCTCTTAACGGAATAGTAGAGTCAGGTAACAGTGGATCACTAGTTGATTTAGTTGCAATTAATAGCGGTTATAATTTTACTATTAGTGTCGATCCCAAAAACTGTGAAAAACCTATTACTCCCCCAATTAACGCTGGCACAATTCCAATAAATACCCAAGTGGAGAGCTTAAGGTATACATTCAAAGGGGCAATTCTAGAAGATTTTAATTATAGCACAAGTATAGGAGACAGTAAAACTTTTGGAGCATCATTTTCAGTAGAAGTAAATCCAGATAATTTAGCGTCAGGATTTTTTATCAGTGGAGTGCTAGGTATGGAAAAGATTGAAGATTTTATATTGTTAGAAGGTTCCCCGAGTGGTGTTGAGCAAGACGCTTATTACCTTCAGCAAGAAACTGATGATTTATTAGTAACAAACCTCATTCCACCGTATTAAACGGTGTATATTAACAGTAAGGTAAAAGGATATGGCAAATAAGAAAATATCTCAATTAGTAGGAATAGGAACGAGTTCAACAGTAAGTGGCACGTTCCTTTTGCCTGTAGCGTCAGGCCCTAACGGAGGACAGTATGATACGGTAAGAACAACAGCTCTAGAATTAGCAAGATATATCTTTACCGGTGATAGTGCGGGAGGTGGATATCCAGCTCCAGCTTTATCTGGACAAAGTAATGTTTATTTTAACAACCCGAGTTGGCAGGATACTACTGCTGCTGCAAATGGAGTCGATTATGCTTATTTAATGGTAAAATCTGATAATGGTTTACTAACTACAGGAAGTGGTATAGGTAAACCAGTTGGGGGGGATAATCTAGGCAATCACACTGCTACTCAGACTTTAAATCTACAAGATAATATAATTGAGAATATAGGGTCTCTTGTAGATTTTCAAGATGGGGGGAATATTGGTAGTAGCACATCTCAAATTTCACTCGAGCATCCTACGAAAATACAATTCGATGCCCCAACGATACAGCTAGGAGCCTCAGATAACGTAACGGTTAACGGCTCCTTTAGTGCGAGGTCCGCTGATTTTGCAGGTACAATTACAGGTGATACGTTAGAAATCCAAGGAGCTTCTTATCATAACGTAACAGCTCTAGCTTCAAATGCAATAGATTGGAGCAATGGTAATATACAATATAGAACTATTAGTAGCAATACTGTCATGGAGTTTAGTGGTGGAACGCCACAACAAGGTCAGACACTCACTCTTTATGTAAAGAACAGTGACACGGACCCTTATACAATTTATTTTAAATCTGGAGCAAATACTGGCAATGTTTTATTTCCTCCAATGCCCGAAAGTGTTAAGCATGTGGTAAATTCCACTCCGGGTATTAGTGGAGGGAAAACTAATGTTTATACTTTTGTTAATATACACACGGGTATATTTGGATCATCGGTGACAGGATATAATTACTAATGAGCATTAACTTCCCAACAGCATTTTGGAAAAATCAGGCGAGTAATTCTACGCCAACTATTTCTGAGACTCCAATTAATTGGGACGGAGGTAATATAGGAGGTAATATCGGAGATGGTGTCGAAGATGGTGTCGAAGATGGCGTCGGACTCGGTCATCTTAACAATTTATATTATGGAAGTGTTGATTACGGAAATGTTGGTACCATAGGTAAATACATTAATCCAGTCGGATATGCTACGGCGGGACTTTCATTAAGTACGACCTATCCTTTTGATGACGCTACTAGTGAAGATTTTTTTCCCACTTATGGTGATGGTAACCAACCAATACATTATGACGAAACCTCTATTATCAACAGGCCCTATTTTGGTTGGTATATAGCTGGTAATGTTGGTGGTGGTGGTAATGTTGGTATTGGAAGTCAAGCTCTTACTAGATACCATAGAGAGGACCCTTGGATAATAGAAAATAACGGTAGAAAAATTAACCTTTTTTTTCAGGCCGATTATGAAACTTTATTCAAACTCCAATGGGATATGTATTATGCAAATGTAGGTCTTGGTGAGGAATATGCATTTCAATATTACAATCATTTTATACAAAGTGGTTATACCGAAGGCTCTTTCAATTTATCTGAAATAGCAGATCTCGAAATTAAAGCTTCTGGTTTGGGTGAGCTCAATTCTAACGAATTCGATTTATTTCAACTATACATAGATGACGAACTAATTTGTAAAGGTACTGCACCCGGTGGAGGCGGAACTAGACCATGGGATATGGATCATTGTAAATTCTTTAATGCTGGGGGGGTTCCAACCCCTGCTAGCCCCGGAACCAGAAAAAATTTGGGGACTTCAATCAAACAATTCGAATCTCTTGACGCCACGACGGAAATTAGTAACGTAGTCGAACAAACGACAAGGAGAGATTATGTAAAAGATTCCGCTGTGTTTACTCATACCAAAACGAATCTAGCGATAGGAGACCACAAAATAAAAATATTTTATAATACTAACGATGGTAGGTATAACAGCGGGGCATTTTACGGAGCAACATTTAATTTTTCATAGTTATGGCAATTACAAGATACGCAGGAGATAGATTTACAATAGCAGCGGGGGAAACTAAACCTACCGGCGTTCTTGATGGCGCAGTGCTTATCGATACTGGGAACTTGACACAGCATGTGAAAAGAACAGTAGCGGGAACCTCTCAGTGGTCCCAGATAGCAGGAGGTGGAGGAGGAGGTAGTCCCGGCGGCACGAATACTCAGGTTCAGTTTAATAACACGGGAGCTTTTGGTGGTGATGCAGATTTAACTTTTACAGATGGTAATCGACTTAATGTTAATAAACTTGGTATCTCTGGTAACATTTACGACTCAAATAATTCCATTGGCAATAATGGAATGGTGCTTACAAACGAAGGTACTACTGGTGTTAATTGGAAAGCTATAGAAGACGTTTTATCTGGCGTAGGAGGTTCTGGTGTTGCTAATTATGTAGCTCGTTGGGCTGATGAAGACACTTTAACTACAGGGGTATTGGTTGATAATGGAACTAATGTTGGCATAAATGTACCTAGCCCTAATTTTCCGCTTGAGATATCTTCTTCTGGTAACGCTACTATACGAATTGAGGACACTACAAATAACAGTAGGTTAGATTTAAGAGCTGAAGACTCTGCAGTTTTAATTAGATCTACTAGTAATTTTCCGATGAGGTTTGATGTTAATCAAACTGAAAGGATGAGGATAGACACCGCAGGCAATGTTGGTATAGGCACAAATGATCCACTTGCAAAATTAGTAGTAAAAGCTGCTATACCAACGGTTTATGCAGAGGTTACTCCTAGCATCTCTAGCGCGTTAATAAGTATAGCTAATCTTCAAGCTAGCGAAACAACAAATGATCAGGCTCAACTTCAATTCAATGTAACTGGTGGTTCATATAATAGAGTAGGTTCTATAGGTTTAATAGCAGAGTCTGCTAGTAATAGAAAAGGCGCTTTAGTATTTACTACGGATGACGCAGGTACCAGAACGGAAAAAATGCGTATTGCTGGTGATGGTAATGTTGGTATAGGTATGACGTCTCCTAATGCAAAATTACATATTGCTGGCTCTGGCGGTGATGTCAAATTTACTATAGATCGGACTGATGCAAGAACATACTCTATATATACAGAATCCAATAGCAGTTTGCGTATTAAGGACGAGGATGCTAGTGCGGATCGTTTAACTATTTTAAGCGACGGTAATGTCGGTATAGGTACTGCAGTTCCTTCTCAAAAACTCCACGTTCAAGGGAACTTAAGAGTAACTGGAGCTTATTACGCTTCTGACAACAACGCAGGTTCATCCAATCAAGTTTTAACATCAACAGGATCAGGGGGTACCGATTGGAAATCTTTGAGTCAGATAGGAGGTGTTACAGGATCAGGGACAAGTAATAAACTACCCCTTTGGGAT
>Ga0115566_10002313_pt1 | contig 15745 bp, 17 predicted proteins | sample COGITO_mtgs_1204_3_FD_87173 | JGI IMG/M metagenome (GOLD analysis project Ga0115566, IMG submission 87173) | Pelagic marine microbial communities from North Sea - COGITO_mtgs_120405 | ecosystem: Environmental > Aquatic > Marine > Epipelagic | place: Germany:Helgoland, sampling site Kabeltonne...
CGTACCCGAACCAGTACCAGCCAACACCGAATTAGCTACAGCATTCGAGTCACCCGTGCCAACCTTCGTCTCCAACGCAATAATCGCGCCAGAATGATTCGTATGAACAACATCATGCTCAAACCCGGCGTCGTCCATCTCCGTCGCTGCCAGCGGCGACGGTTGCTCAGTGCCCGAATCAAGTGACCCTGGATAATTAGTAGCCATTAGTAGCCCCCAGTAACCTGCTGCGGACTAACTAGCGACAGTAAATGAAGCTGTCATCCCGCCTGCGAGAATAGAAAAAGAATCGCCAGAAGCAAGAACAGCATTCGCCGTCAACGTGCCAGAACCACCAAACGACCCGCCAGACGCAAGAGTCCAGAACGACACATGAGTGTAATCCTCCCCAGTGTCCACCTCGGCATCCGACCAGTCGATGTCCACATCAGTAACCTTGCTACCGCTAGCAGCAGCAGCCCAAGCAGCAGACGTGTCCTTGCGGGTAGCGTTACCGGCCACGGCAGTCGTGCCAGCAGCCCCAGGAGCAGCAGTATGCAACTGGACAAACGCATAGGTCGTGTCGTGATGAGTGTCGAGCAGAGCGTTAGCCGCTGCCGCTGAAAGTCCTTCAGCCATACCTAAACTTCTTTCTTAATCGAGACCATGTTCATACTAGACCATAATCGTCAGGACCAACAGGGGTCACCCTGCGGATCACGCCAATAACACCAACCAAAACTACACCAAGCCGCAACCCCGGCTCAACGATCCCAGGAAAGTCATCGCCTAGTTCGGCAACGACGGCCTGAACGACAAACGCCGCCATCGTCACCCAAGTAACAACAGAACCCGCAATGACTTTAATCTTCTTCATTGTCTTCCCCCATATCGGCGGCCGCCGCAGCAAGCTTCTGGTTCTGGATAGTCAACACGACGATCTCAAACTCTTGAGGGAATCGTTGCTGCATTAGATTGATGACTTCTTGTGGTTCGATATTCATGATGCCGACCCTACCACCGCTATGCGGCCCCCTGGCCGCAGTACCGACTGGCGAGTCCTTAGACCGCTTAGACGATTTGTGACCATTACGGAGTCATATCAATCTGTAAGAAACCACCCGAAGCAAACTGCACAGTAAAAGTCCCGTTCGATGAGGAAATGTCAGACCCAAAGTCCAGCAAACAAAATAGCGGATCGTTCGTCAGCGTATCATTCACTATCACAGCGGCGCGAGCGGTAACCGTCGATGAAGTCCACGCAGCGTCAGTCGCATCAAAGTTCAACGAACCAGAACTGATCGCCATACTAAACCCCGACAACGCCACACCACCAGCCGAATAGCCAGCACCACTCGCCTCACCTGACGACAAATCAGACCAAAGGCCATGCGTGTCAAAGTCGGGAGTGACCGTATTGTCAACCAAACGAATATCGAACGTGTCGCTATCGACATTCACTGCAAGCTGAGTCGCGTCAAAAATGTCCCGAAAGGTGGGGAGAAAGACGCCAGACGCAGTGATAGCCACAACTACTCCTGAGCGTTACCGACGCCACGAGCGGCGTCAGGGGTAGCGACCGCATCAACCCGGCCACTCCAATGTTCGGTCTGAAACCCAGCCGTGCCGGGACGGTCCTCACGCTCAACTCGAACGCGTCGAACCTTCTTTTTCGAGTCGGACCTAACAAACCCGACCGAAGCGTACTTGCCCATCTAAACCTCCACCAGAAGAGAGAAAGGGGCGGGGGGAGATGGAAGCCCCCCGCCCCTATCAGTCTCTACGAGTTAGCGCCGATGGAGCTAGCGGTCTCGTAACGACGGATCGCAGCCTCACGGAACCGGGCGTAACCGCCCAGCCAGTACCAACCAACCGGATGGAACCGGCTCAGTGAATCAACCACAGGGCCACGACGGACCTGAGGAAGAGCCGCCGACTCAGACGTGCTGAACGCCTTCGCCAGACATTCCTGACCCAGAATGAGGGACTGGTAAACGTCCACAGTGGAAGAAGCGCCGCCATCAGCGACCATCTTCACACGGGGACTTTCAATCCAACTCACGCCCTCAAACACGCCGACAATGCCCTGCCAGCGACGGCTCGACTCGGTGTTGTTGGCAGGCTCAGCCCAACCAGCAGCACCGGTCTCGGCCCGAAGGTCAACCGACTGATCCGGGTGGATCATGCCAAGGTAAGAAGTGCCGACGAACGGCATCACGTTGTCGCCACGCAGACCAGCGACAACCTCGCGGATCGAAGCAGCCGAGTAGGTGTCCGAAGCGGTGATAGCGCCCTGGGTAGCCTGACCCTCAAACTTGACGTTGGTGCCAGCGACAAGAACGTCACGAGCAATAGTGTCAAGCGAAATGCCAGCGTTGTAACCAATCAGGTTCGCAGCATCAGCATCGACAGCGCTGTAATCAGTACCACGAGCCTTCGCCGTGGTATTGATCGTGTTGCCGTACTCAACCAAAGTGACCGTTACAGGCGCATCGCCCATAGCCACAGGAGTAAGGTCAGCGTTCTCGGTCAAAGCCGAAGTAGCAGCAGCAAGTTCATCGCGAAGCGTGAACTGAACCGAACCACCCTGATGGGTAGCGACCGGACGCACAGTGGCGACCTGATCGTGATGAAGCTGAGGACGAAGCGCAAAATACATGCGCTTGTCGAAAGCAGCGGTGCCAGCCGTTTCCAGACTGGATTGTACAGTGTAAGCCATAGTGGAAGGGCCTCCTAAGCCCTAGAAGATTGTCCTACCACCCGAAAGGTATCGGGCGATTCCACATGGCGCTCATTCAGTAACTGTTGATTGCTCCGAAGCCACCCTCGACAGCGATCCCAGCTTCAGCTTCCAACGCCTCAAGTTCTTCAAGGCTAGAAACTTTCGCCATACGGGTAGCAATGTCGGGAGGAATTGCGGGAGCTTCACCGGCTGCGCTATTAATCGCCGCCAACCCTTGAGCCTCGTCAACACTGACGGGATTCTCAGATTCTGAAATCAACCCATATTCCTTCGCCTCCGCTTGAATGCGCTCAACAGTGAGACCTTCCTCACCATTAAGCGCCTTGCGGAGCAACTTAGCTGTAGGGGAATCCCCTATGCCAGCCTCGTCAAACAAAGCCTCGCGTTCGTATCGGGCAACCTTGGACTCCAACTCAGAAACCCGAGCAGAATCCACTCCGTCAACCTTGGATTTGAGAGCGCCACGCAATCTCGTAATGAGTTCGTGGTCGCTATCATCCGCAAGCTCAACTAGAGCTTTCAGTTCCTCAATATCGGCCATGTGCTTTCGCCTCCTACCCGCGTGCCTTTCCCAAGGAGGGATTATGGGGAAAGGCAGGTATGGGTTGTTGATTTACGCAGGCTCTTCGCCCGGTAACACCAAGTATGCCGACTTACCGGCCCTTATGCAAGTATCACTGGCATGATTCACACGACTCAGGGTTTTCCAAGTCACACGCAGCCACGACAACCTCGTCAGCGCCGTCACCCCAGTCGATCTCCAACGCACCCAACTCGCCCAACTCGCCGCTCTCATACAAGTCCATAAGGGTACGAGGTTCAGGAGCCGGAGGCATCTCTCTACTCTGCCACACCGAGACCAGCAACGCCACCAGCAAACTGACCGCCACCAGCAAACACCGCCTGAGCTTCCTGCCGTGCCTCCTCCAAACGATCCATCGAAGGAGTCTCGCCCGCCGCCAACGACAACAACTCCGACCGGTTAAAGTCCCGAGTCAACTGCTCAGACCGAGACAGCAAATTAAACGACTGTCGCGCAACATCAACATCAACGCCCCGCTGCGCCAAATCCTCAGCTTCCAACCGAGTCAACTCGCCAAAGCCCTGCACCTGAGCCTGCGCCGCAACCTGCGATGCCTGAATCCGCTGCTGCACGGCAGGCAAACCGACCTGCTCATTCAAGATCGCCCCAAGCAACTCGCCCTGCGTGCCGCCAATGCCATAAAACTCTGCGGCAATCCGCTGCGTCTCAGGGTCAGACTGGCGAAACGCCACCTCCGTAGCCACCGCAGCCTGCAACTCGTTATAACCCTGATCGTTAATCATTGCCTCCTGAGCGTCAATCGTCCCCTCAGGTAACCCGTAGAACGACTCAAGCTCAGCGGTCTGCCGCTCAAACTGAAGGATATCGCCCGCCGAAATAGGTGGGAGGTTGGCGTCCCGACGAGTAAAGATCGCCCGGAACCGACGCTGAAACGCTGGCTGCTGCTCAAGCTCAATCTCAATACGGTTAGAAGTAGCGCCGCTAGAGAGCAAACCTGTCGCCCAACCAGACAACTCCTCAAGCCCGTAAGTAGTCAACAAACTCTCGATAGCCGCCGACAACGCATCGGAAACAGCAGAGTCCAAAGAATCAACAGTAGTCATTAAAGTTCCTTCCTCATCGACGCACACCCATCGCCTTGCTCAACCCATTCACAAGAGACATCGTTTCATCCTGGCCCCGAGTGCCCTGCCAATACTCATCTTTCGACCGGATGTACCGTTCAGTCTCAGAAAGCGACATCGACCGGACGTGACTGCCGTCACCAATCGACAAGACATCGCGAAACTCGGAAGTCAAATCAACGTCCTGCATGTTCCGCCCCAACATCTCCCCGATCAACTGGCGCTGAGGAGCCGTGTACTCCTTGAGGTTAACGCCCCTGTCGATCATGTCAGAAAACTGCGGGTACTGGCTTTTGGCAGACCTTTGCACAAAATCCTTCAAACCAGACTGCGTGATCTCCCCCTTCGCCAACTTTGCCGACAGCGACCGCTGCGTCTCAGCATCAATCGAAATCAGATACCCCTCCGCAAACGCACGAACAGCCGACTCAGCAGCCGTAATCGTCCCAGCCGAATACGTTGTCGTCCCAGAAAGGATATTCCCAATGATCTCATCATCGCTCAACCCCAAACGAAGAGCGCTACGAGCCAACTCCGCCATAGCTTCGCTAGAGAGGTCAGAACCCAACTGACCTACAAGGTCACCGATCTCCCCACGCTTCTCCTCAAGGCGACGGTCAAGCTCCCCAGCGTTAGAAGGGTCTCCCTCGAAAGCATCCCAAGCACGCTGCGCTGCGCTACGACCAGTCCACCAGTCCGTTGCGCGCAGCTTGGCATCAAACGTCTCTTGGGTGTATTCGCCCTCAGCGGCCTCAGCGAGAAGCGGACCCAGTTCCTCATGATCCAAAGCCCAAGCAAACGCAGGGAAACGCTCCCGCACAAGGTCTTCCCACTCGCTCACATTGGTGATTTCGGACCAGTCGATATCGTCCACCGATCCGGGCGGGGCGACCAGATCTTCATCCGGCGGTTCGACAGGCGCCACATAACCCGGCGCATTCTCTCCCGTGTTCAGATCAGCGAGAGTAGAATCATTCGCCACCGGATCGACAGGTTCGACAGGCGCCACATAACCCGGTGCCCCCTCCCCGGCGTTAATCTCATCCAGAAAATCAGCCATTACTGGCCCCCTCCAACTAATCCCATAAACGTTCTCGTCAACGACTGGAACCTATTAGCAGTGGCCCCACCCGGATTGATCTTCTCGATTTCCCCCGCAGCAAAAACCTCCGCCGACGGAAGGGCCTCTGTCTCGCCACCGCCCTGCCGCAGACGCGCATCCTGATCCCGCTGCGCCTGCTGGTAACCGCTAGTAATCTTCTCGATCTCCGCATCATCCAAGAACACGCCGCCGGTCCTACTGCGCGCAACCTGACGGGTAATCTCTTTAAGCGTCTCAGTGTCCGCCACAACCCTCGTCGGCAGAAACGCTCCCTCTCCCTCCTCGTCCTCTCCGAACGTCGAATTGTGAGCCAACCAATTCAACATTGACGTAGCCGTCCGACCGTTGGCGTTCGCTATCTGTAGAAGCTCTTTATTGGCGTCAATGGAAGCCTTGTCCCAAGCCCCAGGCTGATACGAGCCTTCCCCCAGCAACCCGGCCACCACCATATTCATCTGGTAGCCAGCGATAGATTCCGCCGACAAACTCGCTGCCTTCCGGCGATCGTCCCCGATGTGGATAAACGACTGGTCGTTCTCGTAGTACCGGGCAATCTGATTAATGCCCCTATACGTTGTCGGCATACCGGGGTACCCAAGGTTGGGAAGGCTGACAGGCACCGAGAACTGATGCATCTGACCATCGGGGCCAAGATAAAACTCCTCATACCCCGTCGGCAACAAAGCCGGACGGGGACGCGGCCCAGTCGTCCCATCATCGGCGGCGGCGTTGGCGGCGTTGTTGGCGGCGGTGGCGGCGTCCCGGTTCGACTGAGTATCATCATCGACCCGCTCACTCGGTCGCCCTTCCCGTTTAGGTGACCCCATTAGTTCTGCCCTTCCAAATCCTTCTCATGTTCATAACTAAACTCCCTGTAAAGAACCCTCTCCCAAACCTCAGCGAACTGGACGCTCTCATCCGCCAGCCTGACGCCTTCGCGATACATATAGGCACGCAGCCAGGTATCGTCGCCGTGTCCCGTATTGAACGTCTGCCCTGAAGCCTCACCGTTCGCCCACTCACGCTCCACGAAATACCTGCTAAGCGGCTCTATCAACGGATTGTCGGCTAAACGAGGATCATCAAGAGCCTCCTCCAACTGAGCGATTTGCCGCTCATTTGGGACCGCCTCCGGCATCCCGGCAATACCCAAATAGCCGGGGTACATCTCTTCCAGCCTCGCCCTTTCGCTTCTCAGGTAATCGCGGTATGCCTCAGAAATGGAGCCGTCATCGGACTGGGCAATGACCCAATCTCGTTCCTGGGCATAACGAATCCGGGCAACATAACCCTGCATCGCTTCGACGCGCTGACGAGGCGACAAACTCTCCCGGTCACCATCAGCAAACTGTCGAAGATACTCTGCATAATCAAAATCGTCAGCCTCGCCGCTAGCCGGAGGAGCAAAGAAACCATACACATGCGGGTAAGCATCCTTCGCAAACTCGTTAGCGCCAACCCAAATAAGACCATCCCTATGCAAAGGTGACCCGCCGCCAGAAGAAGTGTCGATCGAAGCAGGCTGATGCAGTGCCTGAGCGTCATAACCATACGCCTCTATGAAGTCCAACGCAGCCTGACGATGACCAACCTCCTCAGCCATACGTCGATACTCGTCCTCCACCACCCACTGAGCAAGCTCCTCGCCAGTAACATCCGTCTTCATCTCAAAAGTAGGTGCCCCAGGGACAGTCCAAGCGGCAGCGGCGCGAAGGAAGAACGCCACCGTAGCGTCCCTCCTAGACTCCGCAAGCAAATCAGAAAGCTCCTCATCCGACATCGCCAACGAATAATCTGGATCGTTCGCTATCTTGCTCAAAGCAATATCGCCAACAAGATTTGAGTAAAGCCGCTTCTGCGTCTCAGTCAGCCCCCCTGCCGACTCCAAAAGCCTATTCACCCAAGGAGGGGACATGACCTCAACACCGAATCCCGCCAAGTCTTTCATGCCCGGACCCAACGCCACGACATCAGAAATGTCTTTGTCGTCGCTCCAAAGTGCAGTGAAATCAATATCGAACAAAGCAGGCGGTAAACCGAAACCCTGAGAGACCATCTCCCGCAGGTTCCTGCCCCACTCCTCATCGTCAGGGAGGACCATAGCGACAGGGATTTGACCGACCGGCCCCGCACCCGGCGTCATCGTCATCATCATCGACAAACCGGCTTGGTAAGAAGTTAACCCCATCCGGTCAACGCCGAGCGCCGCCATCACCGTGCCCGACAACGGCACATTGAAAACCTCATCACCGTACTGATTCTCGCTGAACCAGCCTTCAGTCTCCTCCACCACCCCCACAGTTTTCCTAATCCGGTTAGGGTTCTGCGCGAAGATTTTGGCCCAACGAGACATCACCTCAACAAACGCATCCCCAAACGGGAACACATGCCGCCAAATATCGAAGAAGTTGTTGCGCTCCGAAGCGTCATACAACACCTCTTTGACCGCCCTAAGGCCATCAGACTTCGCTATCGAATCCGCCTCCTCCAAAGACAACATGCGATTCGGGTTCGCAGGTGGCCTACCCGCCCTATCGTCGATGGACTGCTTCTGCTTTCTGCCCAGGCTGGCAGCGTCAGCATTCCTCGACAACATCGCAGCCTCACTCGGGTCCATATGCAAAGCAAGCCGCTCCATCGAGCGCCAATACTGCATCCTGAACAACGGAGAACGCTCCAGACGATTAGAAGGAATAGACATCAACCACGAGAACATCGAGTTAACGCCGTCCCTGATAAGACCGGGCCTATCGCCCCCCATGACGACCTGACGACCGTGAATGTACTCAGGGAGCGAATCAATACGCGCCTCAACAGCCTCAATAAACTTCGGGTTGATAGTGGTGCGGTCACCGATCTTCACCGGGTGACCATCCAACGAGCGCGTTCGGAACGCATCCAAAAGCTCAGTGTTGCCCTGAGCCATATGCTCCATCCGCGCCACAATGTTATCCCTAAGGTAACTATCGGCATCGGCACGGATATTCACAATGTCACGAGTATCCGAAGGACGCCCTCGCTGCAAAGCCGCCCGCGTCCCCGGCATGTTGTTCCAGAAAGTCTCAGCCGCCTCATCAAACGTGCCTTTAGTCAGATACATCTGGAGGACGCCATCTGATGAGATTCGCTCAAACACATCGGCGTACTGACGCGCAAACTCCCCTGCCTGCGCCATCTCCGTCGCGTCTTTATAAACAGGGTTACGGATGACAACAAAATTGTTGGTGTAAATGCGCTGCTGAGCCGCTCCTATACGAGTCACATCGGAAGTGACAAACATCGCCTCCTGCATCTCGTCAGAGACGTTCATAAACGACCCCATAGCGTCAGTCGATCCGCGCCGAGACTTTGCGCTGCCCACAATGTGAGAAAGATAATCCCACACATTATTCCCCAACGACGAATACCCAAACGAAGTCAAACGCATTTGACCCTCAGACAAAACCTTTATCGGCCAAGCCAACCGCAACAAACGCCCCGCCTTCCAAACAGACATCAAACTGCCTGCCCCGAGGTCAGCAATATGATGCAACTGAGCACCCCCCGGAATCTTCATTAAAGTCTCAAACGCCGGAGAAGCAAACACCTCCCTCATCGCCCGATAATCCGGCAAAGGAATGTTCGTATTCAGAAGCTCCGTTATCGACTGCGGAGTAGGAGCGTTCTCGCCCCAAAAATCCATATGGAAATAACCCGTGTCGCCAGTCTCCGCCGCCTGCACCCAGAAAGCCCGAGTCTCCTCAATCTCCCTAGACCAAAAACGCGCAACCATCAACACCTCTGGCGGGGCACCCTTCAACCGATCCGCCAAAGACAAACCAGCCACCGACCCGCCCGGATGTTTGGAACTACCCTCCCAAGCCCGCACAGCAATCGACTCAGCCATCTCCTGAGCAACAATACGAACAGCGCCAGGAGAAGTAGCCGTCGCCATCTTCGGCAAGAAATAGTTGATCTCGTCAGCCGAAGCGCCCGAATTAGACAAATAACGGCGAGTCGTATTGACCCGCTGACGGGCATCAGTAATCGACAAATAATTCTGAGGCACATTATCGGCAACACGCGCCCACGAAGGCAAAGTATCCCTCGCCGTATCCCTCACAAACTGCTCCCCACGGACAGGGGCAGTCGGCGCAGTAGTAACCTCAATACCCACCTGAGAACGAATCAGATGACCAACCTCATCGGCGTCACGACTAACCCGAATCGCCTCAACCACCCGAGGATCAGCAGCGCCACCCAACGAGCGATCCACGGCAACAAACGAATCCTCCTCAACCAGACGATTCACGACCCTGATGCCGTCCTCAGAACCCATAAACGTCTCTACATTCTCAGCAGAGATAGCCCTCCGAGGAGACGCCGTTCCCACAACAGCACCCCGCGCAGCCTTCGGCCCCAAAAATATGGGATCAAACACGGCGCCCGGACCCGCAATCTCCAAAGCCACATTCGTCAGCCCCGAAATAACCCCAAACGGCTTCGTGCCAGGCTCAGTAATCGAACCAGCAGCAAGATGACCAATCGTAAACGGCTCACCATCGACAATGGTCTCATACTTCAACCGCTCCGTCCGCCGACGCTGCCCCACCGCAGACTCCTCACCCACGAAGAAGCCCTGACCGAGATCAGGAAAAGCCCCAGTCTCAGAACCCTCAACGAGCGCCGCCCCCAGATCAGTCTGAGTGTGAGTCGAAAGCTCAGCGTCGCTAGTAATCCCCGGAGTAGCTAATTCGCCAGCCAACCTGCCGGAAGCAAGAAGACCCTTCGCCCAGCCATCATGAACAACAGCATCATGCATCTGCGAAACGGCGCCGTGGCTCAACTGAACCGGATACTCCAACGGTATCAACGCCCCCCGGACAAAAGGCTTCACAACCTGCTCGCGTCCGAAAGAACCCTCCTCGCCAAACAACGTCTCAGTAGCCTGATTCAAGACCATGCCGCTCACATTGCCAACGGTAGACGCCGCAGTGCCGAGCTTCCCCTTAGCGTTACCCAAGAAGCCCCCGACGCCGGACCACAAGCCTCCATCATCAGAAGACTCCTCCGATGCCTCATCCTCCTCAGAGCCATCATCCTCAGACGCCGATGGCCCCACCGAACGATGAGGTCTCCTCGTAATTTCGCCAAGCTGAGCCAACTGCTTCCGAGACAACGGACGGCCACCAATCAAACCATTCACCTGCCCCTCCGCCAAAGCAGCACCAGCAGCAAGCCGAGTCGCCTCATCCCCAGCAGTCAACCCAGAAGAAACCAACGCATCAGCAGCATCAGCAGGCATCCAAGGAAAATCCAAAGCAATCCGCTCAAGCTCAGCAACCCTCTCAGGGGTGTACTCGGCACGAGCCGCCGCAACAACCGAATCATGCGCCTGCTTCTCCTCAAGCATCTCCCGCTCAAGGTCAGGATCAAAAGGACCGACAGACATCAGCCCCCCAAACGGGCCAACAGGCGATGAAGCGCAGGAGACGAAGACCGACCCGCCGCCACACGCAAACGAGCCAACGCCCTATCACGCTCACCAATCTCCGGCAACATAGTCGGACCCGGACCCGGACCCATCGGTAAACCAGCCTGAACCGGCTCATTCGGACGCTCAGTCGGACGCACAACCGGAGGCCGCACAGGACGAGGCGAAGGAGTTTGCGTAACCACCCCAGCACGCCTCGACGCCTCGCCCTGCGTCCCGGCAGGTGCCTCACCCGGCAGCCGAGAAGAATCCATCAAATCAGTACGATTCAGACTAGCGACCATATTACCTCTTCCCCTTCTTAGCCTTCTTAGCGGCAGCCTTGCCCGCCTTCGTATACGGATACCTCTTACCCTTAACCGTCGGCATCAACACTCCCAGACTTCTTCACAGACTTCTTCACAACCCTCTTCACCGGCTTCTCATCCTCAGGCGCATCCACCTTCGCCACACCAGACGGCAAAAACGCGACAGCCTCCCCAACACGCAACCGGACACCACCAATCGAAACCCACGGCACCGACCCCCTACGAGAATCCTCAGACATCCCCACCTGCACAGAAAACGACCGATCAAACTGCTCAGCAATCCCCCGACGAATCGACTCCATCTTCCCGCTCACACGAGCCTCATCATTCACGCCCGCAAGATCAGACTCCTCAACAACAACAACCGAAATCTTCAACTCAGCATTACGCACAAAAGGCTCCTAACCCTGTGGACCGACGAACGCCGCAGGCGAACGAGCAGCAGTCAACATCGACGACAAATTACGCAAATCCTCAGGCGGCGGAGCAATAGCACCCGCAACCTCAGCCTCAGGACCAGCCCCCACAGCACCACCCATCATCATCTCAGCCCCCGCAGGAACCTGAGCCTGCTGCGCCTCCAACTCCGCCTGGCGCCGCTCCTCAATCTCCTGCTCAACATCATCCCACGCCACATCAATCCGCACCCCAGAACGAACCTTCTTAATCAACGACGAAAAATCGCCAACCGAAAACGGCGACTCAGGCGACGCAGCCAACGTCTGCACCTGCGTCAAAATCGCACGCTCAATCGACTCAGCCGTCGAACGAGACTTCTCGCCCTCAACATCATCAACCAACGGATCATGACGCATCACCGTCTCCTGCGAAATCGTCCCCATACCCAAACGCTGACCCAACGCAACAATCCGGTCACCCGCATCCAAACCAGCCGCAAAATACGACACCTTCGACCGACACGCCACCAACCCAGCCGAATCAACCCACAACTCGCCAGGCTTATACGCCAAATCGCCACGCTCAGCACCAAACCGAACCGCATACACCTTCTCAGACCGCGGGAAATACGCGTGATCAATACGCGCCATCGCCTCATTCACATGCTCAAGCGACTCCTCAAACAGTTGATGCGCCTCCTGCACCGGAAAATCCAACACCGCAGCCAACAACTGATCCGCCCGACGCCCCGTCCGAACATTCGCAGCAGCCTCACCACCCAACTCCGCAGGCAACCCAACCGTCAAGCGCTGCGCGCGCTCCAAATCGCCAACCGCCGTCCGCTCCATAAACTGCGGAGGCGTATTCCGATGCTGAACCGAACCACCCTTAATGATCCCCGGAACCCCCTCAAACGGATTCGGAGCCTGACGCAACTCCGGCTCCTCCGACGGATTCGCAATCACCCACGTCTCACCAAGAATGCCCTGACGAGTCGCAATATACGCCAACGCATCCATCTCAGCCGCACGCTGATACATCCCAACAATCTGATGATAACCCGACCGCTGCTGCGACAACGAAATCTCACCAGGCACCACAACCAACGGCATCCCCGCACGATTCGGCACCATCGCAATCGGCGCCCAATCAGCCGCCAAATGAATCTCACCCGACGCAATCGAATTATTGAAATCAAACTCGCCACTACCCTCACCCTGACGGCGAGCAGCAACCAACCAAATCACATCCGAATCGACATACTCCAACACGTCAATCGTCGTATCCGCAGTATCACCCTTCTTCACGCCCAAACTCGCAGCCGCCTCAGGATGAGAACGCCTCAACCACCCCAACGTCTGCCGATTAGCAAAAATGCAATCAGGCGGCAACATATCATCCGGGTCGCCAGTCGGACACGCATACGTAGACAACGGCGACCGCACATCAAACTGCGGAAACTCACCCGACATGTTCGGACGCACCCGCAACGGAGCCGACGCATACCCAACCAAATACCGAGCCGCACGACGAATCTTCCGCTGCGACCTATTCAACTCATGAAACGCATAAAACGCCCGCCGACGAGACCGAGCCTTATCCAACTCACGTTTCGTCGCAGCCGCAGGCATCGCCTCAATCTCAGGAAACACAGACGCAATCCTCTGCGCCGTCTGATTAATCCCCTGACGGGCAATGTTCGCAATCGCAGGACGCTCATCCGTCTGAAACTCAGGCAACGGAACAACAATATCGCCATCATAAAGATCAGCGATCTCCCTCATCACCTGCTTCTCAGAACCCTCACCATGAACCCGAGAGTTATAAAGCTCAACAACCTCACCAGCGCTAATCATCAAACAACCCCACACAAGCATCGTGAGCAATCACAAGCTTCACCTGCTCCAAAAGTCCAATCGCCTTCGTCGGCGTCATACCATCAGCCATATAGCACCACATTTCCTCAGCCTCATCGTCCAAAAACGAGAAAATCGAAATGCCGCCCAAAAGAGTAGCGCCATCAGGAATAACCCCATAAGCACCCTCAGAAGGCATCGACCTTCGACCTCCCACCAAGCCACCCCGCCAAATGCGAGTTCAACCTTGGCATCCGAGAAGGGTCCGGGGCCTTCAGTACGCGAACTTTGTTTGCCATCATCCAGCAAGCCATAATCTGATCGTCAGTACCCGAAGAACCATGCTGCAAAGAGTACCGAGTTACTTCATTGACCAGCTTAATAGCGTTACGCCTCCCCGTAAAGTCTCTCGGAGAAGCACCACTCGGCGTCTGCATCCCCGGCAAGCGAATATTCCCATCCCGAAACAACGGACGCAACATCGTAATCCCATAATTAGGGTCCGACTTATTCTTATGATGCGTCTCATGGTCATGGATACGGATGTGATTCTTCCGCTTCCACCGATCAACATACGGCTGCTGCAAAAACCACCGCTGCGCCACATTCTTCTCAAAAATCACATTCCGCAACGGCAACCCAATCGCCTCAAAATCAAGACGCATCCTCTCCAACACACCCGAATACGAATCGCGCTCCCCATACAAAAACTCAGGCTGAGTCATCGACCCCCGCCACAAATCCAACAAAAAATACGACTCCGACGACGGATGATACGCCCACGCCTGCACCGCCCAATTCTTCGTAGGCGACGGATCAACCGACACCACCGTAATCAACTCACCATCCAAATCAGGCAACTCCCAAGCATCCCGATCAGAATCCCAACACCCCGGAAACTCGTCATCCCCATCAACCCAATGCTTCGGAACCAACACCGTGTCAGGCGACGTATCATTCTGCTGAAACACCGTCTCAAACCGCAACGGATTCTCAGCCTGCTCACGCAGTAAATCCCGATACGTCAAACGGCGAGGATCAAGCAAACACCCCTCCGGGTACGGCACCGCCGTAGACGGATGATGCTCCGACGACTTCGACGACCCACCCAAACACTTCTCCGGGTAATGCGCCTTAAACACAATGTGGTGATACTTCCGGCGACGACCCTCCTCCAAATCCAAATCAAACCCATCAAGCTCGACGACATCATCCTCCTCAACGTCCAACTTGTCCAAGCAATAACGGTAATGCTCATTCGGACCCAACCGCTGCCCCTCAAGAACCAACAACCCGCCAGGCTCAAGACGTTTCTCCACCTCAGCATCCCACCACAACCTCGTACGCTGCTGCTCCGCCTCCGAATCCATCTTCCTAACCGTCACAAGATCATCAAAAATCAGAAAATCAACACGCCAACCAATAATCTCACCATTACCAAACGCAGTCCACGTCGGCTCCTTATCCGCAGGCGCACGACCATCCAACTGCTCAACCGTAAACGAATTAGCCGTCCAAAAATCCGACTGACCCAACGGCTTAACCCGACCAAAATCGACAGCCAACACGCCAGACGGCTCCGCCTCCATCCCCTTCGCCACCAAATCATCCGACACTGGCACCATCGCCGTCCGCTCAAACGTCGTGCGAAGCCGACGGGTATACGACCCCGCAGCCGTCATGCCCCACGAACCCAACACGCCACGAATCCTGCGATCACGCATCGTCAACCACGCCGGAATGTCATGAGCAAACAGCGCCGTCTTGCCCGCACCAGGCGGACAATTCACAACCGCAAACCGCTTCTCATCATCCTCATACAACTTCAAGACGACATCGGCAGCTTCCTTACGCCACGGCGTAGCCACCCTCCCGAAATAACGCTCACTGAAATAGTGGAAGTCGTCTAGGGCCTCCGTCGCCTCCTCCGACAGTCCATCGTACTGGACTGGCTCCGGCAGGTTCGCCTCCTGATGGCCCTGAGTGCGGGGGTCTTTGTTGGCACCACCCCTCTGCGACCAATGATGCTCCTTGCCTTGCGTCTTAGGCTTAACAAGTTCGCGCCCACGACGCTCGTTCAGGATGTTGTCGCCGGTCTTGCGCGAGAATCCAGCCGTTCGACATGCGTGTGCTATGGAAGCGCCCTCATCGACGCACTTCCAATACACCTTTAACTGCTCAGGGGTAATCATCGTACTCCCATGTTACTACCAGAAA
>Ga0115566_10002314_pt1 | contig 15738 bp, 10 predicted proteins | sample COGITO_mtgs_1204_3_FD_87173 | JGI IMG/M metagenome (GOLD analysis project Ga0115566, IMG submission 87173) | Pelagic marine microbial communities from North Sea - COGITO_mtgs_120405 | ecosystem: Environmental > Aquatic > Marine > Epipelagic | place: Germany:Helgoland, sampling site Kabeltonne...
ACGTCCACGCGTCGGAGGTGAGGGTTTAGGGGTGAAGAGTCGTGCGTCGGGCACGTCCGTATCCTCCGTTTATATTAATATACTAGCCGAGTACATCACGTCGAGTACACCGTCAGCCACGACCGCGCGTTCCAAGTGCTGTGGCGAATCACAGATTGAATCTGTGTTCACAGTGAAAATAACAATTGACCTTTTGGAATCGCTGGGCACCTCACTTACACCGCGCACGCACCGAGAGCAGGACTATTAGGTCCGTCGTCATGGAGGGTGGCGAGGGTGATGCGATGAACTGGAGGGCGCGGATCGAGGCTTTCGCCGCCGAGGAAGGCGGCGACGACGCGAAGCTCACGCTGACGCAATTTGCGTCGGCGGAGAGGGCGGCGGTGCACGATCTCGCCCGCCGACTCGGCCTGGGTTCAAAGTCCGAGGGTTCCGACGATGACGGGACGCGCGTGGTGACCGTGTTCCGTCGCGCCCCCGGATCAGCGGGCGCGGCGAAGCGAGGTGGCCGTGGCGGCAGGGGCGGCCGCAGCAAGCCTAACGGCAACTCGCCAACCGCCGCCGCTCCCCAGGATGCCGAGGAGGAAGACGGGGTCAGCGCGTTCGACGACAGCCTCGCCGACCTCCGCGACGCCCCGTTCGACCTCTACAAAGCGCTCAGGATCCCGCGCGCCGAGAACGGCCGCGGCTACTCGGGGGGCACCGCGCGCGCCCGCGCATCCTACCACCGCGAAGCCGTGAGATGCCACCCGGACACCGTGCCCAAGGGATGCGGCGCGTGCCACGGCTGCGGCGGCGTCCTCAAACCGCGTCGGTGGTGGCACCGGCCCCAGGCGACCGCGCCGAACGCGCCGGAGGGCGACGGCGAGTTCGGGCTCCTCGACGAGGGCGAGGATGACGACTTTGACGACTTTGCAATCGCATCCGTCCCGAGACGAAACGAAGACGCTCACCGCGCTAACGCTGAACCGACGCGGGAGGGCTCGCACGCCGCGCGCCTGGACCTCTGCCCGCCGTGTTACGCGCGGCACGTAACCTCGCACGTCTCGCAAAAGGTCACCTTCGGCGACGACGGCGACGCGGAGGCGGTGGAGCGCCGGGGGGACGATTTCGTCAAGGTGTCCGCGCTGGGGGATCTCGGGGCGGAGCGCTCGCGGTACGACGCCGCCGCGTACGGTGCCCTCAAACGACGACGACGGATGCTCGCGCGGAGGGCCGCCGCGGATAACGCGCGCGCGCTCGCCGCGGTGTCCGGCCGCGGTGTCCCCGATGCGAACGGGAATGCGAAGGACCCGGAAGAGGATCCAGACGACGACGAAGACCCGGATGCGCCTCCGGACGAAGCCGGCGTCCACTCCCCGACCGACGCCGCGGCGCACGCGTCGTTCGTGGAGCCGGAGGATGAAGATGCGAACATCGGGTACGACGACCCCGACGACGACGTGGCATCGGCGAAGAACCTCTCATCCGTCACACGGTTCCACGCGGCTTGCGTGAGGTTTCAGAAAGTCACAGTCGCGTACCTGGCGTTGAGGGACCCGACGCGGTGCCGCATCTACGACGAGCACGGCTACGGCGCGCTGGTCAAGGCTGAGGCGTACGCGGAGGATGACGTGTTCGACGCGGACCCGTGGGACGTGTACGACCGGTTCTTCAAAGGGGAGGATGAGGAGGACCGGCAGTACCTTCTCCTTCACGGCGGCGGCGGCGACTCGGACGACGACGAGGAGGACGGGTCGGACGAGGACGGGTCGGACGACGGATCGGACGACGACGCGATGGTGGAGGAGGCGCTGGTGCGGGCGCGTCACGAACGGTTCGAGTGCGGCGGCGAGGAGAGCGCGGCGGCGGGGGGAACTAAGGCGGACGCGCCGCCGCCGAGGCCGCCGGTTTCGGTGCTGATGGCGATGGGCGACAAGGCTCCCGGGGCGGGTGGCGCGACGGGGGAGGAGGACGCGCTCCCAGGGTTGGCCGGGGGTGACGTGTGGGCGGCGCTCGCCAAGAGGTACGAGGCTGACCCCGTGGGTGAGAAGCGGAAACGTGACGACGAAGAAGACGAAGAAGAAGAGGAGGATGACGAAGAAGATGACGAAGAAGAGGAGGATGATGACGGAGAAGAGGAGGATGATGACGACGAAGAGGATGCAGAAGACAACGCCCCTCTTTGATCCTCCTCCGAAGACAACGACACGCCTTGAGATACCAGTGCATCGCACTTAAAATGTTTCTAGCGCCTATTGATCTCACCGTTGCTTTCCTCATCGTCCGCCTCGGCTTTCACCAGCAGCCTCTCGCCGCTCACCGCCACCGCCGCCGCGCCCAACGGCGCGGTGATCAGGATGGCCAGCACCCCCAGCGCCAAGATGACCTCCGCCCGTTTCGTCTCAACGCCCCCAGCCCCGCCCTCGTGAGCGATTGCCGCGTCCAGCGGCAAACCCGCGAGCGCCGCCTGCACCGTCGCCTTCGGCATCCACGCCACAGCCACGAACACCCGCTCCGAGAACGCCAGCTGCCCGCCCCCCGCGGCGAGGAACGCCACGAGCCCGCGGACGCAGAGTCCCGCGGCGAGCAACCCGATACCCGCGCCGACCTCGTCCCCGCTCAGTCGAGAAACGTCGACGGCGGCGCCGATGAGGGCGAAGAGCAGCGGCTGCGCGAGATCGTTCCACAGCCCGTTCAGGATCGACCCGCACGCCTTGGCGTCCACCGCGCCCCACTCACGCGCGGCGGCGGCGGACGCGACGATGACCGCGAGCGCCGCGCCGCCCGTCATCTCCGCCTCGGCTCCCGCGAAGAGGATCAGCAGCGAGATACCCAACAGCCACGCCGCTCGGCTACCGGGCGTCTCCCCGGTCACCTCCCACGCCTTTCCTCGCCCTTTCTTCATTCCTTCTTCCGTGTCATCGCTGGCATCTTTATCCGGCGGGGTGATCGCACCCAGGGCGGTGCCCGCGAGGTAACCGAGCGCGGCGCCGGCGGCGATCTGCACGGGCGCCTTCCACGCCGCCGCGTTCGCTCCGCCCCTCGCGGTGACTAAGAACCCCGCGCAGACGCCGAAGCCGGCTATTGAGTACACCACGTCCACGCTCGCGGCGGTGACCACGAGCGCGGGGACCCCGGCCTTGACCCCGTACCCTTTCTCCTGGAGATTGAGCAGCGAAGGGATGACCACGGCGGGGGATATGGCGGCGAAGAGAAAACCCAGGACGGCGCAGTAGGTCCACGGGAGGTCGAGCGCCGGCTTGGCGAGGAGGGCGACGGTGAGGGCCTCGGCTGTGGACGGGGCGAACGCGAGCCTGGACGCGGGCCATCGCAGCCGGTACACCGCGGCGACGTCCAGGGAGAGACCCGCGCGCACCAGGATGACCCCGAGCGCGGCTGTGCGCATCGCCGAGGAGCACCGGGCGTCCACCGCCTCGCCGACCGCCTCGTCCAGCCCCGGGACGTTGCGCAGGACGAACCCGGCGACGAGTTGCCCGAGCAGCGGGGGCATGGGCGGGAACCGCGCGACCACCTTGCCCGCGAAGGCGGCGACGAAGAGCAGGACGTACACGGCGAAGACCGCCCCGCCGGGCTCCATGGACGGCCCGATGGCCAGCCACGACGCGCACCACCACGCGACGACGCCCCCGAGCTGAAGGAGCGCGCGCTTGGCCTCGTTTGGGGTGACGCCCAGGACCGGGATCTTCCACGTCTCCGTCATCGCGACGACGTCGTGGAAGTTCCCACGGTGCGTCGCCGAGTGTGCCAGGGCGTCGGACGTGCCGACTCTCAACCGAGTTCAAAACAAACCAGACCGCGCGGGACGCGAGACGGACCGCAAATTTCAGCCACGTCGACATAACCATGATGAGCACGCTGGTCCGCGCCGCCAGTCCGGTGGCCGTCGCGCGTCCGAGATGGACGCGATCGACGCGTAAGCGCGTCGTCGCGACGACGGCATCCGGTGCGGAAGACCTGCCCGGCATCCTCCTCTCCTCCGCGGCTAAGAAGCTCGAGCAGGACATCGGAGGTTTCGCTAAACTCTTCGACGAGGACACGCCCACGCACGAGAGGCCCCCGACGATGCCCGTCGCGGGGAATACCCTGGACATCGCGCAGGGCGGTCACAAGCAGATGCTCGAATGGGCGGAGACGTACGGCGTCAAAGACGGGGTTCACGAGGTCAAGATGCTATCGCAGACCATCCTCCACCTCACCGATCCGAAACTCGCAAGGGAGCTCATGTTCGACAGAGCGGACACGTTTCCCGACAGGGGCGTCAACGCGATGGCGAAGTTCTTCCGCGAGGACAAGGCCGCGTTCGTCAACACCGCGGGTACGCAGTGGATGGCCTACCGCAAGATGGGCACCGCGAGCGTCAACGGTGGCGCCCTCGATCGGCTCGCGGGAAAGGTGGCGGAGCGTTCGGAGGCTCTCACGGAACGTTGGTCGAGGGACGCGGGCGATCGGAACGCGATCGAGGTGGAGATCAGCGAGGCATCGCAGGCGGTCACGCTCGAGGTTATCCACGAGGCGCTCTTCTCCGAGACCCTCGACGTCATCGACGGAGAGAAAGACGCGGTGGCGCTGGCTCGGTCCTTCCGCGAGTACAACGTCGCCAGCGGAGCCCTGCTCAACGACTTCCTCTCCCTCTACACCATGTTCGAGACCCCGGAACGGGCGCGGAGGGACGTTCACCGGCGACGGCTTCGCGCGCATTTCGACGAACGCGCGGACGCGAGGCGTGCGGCGATGGCGAGGGACGGCGTGGACGCGGCGCCGCGGGATTTGCTCACCGCGCTTCTCACCGCCAGGGACCCGGCGACTGGCGAAAATCTGACTCGCGATGACGTGAACCTGACTTTGACCGAGATGATGGTGGCCGGGCACGATACCACCGCCGCGACGGTGGCGTGCATGATGGCGCTTCTCGCGTCGCACCCCGAGGTCAAGGCGACGGTCACGGCGGAGGTTGACGAGTTTAGGAGAAACCACGGTGGAGCGCTGCCGAGCTCTGTGGCGGATGCGAACTCGCTGGTTAAGCTCGACGACGCCATGAAGGAGACCATGCGGCTGTACCCGGCGGTGCTCATCGTCGTGCGCAAGGCGGACGAGGGTGTCAGCGGAGTGTTGAGGAAAGGGCCCGGCGGCGAGGTTGTGGTGCCGGACGGAGCCGGCATGTGGATAAGTCCTTACGTCATGGGGCGGCTCGCCCGACACTGGGGCGGGGACGAGGAGGACGTGAAGCGGTACAGGCCCGGGCGGTTCGAAGAGGCTCGCGAACGCGGCGATTCCCTCGACGCCTACATGCCCTTCGGAGGCGGGCCGAGGGTGTGCCTCGGTTCGCGGTTCGCCATGCTCGAGGGGAAGATTTTGGCGGCTCACATCCTGGCCGATTTCGACGTCGAGCTGGCTGCCGAGACGAGGGACGCGATTGCCGGGAACGGCGGCGAGTTGCCCATAGCGTACGCCGCGGGACTGATGGCGTTCCCCGAGCCGCTCAGAATGCGAGCCAGGCGGCGGGGGACGGCGTCGGCGCCTGGCCCTCGATGATGATTAACTTGTTTATGCGAGCTGCTTATTTTGCGTATTGCGTCTAATGCGTCTATGCGTGCATCGGATGAAACTCCTGGCGCAGTCGATCGGCTCGGTCGTTTCATCGGTCTCGCGCGAGGGCTCGGTGATGAGCCTGTGCCGCGCGGACGTCACCTCGACCGGTTCCCGCCGTCGGTTCGCCGGAGCCTCTATCCTTTGCAAACTAAGTTAGATGGTACACTCGGGGCACTCAGCCGCGGCCATCACCTCCGCGACGGGCGCGTGGTCGGCGGTGGCCTCATCCGCGCGCAGGTACACTAGTTCATTACCCTTGAACACCGCGGTGCCTCCCTGCTGCACCGCATCGCGCGGCTGGGGCGGCGCGATGACCTCAAAGTTTTTCATCACCGCCTTCATCTTCTCCCTGCCCTCCGGGGTCATCAGCCCTCTCTCTTTGATGCGTTCGCCGGTGACCTTGGTGAAGAACAGGCGCTTGACCCCTTCCATCACCTTGGGGTCGAAGAAGATACCCTCGGACCCGTCGAGATCGCCGTGGAAGCTTAGCGCCCTGTACGCGTTGCGCTCCGGGTCGACGTAGAGGTTCTCCGCGGGGAACGGCAGAGCATCTGCGAACTTTTGAGCACCTTCAGGGGTTCCGACCGCCACCACCGCCAGGACCACGCCCGCCTCGTCAAACTGAGGCTTGAGCTTCGCGAGCTCAGAGGCGTGCTCCCAGCAGAACACTCAGCCGAAGTGTCGAAGGAAGGAGACCACGACGGTCTTGTCCGTGTTCCACGGCGTGGCCGGGTTCCCGGCAACATCAAGCAGATTGATGTTCTCGAGCGGGTTGGTCTTGGTTGCAAGGGCGGGCACGGCGGACGACGCAGCCGCGCGCACCGGCGCGACCTGGACGCGACCACGGGAGGTAGACCCGCGGCCCGCGCGAAGGGCGCGGGGCCGGGCCGTGAGCGACGTCGTCAGCGCGACGCAGCTCATCGTCTCTCTCTATGGCTTGAAAACGTCGCGTCGCTCGGATGAAAAGTGACCTGACAAGTGGACAAACGGAGATCTCACCACAGACGAACACGTCGCATTTCATTGACTCATGGATTGACGGTTTAAAATAACTGAAAAAACGCAGTCAGAGTACGTGGAGCCGGACTGGATTGACATCTGCGGCTCTCAGCACTTTTCACGGCCATTCCGTGAGGCCTCGAGGCGGCAGGAAGCAACCACACGGGCGAGGATGAGCGCCAAGGAAGGCAAGTCCGAGGTGGCCACCGCGGATGTCTCCCTCGCGATCGTCCCGGTTGAGAAGGATACCGCGATGAAGGCCGCCGCCGGTATCGTATCGGGCGCGGCGGAACCCGCCCCCATCGTGGCGGCCAGGTACCGCGATCCCGTCAAGTGGAGGATACCGCCCAGCTGCGGGCAGCAGGTGTTCTTCACGCACGTCACCCCGCTCATCAGCACCGGGCACATTCGCAGGCTCGAGCCCGAGGATCTGTGCCACCTCCCCGAACTGGACAGCAAGGACCTCGCGTTCAAGTTCGACAGGGACTGGGCGGAGGAGCGAAGCAAGCACCCGGAGAAGCCCTCGCTGGTCCGCGCGTGCCTCGTGGGCAGCCGGGGCACGCTCATCTACACCGGCTGCCTCTACACCATCGCCCAGGCGACTCTGTTCAGCGGGCCGGTGCTCCTCCGCCTCATCGTCGAGGCGCTGGAGTGCAGGGCGGCGGGCGGCGCCAGCTGCCCCACCAACCAAGACCTCTACTACTACGCCCTGTTCCTGACTCTCGCGGGCGTGGTGCAGAATTTGTGCCAGGCGCAGCAGGATTACACCATGCAGCGCCTCGGCGTCCGCGTGCGCAACCGTTTGATGTGTGCGCTGTACCGCAAGGTCCTCAAGCTCTCGCCGCTCGGTCTGCAGGAGGAGACCACCGGTAAGATCGTCACGCTGATGTCCAACGACGTCAACAAACTCCAAGACGTGTTCCAGCTCCTGCACAACATCTGGGGAGCGCCGATTTTCATAATCGCCGCATTCGCCATGCTCTACGACGTCATCCAGTGGTCCACGTTCATCGGATTCCTTTGCATCATCGTCGCCGCGCCGTTTACGTTCATGGTGGCCAAGACCCTGTTCGCCATCCGCCTCAAGCTGCTCAAGACGGCGGAGGGGCGCATCAACATCCTCAGCGAGGTCATCAACGGCATGCGCGTCATCAAGTACTACGCCTGGGAGAAGTCCTTCAAGGAACGCGCGCAGGAGATCAGGAACAAGGAGGTCAAGCTCATCTGGGCGTCCCAGAAGGTAGGCGCGCTCTTCGGCGTGGCGCTCTTCTCCACCCCCATCTTCATCGCGGTGTGCTCGCTCGGGTCCTACTCCCTCGCGGGCAACACCCTCACCGCGTCCACCGCGTACACCGCCCTCGCGCTGTTCAACATGCTCCGATTCCCCCTCATCCTGGTGCCGTTCCTGCTCACGAACCTGCTCAACGCCCTGAGTGCGGTGCAGCGTCTCGGAGCCTTTCTGCTCCAGGACGAGACGGACAAGGTGGAGCCGGACATGTCCGAGCCCGGCCGCGTTCGTGTCGCCGCCGGTGACTTCAAGTGGCCCGCCGTGCAGAAGAAGCCGGAGGAGCCCAAGAAGGGTCCCCCGGGCAAAGGCGGCAAGAAACCCAAGAAGGGTGAAGAGCCCAAGAAGGCTGACGACGCCGAGGAGGTTGAGGTTCCCGCCGAGGAACCCGAGCAGCCCCCTTTCGAGCTCGCCGGCGTCGACCTGGACCTCGCCCCCGGCTCGCTCACCATGGTCATCGGACGAGTGGGCTGCGGCAAGTCCACGCTGCTCTCCGCGCTCAACAAGTTTGTCCCCCAGACCACGGGCGACATGAAGGTGAGCGGCCGCGTCGCGTACGTCGCGCAGACGGCCTGGATCCTCAACTCCACCGTCAAGGACAACATCCTCTTTGGCCAGGCGTACGACGCGGATAAGTACCGAAAGTGCCTCCGCCACTCCCAGCTCAACGCCGACCTGGACATGCTCCCCGCAGGGGACATGACCATGATCGGCGAGCGCGGCGTGACCCTCTCCGGCGGACAGAAGCAGCGCGTGTCCATCGCGCGCGCCGTCTACGCCGCCGCGGATGTCTACCTCCTCGACGACCCGCTCAGCGCGGTGGACAATCACGTCGGAGCCGCGCTGTTCGAGCAGGTTCTCGGAGCGTCCGGGGTTCTGCGCAAAGCTACCCGGGTCCTCGTCACCAACGCGCTGCAGTACCTCCCCAAGGCTGACAAGATCGTGGTGCTCGAGGAGGGCAAGGTTGCCGAGGTTGGCACCTACGACGAGCTCATGCGCAAGGGGCTGGACTTTGCCAACCTCATGGCCGCGCACGGCATCGAGGACGAGGGCGAGGACGCCGACGGCAAGAGGGTCTCCACGGACGGTCGCAAGTCCATGGACGCCGGCCGCAAGTCCGTCGACGGTCGCAAGTCCACCGACGGTCGCAAGAGCTTCGCGGGAGGGGAGGAGAAACCCAAGGGTCCTCCCGGCGCCAAGGGCAAGGATGACATGTCCGCCGAGGAGGAGCGTTCCGTGGGCAACGTGGGCGGCCGCGTGTACATGGCGCTGTACAACGCGACGGGCACCAACGTGTCCATCCCCCTCGTGGCCTTTTTGTTCACGATGGATTACGGCAGCAAGGCGTTCCTTGACTACTGGCTCAGCTTTTGGGCGGCGGACCGGTTGGGCTGGGAGAGCAACCACTACCTGGCCGTCTACTTTGGCATCTTCCTGTTCAACGGGATCGCCATCTTCTTCAGGTCGATCATACTGTACTTCTTCCTGGTCAGGGCTGCGAAAAACATCCACAATCAGCTCCTGGACCGGGTCATCAAGTTCCCGATGTCCTTCTTCGACACCACCCCGAGCGGCCGCGTGATCAACAGGTTCTCCAGGGACACCGAGACCATCGACACCATCCTCCCCGGCATCATCATCCAGTTCCTGGGTTGCATCACCAGCATCATCACAACGCTCGCCATCGTGAGCGTCGCCACGGGCTGGTTCACCCTCGCGCTTCCTTTCATCATGTTCGTGTACATCGCCCTCCAGCGGTTCTACATCCCGGCGTGCCGCGAGCTTCAGCGCATCGAGTCCATCTCTCGATCGCCCATCTACTCCGGCTTGGGCGAGGCGGTCAACGGCGTCGAGACCATCCGCGCGTTCAGGCAGGAGTCACACTTCATCCACCTCGCGGACGGGCTCATCCAGCACAACGCGGATGCCTACGTCACCCAGAAACTCGCGGCGGCGTGGCTCACCACCCGCCTGCGATTCCTCGGCACCGTCATCGTGGCGTGCACGGCATTTTTGGTGATTCAGGGCAAGGTTGGCCCCGGCGTCGCCGGCTTGTGCCTCGTGTACGCCCTCGACGTCACCAAGTACCTCGAGCACGGCACTAACATGGCGAGCGAGCTGGAGACCAAGATGAACGCGGTCGAGAGGGTGGTTGAGTACCTCGACAAACCCTTGGAGTCTGACCACGAGACGGCGCCGAAGGTTCTCGCCGCGCTGCCAACCGCGTGGCCGCAGAAGGGTAAGCTGGAGGTGACCGGCCTGAACATGAGGTACCGACCGGGTTTGCCCTTGGTGCTCAAAGACCTGACGTTCACCGCGATGGCGGGCGAGAAGCTGGGCGTGTGCGGGCGGACGGGCAGCGGGAAATCTTCCCTCTTTGTCGCGCTCTTCCGCGTCGTCGAGCCGGCTTCGGGAACAATCGCCATCGACGGCGTCGACGCTAGCACGCTCGGGCTGCACCTGCTCCGCTCCAAGATGGCGATGATCCCCCAGGACCCGTTCATGTTCGCGGGGACCATCCGCACCAACCTCGACCCGTTCGACGAGCACCCCGAGGTTGCCCTCTGGGAGGTTCTCGCCAAGGTTGGCCTCAGGAGCATGGTGGAGGACGCCGCCAAGAAGATGGACATGGAGGTTGTGGACAACGGCGCCAACTTTTCGCTGGGCCAGAGGCAGCTCCTGTGCATGGGCCGCGCCCTGCTCCGCAACAGCAGGGTGCTCATGATGGACGAGGCCACCGCGAGCGTGGACATGGACAGCGACGCGCTCATCCAGCGCACGGTGCGGGAGGCGTTTGCGGATTGCACCGTCCTCACCATCGCGCACAGGCTGAACACCATCATGGACTCGGACAAGGTTGCGTTCCTGGATAATGGCACCATGGCCGAGTTTGGCGATCCCGCGGACCTGCTCAAGAACAAGAACGGGCTGTTCACCAAGCTCGTGGAGCAGAGCGGTAAGAAGAACAGCGAGCATCTCATCGGTCTGTCCAACGCCGCGAAGGAGAGGAGGCAGAGCGCCCAGAACCTTCGCGGGGTGGAGGAGGCTGCCGAGGAGGCTCACCACGAGGGCTCGGATTAAAAGACGACGCCCTCCTTGTTCAAAATATACGCACGCGCATCAAACACTGCTTTAATACCACATACAATACGTAACGCTTACGTTGAAATAATCAGACTACGCCCCGCCTCCCGTAATACGTTGGGGGTGGCGGGGATCAGGCACAAAGCCTCACGCCCTCTTCGTGCGCTTTCCCGACTTGTTGGGAGTCGCCTTACCGCCCGCCTTGTTGGGAGCCCAGGTATCGGCGAGCTTGATCACGGCACCGACGACGTACCCGGTGCCGATGGCGGCGGCCATCGAGTTCTCCCAGCTCATCCCCTGCGTCATGCTGCCCTCGTGCTTGTGGACGGCCCACTCCGATCGTAAAACCTTGGAAGTCAGGACGACCATGACCGCCTCGGTGAGGATGGACTTGGGCTTGATGGCGAGCATCATTCCCATGGCCACGAGGACCGCCCAGCACGCAAAGATGTGACCGAGTCCATTGAGCGACGCGGGGCCCATGAGCAGCAGGATCGCCCCGCAGATCTCGGCACGGCCGACGAGCTTGGACCCTGGGTGAGCCATCACACCCGCCACTTTCGCCAGGCCCACAACACACAAAGCGCTCACCAGGGCGTAGTAGCCGTACGTGGCCGGGACTAGGTCCTGCGCCTTTGTCAGATAGGTCATCACCATCTCAGCCATCGTGGTGGCTTTCGTTTCGTTCGGATCGTTGGGTCTGCGCGTGCGGTCCTCGTGTGGGTGGTGTGGGTTAACGGAGGAAAGGAATAAAACAGTTCCCAGGGAAAAAGCGATTGCAACGACCCTAACGCTAATCCCGTGGAGCTCATCACTATCTGACTGTGGCTTTTTTGTCGCCTTGGAGAATTATTTCCATATCCAAATCTGAGGCCACTGTGCTTTTACTCCGAAGCGTTCTGGTCCTCAGGTTTCATGTGGTCGGTCAACAATTGCGGCGCGGACAATTTTTTCCCGCCGACGTGCCTCGCCTCGAGACTCTCCCAGTTTCTCGAGATCTACGTGACGACGACCAGTTCGTCTCACGCGAGGCTCCCGCCGCCCTCTCGGTGCGCGGTCCTCGACACCTTTTTTCCCCCTTATCGCGCGTCGCGAGGAGCTGGTCCCGGCCTACCCCCCCCGCGCGCGTCTTTTAAGGAGCCGGCGGTAGCGGCTCCCGCTTCGCCCGCCAATTAATTGCGACACCTGGCGGCGCCTTCCGTGTCTCCTCCTCTCGCCATGCTCAAGCGCAAGCTCAAGCAGTGGCTCGCGGTCAACGAACCCGGGGCTCTCCCGGTGAAGACCGAGCCGCCCGGGTCTCCGCCCACGTGCGTCACCCCGCCGCTTCCCCGGTCGCCGTCCACCTCCGACGTCAACAAGTACCCGAGCCTCAAGAAGAAGATCCTCGGGCCCAAGATGGTGGACGCCGACCACCCGCACGCGGAGTCCCCGACGACATCTTCCAAGGAGAACGCGAGTACCCTCGGGAACAAGTACAGCAGCAACTACGCGTCCACCTCCGACCTCGCCGCCGCGGCCGCCTTCGCGACGGGCCTCCAGCCGTCCAAGCGGAGGCGGGAATTCGACGAACCGTTTCGGCCGTCGTCGCCGCTCAGCGTCAAGAAGGAGCGTTCCGACGACGGCGGCAGCGACCGGGCCAAGTCCCCGAAGCCCAACAAACCGAAGCAGAAGCCCAAGCCACGGACCCCCAAGCCCGCGAGCCATCAAGGACCCGCGAGCCCGAGGCAGGCCAAGCGTGTCACCAATCTGGATGCCGAGACGGAATCCGAGCCCAAGGAGCCCAAGGAGGAGACGGATGAGGAGATTGCTCGTCGACTCCACGCCGAGTTCAACTGCGCCCCCATGCGAACGAGCCGTTCGCGACGGACGATGGACCTCGAGGACCGGCGCGACGGGGGAACCCCGGAGGACCCGGTGCACGACAACGACCCCGGGATTTTACCCTCGTGCTGAGCCATGTACGCGCAGTCTCGAACGAAGGCTGTGCCGTACGGGTTCATCTGCGGATTCCCCGTCCAGGGCGTGAGCTCCGAGCTCTACGGTTTCTACGAGGGTCAGGGCGGCAAGGGTGGGAGGCAAGGTGAGGCTGTGGTGGCGGCGATGAAGCAGTGGGGCGAGGGCGAGGCGGGCACCGCGGGTGGCACCGAGCTCGGATTTCCGGTTTGCAAGCGGGGGTACCGACCTTTCGCGGAGGACGGGGGCCGACGCTACGGCTGCCTCAAGCACCACGAGCTGCGCCTCGAGAACATGCGCCAGCCCCCGCCCAAGGGTGCCAAGCGCTCCGAGGATGGGCTCTACCATCGCCCGGGCTGGGAGAAGTTTGACCAGTGGACCTTTGGCGAGAAGAACGTGGTGAGCGAGTCCTCTTCCTTTTTATCGCTGGACTCCGTGGAGGAGGGCGACTTGGGCAAGGTTGCCGTGGACTCGCCCGCGAAGGCGAAGGCTGACAATTAAGTCGAAACGGCGACGACGATTTGACCTGTTCCACAGCGGGGAACACGGAGTTTGGTCGCGAAGGACACCATCCATGACGCCGCGCGCGCACAAGCGAGTCGGAATCCGGCCGCACCGCGCGGGGCTGAAACGCGTGTCCTCATCCGCGACCACATCCATCCATCGTTCCCGCTGGAACACACACGCAAAGAGACGAGCGACCTGGGCAGCGAAGCAGCGCCAAGTCCTCGCTTTTATTATGTAGAATTAGAAACGAACCGGCGCGAACGGGTGTATATTTGATCAAGCTTAAGTTATCAATGCCGCGACTCCCCGTTTGATTATTAAAGTCTGCGGCGCGAGCTACCCTATTTCTTGGCTTTCGCTTTCTTCTCCTTCGCGGGAGTCTTCTCCTTCTTCTCCTTCTTTCCCGCCTTGGCGCCCTTCGTCTCCTTCGCCTGCTTCTCCGCCTCGAGCTCAGCCTTGAGCTCCTCCAACATCCTCGCTCGGGCGTTCTTCTTCTTACCCGCGGGCTTCTTCTCCTCAACCTCGTCATCCACGCCCACGCCCACGCCGTAGCCGTCGCCGCCAGCCTCACCCTCGTCCTCGTCCTCGCTGCCGCTCACGGCCTCGAACCCCTCCTCGGAATCGGATCCGCCGCCGCCCTTGCCGAAGCCGGTCGCGGCGGCGGCGTCGTCGCCACCCGCGGGTCCGAGCTTGTTGGACAGCTTCTTGATCTTGGCGACGAAGAAGCCGTCCATGTTGTGCACGTGGGGGTAGAACCGCCGGGACTTCTCCACGCTGGGGTGGAAATTCTTGCCGCGGTACGAGGTGAACCCGGTTCGGCCAAACTCGAGGCCGGTGGGGACGAGCTTCACGTCGCGCTTTTTGAGGATGTAATCGAGCACCATCTCGTTCTCCTCGACGGTGATGGAGCAGGTGGAGTAGACGACGTACCCGCCCGTCTTGGAGTTGGCGTCGCAACAGTCGATGGCGGCGACGAGCAGCTCCTTCTGAAGGTGCGCGCACTTGTTGATGTCAGCCTCGCTCTTGCTCACCTTGACGGAGCTGTCCTTGGCGATGACGCCGGTGCCCGAGCACGGCGCGTCCAGTAAGACCCTGTCCACGTGCCCCAGCACCTTGGGCAGCTGCCTACCGTCGTAGTTGCACACCGTCGCGTTGGTGCATCCCATGCGCTGCAGGTTAGCGACGAGCGAGGAGAGTCGCTTCTTCTGAAACTCGTTGGCGAAGATCATCCCCGTGTTTCGCATCAACGCGGCCAGGTAGGTTGTTTTACCTCCGGGCGCGGCGGCGACGTCGAGGACGCGCTCGCCGTCCTGGGGCGCGAGCGCCATGCACGGCAGGAACGACGACGCGGACTGGAGCATGTAGTGGCCGGCCATGTACTCTGGCGTCGCACCGATCGGGACCCGGCTGTCGTACACCAGGAGGCCAACCTTGGACCACTTGCCGATGGGATCCAGGTTCACGCCGCGGTTGATCAGCGACGCGGCGAGCTCGCGGCGGCGGCACTTCAGCGTGTTCGTGCGCAGCGTCACGGGCCTCTGCGTCTCGTTCGCCTCCAGGAGCTCCATGGTCTCCGCGACGGAGAACGTGTCCAGGAAGTATTGAACCAAAAACGTGTTGTAGCCGTAGTACGTGGCGAGGTCCGCGACGAGCCTCTCGACGTACTCTCCGCGGCTGCGCCCGGGCTCGCGCCTGGACTTGAAGTCCTGGAGCACCCTGACTATCTCCTGGATCCTGCCCTGGACGTGCTGAAGGTCCGGGGGAGCGTCCGGGTCATCCTCCGAATCCTCCAGTTCGTACACGTCCTCATCCTGGATGTTGAGCACCTGCTCCGCGGCGGCGTCCTCCGCCTCGCGCTGTCGTCTCGCGTCCTCCTTCCTCGCCTTCTTCTCGATGGGCAGGAGCGTCTCCTCCTCGGACTCCGATTCGGACCCCGATGCCTCGCCGGAGAAGTCCTGCTCGTCGGCGTCGTCGCCGTCCTCGTCCGAGTCGCCATCCAGGTCGGCAAACTCGTCCTCGTCCTCGTCGTCCTCGTCGCTGAACAGCTCCTTCGCATGCTTCGGGGACTTGGTTTCGATACCGTCGAGGGAGTCGTCGTCCTCCTCGGAATCCTCGTCCTCGGAGTCGTCCTCCTCGGAGTCCTCGGAGTCATCCTCCTCCATCTCGACGTCGAGCGGCTCGTCGCCGGACAGATCCTCCTCGCCGTCCGAGTCGTCCCCTAGGTCCGCGAACTCGTCCTCGGACTCGGACTCGGGCTCGGGCTCGGGCTGCTTCTTGGCCTTTTTCTTGAAGCCCCCGAATTCATCCCCGCCCGGCGC
>Ga0115566_10002315_pt1 | contig 15725 bp, 12 predicted proteins | sample COGITO_mtgs_1204_3_FD_87173 | JGI IMG/M metagenome (GOLD analysis project Ga0115566, IMG submission 87173) | Pelagic marine microbial communities from North Sea - COGITO_mtgs_120405 | ecosystem: Environmental > Aquatic > Marine > Epipelagic | place: Germany:Helgoland, sampling site Kabeltonne...
CTTCGCCATGGGAATTTTGTTAGGTCTCGAAATTTCACGTTCAAGAACGCGCAAAAATAGTGAAATTCGCGTCATGGTTCTCGAACATCTTCACTTGCATCATTTCAAAAATCACACCGGGTCGGATTTGACCTTTGGAATGCAGGTTAATTGCCTCCTTGGTGACAACGGAAGCGGTAAGACCAATGTGCTAGATGCTGTGCACTATTTATGCCATACCAAAAGTTACTTTAATCCCATTGATGCCCAGAATATTGCCCATGATGAGGCGCACATGCTAATTCAGGGCGCATTCACACGAAATGACCAAAAGGAGCGTGTGAGTTGCGCGGTAGAACGAGGCGTAAAGAAAGTTTTTCGTCGGAATGATAAAGCGTATGACCGACTTGCGGATCACATTGGTAGGTTTCCTGCAGTTATGATCGCTCCTGCGGATTCTGTGCTCATTCAAGAAGGCAGTGAAGTACGCCGCCGCTGGATTGACAGTGTAATTTCTCAATTTGACAGGGAATATCTGACGCAACTATTGGCGTACAATAAAGCACTCAATCAACGCAATATCCTGTTGCGCTTCTTCGCAGAAAACCGGCGATGGGATTCGGAGGCGCTGGAGCCTTGGGATGCCCAACTCGTTCCGCTTGCCAGTTCCATTCGGCGAAAGCGGGCGGAATTTGTGGAGCGCTTTTCACCTGCGTTTGAGGAGACCTACCGTGAAATAACCAACGGGGCGGAAGCCGTCTGCATTCGGTACCTGACGAAAGTATCTGAGGATAACGACGAATTCCAACGTCAACTGACCGAAGCTCAAGGGGACGATCGTCAATTGCGCCGAACCACGGTGGGTATTCACAAGGATGAACTTTCGCTTGAATTGGGAGCCTACCCCCTGAAGCGATTTGGATCCCAGGGGCAGCAAAAGAGTTTTTTGATTGCCCTGCGGTTAACGCAATTGGCTTACATCGAGCAGGCGACAGGTGTAAAACCCATCTTGTTACTGGACGACATTTTTGACAAGATCGACGATAAACGAGTGCAAGCGCTGATGACGTGGGTTGCCAAGGGAGACTTTGGTCAAGTCTTTATCACCGACACAGATTTGCAGCGTATTCCATCGATGTTTAGAAATATTGGTGCGGATGTTCGAGTCTTTGAGGTGGAAAGAGGTGAAGTTATGCAGCATGAATTTGAAGCAGATGCCGTAAAACCCGGACCAACTACCTTAGAGCCATGAGATCTAATGAAGCAAAGCCTCTGAAGGCGGCCATTCAGCAATTTATTCGAGCGCATCGCATGCAAGCTCGGTTGGATGAAGTGGATGTGACCAAGGCCTGGCACGCAGCTTTCGGCTCATACGTCGAGCGACAAACACGCTCAATTCGACTGCAAGAAGGCGGCAAGTTGTGGGTGAAGCTGGATAGCGGTCCTTTGAAAGAAGAATTGGCCATGTCCAAAGGGCAAATCGTCGAGCGATTGAATGAAGAATTGGGTCGAAAAATCGTTCATGAGCTTATCATCCAGTAATTTTTTGGTGCTCCTTCCTTGCGGACTTGGTGCCCCTCAAGTTCTTCATCGTGACAAAATATGCCCTGCCCTGCAACGAAAGCCGTAAATTGTAGTTCTGTAAGCAGATGATGAAGCCAATAGTATGGACTTTTTTGGGTGGCGTCGTGTTTTCCTTGTTTTTGATGGGGGCTAATCAACGCCCGAATCATTGGCATGGAGAAGGCGACCCGTATCATTCTGCTACTTTTCGCTCGGCTTACGGTGGATTGCCGGACACGTCCAATAGTTTATTCACAGGCAGTGGCAAATGCGCGGGGTGCCATGCGAAAGATCCGAATGCATTCGCGAGCATTGCAGGTCAATCCAATCCTCCAATGCCCATGCCGGATGGTTGGGATGTCAATGTCACGGATTATTGGCGGAGCACCTTGATGGCCAATTCCGCTCGCGATCCATTTTGGCAAGCAAAGGTCCGGCACGAAGTCCTGGTCAACCCCGAGCACCAATTGGAATTGGAAGACAAATGCACCTCATGCCATGCGCCTATGGGACATTTTGCGGCACATCACGACGGCGAACCGCATTACACCATGGCCGCCTTGTTGCAGGACAGCCTGGCGATGGATGGAGTCAGTTGCGTAGCGTGCCATCAGCAAGCACCCAATGCGGGCGACCACATCAGCGGAGAATTGGAATTTGATGATAGCTTGGAATTCAATGCCGATATGTTCGTTCACACATACAAGTCCTATGGGCCGTATGGTGAAGGGAAAGATGAGCCTCCGCTGTATGATTTGCCGATGATGCAGTATGCTTTCTACAAGCCATTGTACGGTGAACACGTGCCAAACGGTGATATCTGTGCAGGATGCCACACGCTTGTCACCCATGCGACGGATTTGGACGGTGAATATGCGGGCATCGATTATGTGGAGCAGGCAACTTACCACGAGTGGCTGAACTCAACGTACGCTGACGATGGCGAAGAACCTGCGACATGCAATGCGTGTCACATGCCGCGAATTGAAGAGCCAGTGGTGATCAGTTCAGGGTATGTATTCCTGGAGCCGCGCACCCCTTTTGGTTTGCACACGCTCGTTGGGGGCAACGCGCAGATGTTGGAGATCATGCGGGACAATACCGAAGCCTTGGGATTGGAGACTGCTCCGGAATTGTTTGATAGCACTTTGCAGCGCACCCGCGACATGCTGCGCCATGAAACGGTGGATTTGCAAGTGAATATGGGCGATTGGATCGACGCTTGGGGAGGGGTTTGCGAAGTACAATTGACCAACAAAGCGGGGCATAAATTCCCTTCGGGCTATCCCGCAAGAAGAGCGTGGATCGAAGTGAAGGCGACGCAAGCGGGGAACGTTATTTGGCACAGCGGGCAATGGGAGAACGGCTCGATCATTGGAGTGGATGAGGCAGGACTAGCCGTGTATGAACCTCATCACGCGACCATTGACGATCCCTTGAAAGTGCAGATTTACGAATTGGTCGCCGCGGATGTCAATGGGGACCCGACCAACGTGCTGGAACGTGCCGCGTCCTCCCTCAAGGACAACCGAATCACGCCAAAAGGATTCAGTTATACGCATGCGGTTTACGATACCACGCGGGTTGAAGGGCTTGCGCTCACAGATCCGAATTTTGAAGTGGGTTTGGGTCGACACACCGTAACGTATGAAATGGCGTCTCCTGCGGAATTAACAGCGGATGCCATCCTCATGGAAGTGAAAGTTTGGTACCAGGCTATTCCGCCTCGGTGGGTGGAGTCGATGTTCGCTTTCGAGGACAGCACGATTCAAGCGTTCCAGACGTTTTTTGAAGCCCAAGGTGCAGCACCTGAATTGGTTACGGATACCGCATTTACCATCAACGTATTGGGCTCTGTGCAAGGAACAATGGAAGCGGAGGCGTGGACCATTTTCCCTAATCCCACGGAGAACGGTCAAATCACCGTTCGGGTGCCCGAGCGGGCAAGGGGGTCATTGTGGGAACTGTATGATGCCAAGGGTTCACGTGTAGCATCGGGTTGGACACTTCCTTCGCAGACTTTACAGCTTCCGACTGCACGCGGCACGTATCTGTTGAAGTGGGTGCTGGAGGATGGCGAATGCATAACCCGCAAGGTCGTTCGACGCTAGAAGCAGAATAAAAGCTTCAGAGGAAAGAGTTGGCTAGGTTGGCCAAATCCGATCGTTCTCCCTTCTCCAACGTGATGTGAGCGTACAAATCTTTGCCTCGCAATCGGTCGATGACGTAGCTGAGCCCATTGGATTGTTCGTCCAGGTATGGCGTGTCAATCTGACGAACATCACCCGTCAAAATAATCTTGCAATTCTCTCCGGCACGGGTGATGATGGTCTTGACTTCGTGGGGCGTTAGGTTCTGCGCTTCGTCAATGATGAAAATCGAATGCGTTAGGGAACGACCCCGGATGTAGGCCAGCGGGCAAATGGTGATTTTGTTTTGCGCCTTGAGTTCGTCAATGATGCGACTCTTGCGTTCATTTTCACCAAACTGGGACTTGATGAAATTCAAGTTATCCCAGAGCGGTTGCATGTACGGATTGATTTTTTCTTCCGCATCTCCGGGCAGATAGCCGAGGTCGCGGTTGGATAGGGCGACGATGGGCCGGGCCAAGATGATTTGATCAAATTGATTGCGCTGTTCCAATGCTCCTGCCAACGCAAGAAGGGTTTTGCCGGTGCCTGCCACCCCACAGATGGTGACCAAGGGAACTTTGGGGTTTAAGATTGCGTGCAGAGCAAACGCCTGTTCAGCATTCTTGGGCTTGATGCCATATGCGTAGTCTTTGTCAATTCGCTGGATCAAACGGGCCGCCTCACTGTAATAGCCTAGCGCGCTTGCGGATCCGTTGCGCAAGACATAGTAATGGTTGTTTTGCCGGTATGGATCCAGCATGGTGATTTTCCTCGATGACCCTTGGACATACAACTTCCGGATGTCCTCAGTATCGGCGTCTTCGATGATGGTGCGCCCTGTGAAATGGAGCTTGAGGTCACGGACTTGGCCGTTTTTGTAGTCTTCAGCAGGGAGTTGAAGGGCCTTGGCCTTCAGTCGCAAATTAATGTCCTTGGTGACAAGTGTAACGACTGTACTGGGGTCTTCCCGCTGGAGTTTGAGCGCAGCATCCAAAATCCGGTGATCGTTGGATCGCGAGCCAAACACTTCATTGGCAGCACTGTGCTCGCTATCCTTGTGAAGCAAGATTTTGAGCTGGCCGTTTTCTCCATTTTCCAAATCAATCCAATCAGCGAGCGTCTGCGATTTACTGAGACGATCAATGATGCGAATGCACTCGCGGGCCTCGAAATTTTTGGTTTCATTGCCCACTTTGAATTGGTCCAGTTCCTCAAGGACCGTAATGGGGATGGCCACGCGGTTTTCTTCAAACACGGAAAGCGCTGTGTGGTCAAAGAGTAAGACGCTTGTATCCAGCACAAAAGTCTTGGTGATGGTTTTGTCAGCTCGAGTGGACCCTTCATGGGGCGACGGCGCGGCTGAAGTTGGAGCGTTTGCGGTCATGTGTGTTTGATGGTTATGTCAAACTTAGCCGTTTCAAAGGGTCGAGTGGGAGGGGTGAAAGATTCTTGTCAACAGGAGAATATGAAGTGTTTCGAGCTGCCTTCAATCGACTGCATGCGCACCGTCGCCATCCCAATCTTCCCCGGATTCATTGTCTTTTCCCAAGTAGGCTTCTAACAACCCATTAGGAAGGTCAACATGAAGAGTTCTCATAGAACGCTCAACTCGAATACCGACTTCAGCAGGGAGTGGGATAAGTACTTCGCGCCCTTCGATCTCAACTTCCAAAATAGGATACATGGCGTAGTCCAAGACCCGTTGGATGGTTCCAAGTGCCGATCCATTCTGTAAGTCGTGGACCTCCCATCCATCCACCTCATGCAGATAAAAGGCGTCGGAATCGAGTTGAGGCAAGAGCGAGAGGGGAGCAAATGCCTGTGCAGACGAGATTGCCTTGGCCTTGGCTTCAGTATCAACGCCGTCAAAGCGCACTACGAATTTGTCTCCCGTATTGTGCGCTCGAATGGAATCGATGAAGTGTGGAATGAGTCGGTCTCCGACCTTGAGCCAAACGGAATCCAGGTCGCGATAGGCATCGGGCTCATCTGCATCAATGAAGAATACGACTTCGCCTTTGTATCCGTGCGGTTTGGTGACGCGCCCCAAAACGAAACAATCTTCTTCTTTCATACTTTAATCGATGCTCTGCTAGAGAAACTTTTGTGCAAAGAAAAGGGCCGTCACGTAAAGTGCAGCCCTTTTGTATTATCGTTTTGGAGAGAATCAGTCTTTCTTCTCTTCCTCGTCATTCTTTTCTTCCGCAGCAGGTGCTTCTTCCGCAGCAGGTGCTTCTTCCGCAGCAGGTGCTTCTTCCGCAGCAGGTGCTTCTTCCGCAGCAGGTGCTTCTTCCGCAGCAGGTGCTTCTTCCGCAGCAGGTGCTTCTTCAGCAGCAGGTGCTTCTTCAGCAGCAGGCGCTTCTTCAGCAGCAGGTGCTTCTTCAGCAGCAGGTGCTTCTTCAGCAGCTGCATCTGCCGTCGCTTCTGCAGCTGCAGCTGATTCAGCCGCGGCTACTTCCGCTTCTGCAGCATTTTGAGCCGCTTCGCGAGCAGCATTCACTTCTTTTTCAGCCTGCAATTGCTTGGCTTTCTCTTGATCGCTTGCACTCGTGAGCGCGTCAACTTTAGCCTGAACCTTGGCGCTCTTTTCACCCATCCACTTCTCAAAGCGCTTCTGCGCCTCGTCTTCTGTCATTGCACCTTTTCGAACACCATTCAAGAGGTGGTTGTGGTAGACAACGCCTTTGTACTTCAAAAGTGCACGAACCGTATCAGACATTTCTGCCCCCACTTGCAACCAGTGCAAAGCACGGTCGTGGTTGACTTCAATGGTTGCAGGGTTGGTGTTGGGATTGTAGGTACCGACCTTTTCAATGAATCGACCATCCCGCGGAGCGCGAGCATCAGCCGCAACAAGGTGGAAGAATGGTTTGCCTTTTTTACCGTGGCGTTGGAGTCGCAATCGAGTTGCCATGAGAGAAACGTTTTATAAGGGTCCTAAACCCCGTTGTTAAAGTCAAGAAGATTTCCCCGAAAGGGAGCGCAAAATTACATGCGCTTGCCCTAGAATCCAACAATCTTGAAAAAATATCTGGCCGATGTCCTTCTTCGCGCGGGTGGACCGCATTTTTCATGGGGCTTTCATTCAACAATTGCCGCACAATATTGTATTCTTGGTGCATGCGGATAATCAACGTTATGGGAGCCAGCATTGACGGGCGAATTGCAAGTCATCCGAATGAATCGGATGCTGATCGCAAGCGGTATGGATTTACAAATGAGGCAGATCGCGCTCACTTAGACCGTTTATTGGCTGAATGTGACGCGGTCATCGTTGGCGGTCACTCCGTTAATGTGAGCGGCGGGGTGATGGAAGTGCAGCGCAAGGACGGTCAATACCCCACCTGGATTCTGTGTTCCAATCGAGGCTATCCCGAGGATGCACCAATTTGGTCCCATCCCAACACGCCGAAATGGATGGTTTCAAAAGAGCCGCTACCCGGTGGTCAGATTTCTCCCAGCGCCCGCGCTTTGCATTACGGTGAGAGCTCCATGGCGGAATTTATACGAGCAGGCTGCGAAGCGGAAGGGTTTGAGCGGGTGTTGCTTTTTGGAGGGGGCATCATCAACCAGCAATTTTATCAGGCTGGAGCAGTCGATGAATTGATATTGACGGTTTGCCCTGTGGTGGTGGGCCGTGAATCGGGCGTTCCTTTGGTAGCCCCGGATTTGGACAATCCAGTGAGGTTGACCCTCGCTTCGGTCGAGAAGGAAGGGGACTTAGCCTTCCTCCATTATCTTGTGGAGCCATGAACGAAGCGAAAGAATCAAACAAAACGGGCACGGCCTTTTTGGAAATCGAGCACAAGTTTGTTGTCGATTCCGCTTTCGACAGAAGCCAATTTTTCGAGGCCTGCCGAGCCTTGAATCCTGAGAGCGAAAAAGCACTCGTGGTGAAGGATACGTATTACGTTCCGGAGGACAGCACAAATCACATTTACCGGCATCGATTGGACGAAGAAATTCAACAACTCTCGCTTAAGAGCCGCGGAGAGGATAACGAAGTTCGAACGGAGATCAACCTAGAATTGGGGGCTCATCGTTCACAGGCTGATGCAATTTCAGCTTGGATGCGAACCATCGGTGCAGGTCCAGGTCAGACAATCGAGAAGGCGATTCGTGTGTTCGACTTTGCCGATTGTGAAATTGTGTACTACGAGGCGTCGCATGCTGGACGCCATGTTCATTGTGTCGAGTTCGAGGCGAAATACGCAGAAGACGAGGCAGCCGGATTGCTCGTTTTGGGACTGTATGAGGAGCAGCTGGGTTTTGACCCCAGACAGCGCGCGCATTCCAATTTATTTGACTTGCTTGTCCAGAACGCTTGACCATGAATTCTTCGACCCACGACATCATTGCCCTGAACGATTTGCGCATCACCTGCCTCGTGGGTATCCACCGGCATGAACGGATTACGCCGCAACCGCTTCGGATTCGAATCAAGTTGTTTTTTGAACGTAAACCCGGTTGTTTTGGGGCCTCACTGGCGGAAACTGTCGATTACAGTTTTGTGTGCGGAGATGTGGCCTTTGTGCTCGAGGCGGGACAATTTCAATTACTGGAAACGGCAGCGGCAGCGGTTGCAGCGCTGGTTTTGATGATTCCGCCTGCGGACCGTCCATCGATCCAACCCGATGGGGTGGAAGTGACCATAGAGAAGCCTCAGGCGCTGGCAGGTAAGGCGATTCCTTCGGTAACCATCCTTCGTTATGCGCACGAAATGAACTACGGTTTGGAGCGCAATGATTTTGGACATGTTCACATTCTTCACGAAAACCGGGACTGCGGAGTGTACCTCTTGCATATACCTCCTGGAGGAAAGATTCCGGCGCATGTCCATCGCCAAATGGGCGAGGCCGAGCTGGTGATGTCTTCGGGCCTCGAACTTCAAGGAGAGCCCATCGAAGGAGGGCTGGCCCATTTTTGGCCCCTCGATTTCATCCATCAATACGATAACCCGAGCGATGAAACCCGAACTATTTTGTGTGTCAACCGGCCTAAATTCGATCCAGCCGATGAAATTGTGGTGGACGCACCAAGGGAGTGGCCGGATTCCCGCCCACATCGGAAGCGATTTTTTGGATTAGAACAAAATCTCAAAGCATGAAGAACCGACCGACTATTCTGATTACCGGGGCAACCAAGGGCATTGGGCGAGCGCTCGTTGCTCGGTTCGCACCTGCGGCTTCGGCGCTTCATCTGGTGGCGCGCAACGGCCAAGACCTTGAGGCGTTGAAGGAAGAGCTCAGCGCGGTGGATTGCACCGTGCAGGTGTACCCATGCGATTTGAGCAAAGCGTTATCGGTTGAAGCATTGATCAATGACTTGCAGACCCACTTGACGGAATTGGATGTTTTAATCAACAACGCAGGCGTGTATTTACCGGGAGCGCTGTTGACGGAGCCTGCCGGTAATTTACACTATATGATGCAGCTTAATGTATTGTCGCACTATGAGTTAGTCCGCGGTTTGTACCAGAAGATGCCGCGTGGGTCGCACGTGATTCACATGGCCTCTGTGGCTTCCCGCAAGCGCTTCGACGGCAAGCCTTCATACAGCATTTCAAAACACGCACAAGGGGTGATGACCGATGCTTTACGCCATGAACTTCGCCCGTTGGGTATTCGGGTGACTTCGGTCATGCCAGGACCTACGTGGAGTCATTCATGGGAAGGTGCAGAGTTTCCTAAGGAAAGGCTCTTGGATGCAAAGCACGTGGCAGATGCTGTCTGGCATGCGTGGCAGATGCCGCCGGAGGCGGTGATAGAGGAGCTGGTGCTTCGGCCGTTTGAGGGAGACATTGAGTGAGGAGAAAGCGTGAATAAATCGCGACTGCAAAAGGCCGCGAATCTGCCGAGGTGACCGTATTTTCGATGGATGTTCTTGATTTACGATACGGAGACGACGGGCTTGCCGAGGGACTGGAAGGCGCCACTTACGGACAGTGAAAACTGGCCGCGGCTGGTGCAATTGGCGTGGCAGTTGCACGATGCCAAAGGGCAGTTGATTTCACGTGGAAACCGCATCGTACGACCCGATGGATTCACGATTCCCTTTACTTCCGCCAAAATTCATGGCATTACCACGGAACGAGCGCAGGCCGACGGTCTGCCGTTGAGCGAGGTACTTGCGGAATTCGATCAAGATTTAGCTCGTGCGACGTATGTCATGGGCCACAACATCGAATTTGACGTCAACATTGTGGGAGCGGAGTACCACCGATTGGGTGAACCCGTCGAGAAACTCACGAACAAGCCGGTCATCGATTCCAAAAACGAGGCGACGGATTATTGCGCAATCCCTGGCGGACGCGGTGGTCAATTCAAGTGGCCTACGTTGACCGAATTGCATCAAAAGCTCTTCAACAAGGGCTTCGGCGAGGCCCATGATGCTGCATATGACGTGGATGCAACGGCCCGTTGTTTTTTCGAATTGTGCCGCTTGCGGGTGATTCAACGACCAGAGTTGACTGCGCCAGACGCAATTGTGTATGAGGCACCTGAGTTGGAGGCAGCGAATTTTCAGGCACCAGCCCCTGCTGATTCGCCGCCCCCAAATCTCGAAGGCAAAACAGGAGGCAAACCAGGAGGCAAAGCTTCGGCGCTATCGGATGACGTGCCGTTTGTCCATCTGCACACCCACAGCAAGTTCAGCATTCTTCAGGCGGTGAGCAACGTAAGCGAGCTAGTCGAAACCGCTGTGGATCATGGTGCGAATGCCCTGGCGATTTCTGATCATGGCAACATGATGGGCGCGTTCCAGTTTGTTCGAGCCGCAAACAAGGCGGGCATTAAGGCGATCGTGGGCGCGGAATTGAATGTATGCCGGGACCACAATGATCGATCTACCAAGGACGACGGGTATCCCACGGTAATACTAGCCAAGAACAAGAAGGGGTACCATCACCTGACCAAGCTCAGCTCAAAAGCCTACACGGACGGTTTCTATTACGTTCCTCGGATTGATAAAACCCTGGTAGAAGAGTTTAAATCAGACATCATCGTGACAACGGGTGGTCTGTTTGGCGAGGTGCCTTCGTTAATTTTGAACGTCGGTGAACAACAGGCAGAGGAAGCATTTGTGTGGTGGAAAGACACCTTGGGCCCCAACTTCTATGCGGAGATCAACCGCCATGGCTTGGAGGAAGAGCAGGTCGTAAATGAAGTGCTCTTGCGGTTCTGTGCCAAGCATGGGGTTCAGTACATCGCCGCGAACAATTCGTATTACACGTTTAAAAAGCAGGCGGAGGCGCACGACATTTTGCTGTGTGTGAAGGATGCGCAAAATGTTAGCAAGCCCAAGAAATACATGGGCAAGCGGGGTAGGGAGTTTCGCTTCGGCATGCCCAATGAAGAGTTCTATTTGAAGTCACCGGCGGAAATGCGGAAGCTCTTCGCCGATTTGCCGGAAGCCTTGCAGACCACGCAGTCCATTGCCGACGCCTGCGAAGCCTATGTCTTGGAACGGGATGTACTGCTGCCGGCGTTTGATATTCCGAAAGAATTCATCGACCAAGCCGATGAGACTGATAAGGGCAAGCGCGGTGAAAATGCGTATCTGCGCCACTTGACTTATGCCGGTGCAAAGGAGCGCTATCCGGAAATCACGGAGGAAATCCGGGAGCGCTTAGATTTTGAATTGGAAACGATTGAACGTACCGGCTATCCAGGGTATTTCCTCATTGTTCAGGACTTCACAACCGCAGCGCGAAAGATAGGTGTGAGTGTTGGGCCGGGCCGAGGGTCGGCCGCAGGGTCGGCTGTTGCCTACTGCGTGGGAATCACGAACATCGATCCAATTGAATACGATTTGCTTTTTGAGAGATTTTTGAATCCGGATCGTGTGAGTTTGCCGGATATTGACATTGATTTTGACGATGAAGGGCGGAGCAAGGTCATCAATTATGTGATCGAAAAATACGGTACCAAGCAGGTTGCTCAAATCATCACTTACGGCACGATGGCTGCCAAAAGTTCCATCCGGGACACGGCCCGTGTTTTGGAATTGCCCCTCCCGGATGCCGACCGAATTGCCAAGTTGATGCCCGACATCAGCTTGAAGAAGCTCTTTTCGCTTGACGACAAAACACTCAAGGAGAAGCTGCGAGGCAACGAGGGGCTGCAGCAGGTCAACAGCATCAAGGAGTTGGCCAAACGTGCTACGCTGGAAGGTCAAACACTTCAAACAGCGCGCGTGCTCGAGGGCAGCTTACGGAACACAGGTATTCACGCGTGTGGGGTCATCATCACGCCCACGGATATTACGGATTACGTGCCGGTGGCCGTAGCGAAGGACAGCGACCTCTCGTGCACCCAATTTGACAATGCCGTGGCCGAGGACGCCGGTCTCCTCAAGATGGACTTTTTGGGACTCAAGACCCTCACCATCATCAAGGATGCGGTGCGAAATGTCTTGGACCGACATGGTGTTGAGCTGGATCCCGATGCGTTTCCCCTTGATGATACAAAGACCTACGAGTTGTTCCAGCGCGGAGAAACGATTGGTATTTTCCAATACGAGTCGGCGGGAATGCAGAAGTATTTGAAAGACCTCAAGCCCACAGTTTTTGGTGACCTCATCGCCATGAATGCCTTGTACCGGCCTGGACCCTTGGAGTACATCCCGTCATTTGTCAAGCGAAAGCACGGGCTTGAGCCCATCACCTACGACTTGGATGCCTGCGAAGAATTTTTGGAAGAGACGTATGGCATCACGGTATATCAGGAGCAGGTAATGCTCCTGTCTCAAAAGCTCGCTGGATTTACCAAGGGCGAGGCTGATACGCTTCGAAAAGCCATGGGCAAGAAGAAGGCGGACTTGATTGCTCAAATGAAGCCGCAATTTTTGTCGCAAGGAGCGGAGCGGGGACACGACACAACGAAGCTGGAAAAGATTTGGAAGGACTGGGAGGCGTTTGCTTCCTATGCATTCAATAAGTCGCACTCCACCTGCTACGCTTGGGTCGCCTATCAGACGGCCTACCTCAAGGCCAATTATCCCGCCGAATACATGGCGGCTGTGCTGTCCAATAACATGAGCGATATCAAGCAGGTGACCTTGTTCATGGAGGAGGCGCGTCACCGGGGAATTCCGGTTTTGGGGCCTGATGTTAATGAATCGTTGTTCAAGTTCCGTGTGAACCCTGCTGGGGCGATTCGATTTGGATTGGGTGCGATGCGGGGAGTCGGCGAGGGGGCAGTAGCGGCCGTGGTCGAAGGCCGCGGAGATGGGGATGGAACGTACAAGAGTTTGTTTGACTTTGCGCGGCGCGTATCGCCGAAAGACATTAATAAGCGGGTATTCGAAGCCCTGGCCTTGGGTGGGGCGTTCGACGGATTTGATGGCTTGCATCGGGCGCAGTTTTTTGCGGAAGATGAAAAAGGCCGCACCTTGATTGAGTTGGCGGCGCGCTACGGCGCGGGTCACCAAGAATCGGAGTCTTCAGCACAGGCTTCCTTGTTTGGGGGAATGGAGGAGATGGAAATGCCGGAGCCTGCGATTCCCGTTTGCGATCCGTGGGACCAAATGGATTTGTTGGCACGAGAACGCGACGTCATTGGCGTCTACATCTCAGGTCATCCACTGGACAAATTTCGGTTTGAGATGAAGCACCTGTGTTCTCCCGCTGAAGGCTTGGAGGTGCTGAATGAACCTCTGGCTTGGCGCGGTAAGGAGTTGCGGTTTGCTGGCCGGGTGGTGGAAGCGCAGCATCGCATTTCCAAAGCAGGCAAGCCATTTGGCAGTGTGACATTAGAAGACTACCGAGGAAGCGAGCGTTTTATGTTGTTTGGTGAGGACTACCTCAAATTCAAGGACTACCTCGTCGAAGGGTGGTTTGTATTTGTGCGCGGCTCCGTGGAGCAAAAGCGCTTCCGTGATGATCCAAACGACGTGGAATTCAAGGTGCGCCAAATAGAGTTGCTGGCTGACGTTCGTGAAAAGTGGGTGTCGCGCCTGTTTTTGCAATTGGATTTAAGTGCCTTGGACGAAGGTCGTTTAGAAAGCATCGGCCAAATGATTGAAAGTCATCCTGGTCCGGTGGGATTGACCGTAGAGGTCCATGACAACGGCATGGCGCTCGAGATGCCGAGCCGCACCCGCAAGGTCACCCTTGACGATGGGTTTGTGGAAGAATTGGACGCGTTGATTGCCGGCGGTGGGATTCAATATCGGCTGGAGACTGCACGGTAATGTGTTTCGGGTGGCATGGTCTGGCATGAAAACTTTTTCACGATTTCAAGGAATTGGAGTGGATAAATGACGTGTTAATCTGAGCCAAAACAGGTCGTGATGACGAAACCGGAACCTACCTTCGTTCTTTAATTGCCCCCTTCGCTGCAATGGGGCCACAATGACTGAAAAAATGGCTGTAGAATTTACCGACCAGAACTTTGAGGACTTGGCTTTGAAAAGCGACAAGCCCGTAATCGTAGACTTTTGGGCTGAATGGTGTGGTCCTTGCCGAATGGTGGGGCCGGTCGTCGAAGAACTAGCAAACGACTATGACGGTCGAGCGGTAGTGGGCAAAGTGAACGTGGATAACCACGGAGACATCAGCATGAAATATGGAGTCCGGAATATACCCACCATCCTGTTCCTCAAGAATGGAGAAGTCGTGGACAAAAGCGTTGGTGCGGTTCCCAAAAACGTACTCATTGAGAAATTGGAAGCGCTGCTTTAATTCGCACAGCGCCTTCATGAATTGCTTCACTGCATTCACAACAAAGGATCCTCGCCCATGGCGGGGATTTTTTGTCTCAACTCGCTCGGTGATGGCACGTTCGCTTCGTACCTTTCTGTCATGCCCATGAACGTCGATCCATCTTTGTTGCAGCGGTTGGGACGCCTTGAATTGCTCGCGCGTCAGGCTGTCGAGGGATTCATTACGGGATTGCACAAGAGTCCGTTCCATGGGTTTTCGGTGGAATTTGCTGAACACCGGTTGTACAACCCGGGTGAGTCTACTCGGCACATCGATTGGAAACTTTATGGCCGCACGGACAAGTTGTTTGTGAAGCGGTACGAAGAAGAGACCAACTTGAGGTGCCAGCTGGTATTGGATTGTAGCAGTTCGATGTGGTACCCCGCTGAAGTGGACCCGGATAGCGCTGAGATGAACAAACTGAAGTTTGCCCTTCATAGCAGTGCAGCTCTGATGGAGCTGTTTCGCCGTCAGCGGGATGCGGTAGGCCTCAGTGTATTCAGTGAGGATTTGGAGGCCCATATTCCAGCGAAGTCTTCTCCCGCGCATATGCGGATGATCTATCACGAACTGGAGCGTTTGCTGGATACGGTGGGGAGTCGCCAGAAGGCAACTTCGACGGTGGAGGCCCTGCACCAGATTGCAGAGGCGAGTCCACGCCGGTCGTTGGTGATTGTGTTCAGTGATTTGCTGGATCGAGGTGGAGACATCGATGAGTTGATGGCCGCGTTGCAGCATTTGCGACATAACAAGCACGAGGTGGTGCTGTTTCATGTGCTGGAGGATGCTACAGAAATGGATTTCGATTTCGCAGATCGCCCAACGATTTTCGAGGATTTAGAAACGGGCGAAGAGGTTCGGTTGCATCCCATGGAGGTGCGCACGGCTTACCGGGAGCGCATGGCCAAGCTTCGAAAAGAACTGGATGTGCGTTGCGCTCAGTACCGGATAGATTGGGTCGATGTGGACATCGCCTCAGGTGTATTCCCTGTACTCTCAGCTTATTTGGTGAAGCGCGCTAAGTTGCGCTCCAGTCGGTTTTGATCATGGTCAATTTGACGCGGCAGGATATTTCAGCCCTTTTGCGCACTGAAACTTTTGATATTCAACCGGTTTAAAATCGTGTCAGTCGATGTTTTGATTTGGAGGTGCAACTTTTTTATCAATGTGCCGTACAAATGTTGCGAACCATAGGTTGAAATACTTATCTTTGCGCTCCGCTACAAACGAGTAGCACACTGTTGTGAAACGGTCTGGTAGTTCAGTTGGTTAGAATACATGCCTGTCACGCATGGGGTCGCGAGTTCGAGTCTCGTCCAGACCGCCAACAAATGTCACTAAGCCCCGTA
>Ga0115566_10002324_pt1 | contig 15706 bp, 14 predicted proteins | sample COGITO_mtgs_1204_3_FD_87173 | JGI IMG/M metagenome (GOLD analysis project Ga0115566, IMG submission 87173) | Pelagic marine microbial communities from North Sea - COGITO_mtgs_120405 | ecosystem: Environmental > Aquatic > Marine > Epipelagic | place: Germany:Helgoland, sampling site Kabeltonne...
CCCATGCCCTTGCTACCCCTCACACCGCTACTCCCACTGCTGCCCAAGGTCCTCGACTGGCTGTGGGTCGCCCTCGATATCAGCGTGCTCGTCTTGTGGGTGATGGGCTGATCGACGACCTTACCCAAGCCTACCTTGGGGAGGTGTCACAGCGTCTGCGCCCTGGCAGCTACAAGTCGGTGCGCTTTGCGCTTGAGCTGTTATCCTCACATCTGGGTAAGCAATCTGTTGGTGACTTGTCCTTGAACCATGGAAAGGAGGTGCTGGGGTACATCACCCAGCTCTCTCCCAACGTCCGCAAGTACCGGGAGGGGAAAGACGCTGGATTGATTGAGTTGGCAAGGCTCTCCCAGGAGCAGGAGAGTACCACGCTGGCGCCCCAGACCCAGGCACGTATTCTCAAGCAGATGTCCCAGTTCCTTGACTGGTGCGTTGGCGAGGGGGAGCTGGAGGCAAACCTCTGGCAGGCCCTCAAGGTCAAAGACAGGCCTGATGTCCACCCCCACGGGATGCTGACAGAAGCGCAGGTCATGATACTTCTCCAGGCAAAAGACAGGGTGCTTCACAGCGCCCTTCTTTTTGCTTTGCTCACAGGTATGCGCTCCGGCGAGATCTGCGGGCTCATGGCGGAGGACATCACAGCCAAGGGTAACCTGGGACGCTTCATCAGCATACAGCCCAACCGGGTGCGCTTGCTGAAGTCTAAGGCAGCAGAGCGGGTGGTACCGTTGCATGGTATCCTGGAAAACCTGCTGGATATGGCACTACCGACCTCAGGACGGCTGTTCCCTCACCTCAGCGTGGACAGGGTCGTCAAGCGCTACGCTCACCTGCGCCGCCTCTATACTGAACTGCACGGGACCGTGTTCCACTCCACTCGCAAGTGGTTCATCACCCAGTGTGAACAGACAGGCGTCCCTGAGCACTTCACCGCAAGCCTCGTGGGGCACCACTCTGCACGGTCGGCCAATAAGCTGACCTATGGGCTCTACTCGGCGGGGATATCTGATGCGCAGAAGCGGGATATCATTAATCAGGTCAGGTTGCCGCAAGAGGTGCTGCTGTGACTGGGGTGCGTAAATGGCGGCTAGCAACAGGTCTGGACTAACCCCACAAAACACCCCGTCCGGCTTCCCATCGCGGGAGGTTGGGCGGGGGCCCGTGACAGCTATTTTTTTGGGAGGAAGGGCTGGAGCAAATGCGGAACTTGATGCAAAGTGCAGCGAAGGACTGCTTTGAGGCCAAAGTGACATATGCTGCACTTCGCGCCAATGTCCGCTGTACTTAAGTTGCTGTTGAAACGGAACTGATTAGTCCCACCCCGCGTGCAATGATCTTCACGTCATACCGGCACCGAAAGGGTCGACAGCACGGCCTATCTAGCAAAAGCCGGGCCATAACCACCATCGACACTCAAGACCGCACCTGAAATCGCGCGGGCACGAGCGGACAGCAGAAACGATACCGCGTAAGCCATGTCATCGGTGCTTAGCGCCACACCGAGGGCGTTTCGTGCCTTGTAATGGTCGGCCAGCTCATCTGGCGCGACGCCGTGTTTCGCCGCGCGGTTCTGTCGGAGGGTGTCGTTCCAGAGGCTCGACCCCTCGATAACCACGTCCGGGTGCACAATGTTGGACCTTATGCCATGCGGGCCTTCTTCAATGGCGACGGTTTTTGACAGCTGCACCAAAGCAGCCTTGGAGATGGAATAGGCCACAAGCCCCGGCACAACGTCGAAGGCATCTTTCGATCCGATGAACACGAAAGACGCGTCGCGCTCCGACTGCCGCATGTGAGGAATCAATGCCTTTGTCAAAAGAAACGGCGCCATGAGGTTGATATCTATCACGCGCCGAAAGTCGGCCTCTTGCGTGTCGTGGATGGATTTGGAGTTCACCACGCCTGCCGCGATCACCGCACCGTCGATCCGACCGTAAGCCTCCAATCCGGACTGCACGGCGTTTTCGCAGATCTCCGAGCGCGACATATCGCCGACGACCGACTGGGCGCCCAGTTCTTTGGCGACATCCCGCACACCCTCTGATATATCGGCCAGGACCAGCCGAGCCCCTTCAGCCGCCAAAAGCTCGGCGGTGCGACGTCCAATTCCAGAAGCAGACCCGGTGACGACATAGACCCGACCCTTGTGATCCGTGGCGTTCGGGAAGCTATTGTTTGGGTAGTCGCTCATTCGAGGCTCCAGAGTTGTTTGGCAATTTGCATAGAGGCTTTGAACTTGGCCTGTGCTGCGGCAAGCTCATCGCGCTTGGCAGGGTCAGGTTGGAAGCTTACGCGTCGGTGGAAGATGCCGCTGTCCTTGGCTGCCATCGCATCAGGCCAAATCCCGACGCCAAGACCCGCGCAGAGGGCCGCAGCCAGGCAGTTTGACTCCTGATTGGACAAAAGTTGAACCGGTATACCAAGACCGCTAGCAATGGCCTGCATCATCATCGGGTTGCGCGCTCCACCACCGACAATTGTCAGCGCGTCGATCTGGCGACCGGTTACGCGAGTCACATCATCGTAGAGCACTTGCAGGGACTGGGCGATCCCCATTACCACGGCCTTGTAAAGATGCGCGCGATTGTGTTCGATGCGAAGCCCATGGAAAACACCCGAGGCATTGCTATGCTGATGGGGGGCGCCGCCGGGTCGCAGAAACGGCAGGAACACCGGTAGCATCTCGTCTTCATTCAGCTTCGACGCTTCGGCCAGTGCGGTGTCAAAGGCCTCACCGCCGCTGAGTTCACTATAGGCGTTTTCGACGATCCACTGCTGACCGATCGCCCCCGTGAAGCTGACATATTGACTGTGGTACAGCTCCGGCACCAGATGCCGATAGCAGATCATCCGCGACTCGAAATCGCCGAACGGTTTGGTCTCGATGGTGCCGCCCCAAAGCGCAGACCCAAGATAGAAATAGGCGTCACCTTCGGCCAAGGCAGCTGAACCCGCCGCAGCGCATGGACCATCGCCCGCACCGACGGCCACGGGTGTCCCTGCTCTAAGCCCCGTCGCCTCGCCTATCTGCGCCGTGATTTGTCCCGCGATCTCCGTGCTTTCCATCATCTCGGGAAACAGTCCCGACTCTAGACCGGCGCAATCCAGCACAGCAGCACTGTGCCTTCCGGCCCGCAGATCGAAAGCGCCACCAAGACACTGGTCGGTAGGGTCCGTCGCCAACGCTCCCGTCAGGCGGAACAACACAAACTCCTTTGCGTGCAGCCACTTTGCGGCCTTTGCAAACAAGTCGGGCTGGTGCTCGGCAAACCACATCATCCGAAAGGCGGATGTCATATGGACCGGATGCCCCTGAAAGGTGATGTCATAATAGGTCTCGTGTCCCCCAAAGTCGTTGAGGAAACGCGCGGCCTGCGGTTTGGCGCGTTGATCGGCCCAGATCGGAATGCTGTCGACCAAAAGCTCGCCGGAGGCAGAGATTGGCACCTGGCCCATCATCTGACCGGAAAACGACACGCCCGCAACGCGCGCCGCGTCGACACCGCTGTTGCGCATCACGTCGCGCAGGCCGGCAAGCGTGCCGTCGACCCAATCCTGCGGGCGTTGCTCGACATGGTCGGGCGCGGGATAGGTCGTATCATGGGTGTGATAGGCCGAGGCCACCAGCTGTCCGTCGGTGGCAAACATCGCCACTTTCACGCCGGTGGTGCCGATATCTATGCCAATCAGAACATCGCTCATGAGCTTTCCTTCCCGGTGTCAGAGGCGGACGCGCTTAAATCCCAGAAGTCCGTGCAAAGTACCGTGTCTGCATCCGCCTTGAGCCATGTCGCAATCGTCTCCGCTGGTGTTCCCGCTGGTGCCATCGCAGCCAACGCAAACCGTCCTCCTGCATGCTGGGCCAGCGCGCTAATTTGCTTCGCGTCGGGCAATGGTAGACCAGACGCCGCCACACCATTTGACAGTATCAGCACCTCCGCACCGCAGTGCGCCACGTCATCGGCAAGGGCCTTCAGGCGTTCTTCGGGGATTGCCGAGAGGGACGTCATTACCCAAACCGCGCCGTTCAGATCGGCAATGCCCTTCAGTTCTGCGACCGACTGATCCGTGCTGTCGAGCCATGGCCCAACCCCATGCATGACCGCCAGCGGCCCGTTCTGAATCTGCGACAATTCATCAAGCGCGACTTTCTTGGCGGGCCACATCCATTGCCCGATCGGATATCCGACGATGCCCGAGACACTAACATCCAGATTGGCGCTTTGCACTTCGGCCATCGCCAGCGCGACCATGTTTTCGTTCACCACAACATGCCGGATGCCACGCGCGGCAGCCCGGTGGATGTCGCGCAAGATCGCGGCGCGATTGGGTTCCAGATGCAGGCTGGCAGCGATGATACTCTTGTGCGGGATCATGACGCGCCCCCTTCGGCAGGTGATGTCAAACCAAGGCGCTGCGCATAGGCCGCGATGATTTCAAAGACAGAGGCCGAATGCACGATACTGACGCCACGCGACAGAAAGTAGTCGACCTGTTCGAGTGTGCGCACATTGCCCGAAGGGTGAATGTCGATACGCCCGTTGAAGTGGCGATGCACCAGATCCACCTCCTCCAGTGACGTCCCCCAGCCATAGCCGGTGTTCATCTTCACCCGGTTCGCCCCGCCCTGCAGGATCGCCTCGCAGGCGGCGACGATCTGACGGTCATCCAGCAGGGTCGCTTGAATGACCATCGCCATGGGAAGGCGGTCGCGGCACAGGTCCATGACCTGCCGGGTTTCGGCAGTGACGGCCTCCCAATCGCCCTCGAGCAGATTGGAATAATCCAGACAATAGCAACTGTCGTCGATCCCCTGACCCAGCAGATATTCCAGCTGGTACAGCTTTTGCTTCAACGTCGCGTTTCCTGCCGGATAGGCGATTGGAACGTGCAGTTTGGCGTAACCGCCCAACATGTCGCGGGCGGCGGGTAGCATGCTGGCCTCGCAGTCAAACGCCTCTATATTCAGGCCGGAGCGCCGCAGCTTGGCCGCCTCTGAAATCACGTCCGCTTGGGTCTTTTCTTCACCCAGACAGCCAAAGTGAAAGACGCTGGCAAAGGCCTGCACCCGCGGGTCAGTGACATAGGTGCCAATCATTGCAAATCCTCCCCATCGAAATGGAAGGGCGCGCGCGCGACCGTCGGGCGCAGTTCAACCACCTCCCCGTTGGGGCCGGTCCGGCGGGTGACAGAGCCGCCCGCGTCGTCCGTTTCGAGGATGACCTTGGACCAAAGCGGATGTTCGGCGAAGGTGGCGCCGGGTGCACGTGTCACCGGGGTCGAGGCGATTTCGAGCAGATATGCGCCGCGTTTCACGAAGCGAATTTCAATTGGGCCTTCGGGGGTCTCTATCGACAGGTCGGCCTTTGGCACAAAACCGAATTGGCTGTAAAAGTCCGTGGCTTCCGCAACATCTCGGCAGCGCACCCCGAAATGGTCATGCCCGCCGAGGTTGACCATCTGGGCTGCATCCTCGGCGCCAATATGCTGGCACAACTCGATCCGCGCTTCTTGGGGACCAAGGGCAAAGACGATCCGAACGCCCTTTGACCAGAACATGGGCAGATCCATCGGGCCATCCGGCGTGACGTCCGGATCAAGCCGCGCCCATTTTGCGCGCAAGGCCATGACAGCCGAATCCACGTCGCGTGCTCGCAGCGCCAGATGGTCGAACGCCCCGTGGCCGAGGGTGACGCCCGGCTTGGCGCGCGCAAGCTCGATGACCTGATCGAGACGGCGCAGGCGCAAGGTTTCGGTGTCTGACGGCAATTGACGCACATCCAGATACCCCGCCTCGGCCTTGAAGCCGAAGCGGTCGGTCAATGTCCATGCGGCGGCGGGCAAGTCCGAAGTCTGGAGCTGCGCAACAAGTTGGAAGGCCTTGCGGTGCGTTTCAGGCACGTGTCGCTCCTACGCTAGATCAAAATGGTTTGCGCGTGTTTGCGCACAAAGTCTTCGTTCAGATCGAGCCCAAGGCCGGGCAGGTCCGTCGCAATCAGGCGACCATCCTCGGGCTGCTGATCCTGCACGCAGATATTCCGGTTGGCGCTGCATGTGGCGTTCACATGGTGCTCGTAGATCTCGAAATTTGGAATGGCGGTGGAAATATGGATGGCAGCGGCAGCAGAGATCGGCGAGCCGCAGACATGGCCCTGCACCGTCACCTCATAGGCGTGTGCCATATCGCAAATTTTCTTGCCTTCGGAAATGCCGCCCACCAGACAATAATCCGGTTGCAGCATATCAAGCGACGCATCTTCGAGGTAGCTGCGGAACTGCCAACGGGTAAAGATGCGCTCGCCTCCAGCCATCGGCGTATGCGGCATGCGCTGTTTCAGCGTCTTTGCCGGACCGGTTGCGTTATAATTTACCGCTTCTTCGACCATGAACATGTCAAACTCGGCGCAAGCTTCGGCGAGTTTCTGGCCTCCGGTCAGGGATGTCAGCGAATGCAGTTCAAGAATGATGTCGGCATCAGGTCCAATGGCGTCCCGAATAGCCGCAATCCGGCTGACGGCGCGATTGACCATCTTCTTGTCCAGCGCCCCCTTCATGTTGTTGGGGTTCTCGACCAGACCCGCCTCGTCAATCATGATCGGGTCGACCTTCACAGCGTCATAGCCTTCGGCCATCGCGGTTGCCGCGGCCTCGGCGTATTCGGCAGGGTCCTTGAGGTTGTACCAAGTGCCACCCTTGCTCCAACTGAACTGGATCTGGCTGGCATAACACCGCAAATCGTCTTGGACGCGCCCTCCCAACAATTGCCAGACCGGCTGTCCAAGCGCCTTTCCGGTGATGTCCCAAAGGGCGATATCAACCGCACTCATTGTGGCATTGATGACGGGGCCGCAAGCACCGCCCCAAAAAGAGAAACGCTGCATCTTGTTCCAGATCACTTCGCGATCCAGAGGGTTGGCGCCGATGACGAAGGCCTTGAGGAAATCCTCCAGCATGCCGACAGCGCCATGATGCCCAACGCCATAGGCAAGCCCCGCCTCACCCAGGCCCGTAGTCCCGTCATCGGTGGTCAGTTTCAGAAGGACCGGGTGCCAGGACCCTTGGGTCTCGGCGAAATTTTTCGAGAATTGCAGGTCGAGTACGAAGATTTCAGCAGATACGATTTTCATGTTTGTCTCCTTGGCGCCGGTGCGCCCTTACTTAAAGCCGAAGTAGGCCGGGATTGCGTTTGTCAGGAATGGGAACAGCCCAATCACCACGAGCAGGACGAACTTGATCGCGAGGAAGGGCAGCAACTCACGAATGAGATCGCCCATTTTCAACGTCACAACGCTGCACATGGCAAAAAGCACGTTGCCAATAGGTGGTGTAGCCAACCCGACCGTTACGTTTACGATCAGCATAATGCCGAGCTGGGTCGGGCTGACGCCGATCGCATAGGCCAGCGGGGCGACAATCGGCCCGAAAAGGATGAGCGCGAGTGCGGCATCCATGAACATGCCAAGGATCAGGAACAGGACATTGATTGCCAGGATCAGCATCAGGGGCGAGCCGTTGAAATAGGCGAACAGCACAGAGATCTTGCCCGCAAAATCCTCCAGCGCGAAAATCCAGGTCATCGTCAGCGCGGCACCAATCATAAACAACAGGCGCGCGGCATCGAAGGAAGACGAGATAAAGATGCGATAGACGTCGCGCAGACTGAGCGCACGATAAATGTAGACACCTACGACAAGCGCATAGAGCACCGAAACTGCTGCTGCTTCGGTCGGTGTCATGATACCGCCAACAATGCCGCCGATAAGGACGAAGGGCATCATAAGCGCCAATGCCGCGTCCTTGGTGCCTATGACGAATTCGGGCAATGTCCTCTTCACCTCAGACTTGGGGAAATTGCGAGGCTTTGCTTGAAGGCCGATAACCAGCATATCAGCCACAGCCATCAGGACGCCCGGAATGAGAGCGGCAAGGAACATCGCGCCGACCGACACATTCATGATAGCGCAATAGAGGATGATAATGCCGCTGGGCGGGATGATCGGCCCCACCAGCGACGAGGCCACCGTCACGGCAGCCGCGAACGGGCGGGGATAGCCGGCCTTTTCCATCGCGATGACTTCGACCTTGCCAAGGGCTGCGATGTCGCCAACCGCGACACCGGTCAGTCCCGAAAACAACAGGCTTGCTAGGACATTCACATAGGCAAAGCCGCCCCGGACCCGCCCGATGACCAGGTTCGAGAAATGCATCAGCCGTTCGGCCATGCCAGAGCGGCTCATCAGTTCCCCGGCCAGCAGAAAGAATGGGATTGCCGTCAGGACGATGAAGTCGATGCCTTCAAATATCTTCTGCGGCAAGAGGTCCACAAAGCTCGGGATCGGCCCCAACAGGAAATAGGCGCCCGAGATGGAAATCATCGCAAAGCTGATCGGCACACCGACAAGGATCATGCCAAAAAAGAGGATGAGGACGACTTCTAGAGACATCACTTGGTCTCCTCTGGGCCAGCAGCCTTGAACGATCCGTCCATATACCGGTTTTGGGGCGGAACCGCGACGGTTGCACCGCCCAATGCAGCATGCAAATCGTTCCAGATCAGGATTATGCTGAACAGACAGATCAAGGACGCACCGATTGGAATAGCAATGGTTGGAATTGTCATCGACATCTGGCTTCCTGGCGCCAAAATATTTGCCATGGAAAAGGCGAACTTGTAGCCCGTCCAAGCGACGACCGCACTGATGAACGCCACCAAGAGCCGAACCCCGTTTTGCAGCAGTTTGCGGGCACGCGGTTTGAGCTTGTCGGCAAAAAGATAGAGGGTGATGTGGTCTTCAAATAGCGCCAACACGCCGGCCCCCAGCATCACCATCCAGACCATGGCATAGCGTGTGACCTCTTCGGTCCAACTGGGTGAAAATGAAAACAGATATCGTGTGACGACAAGGCTGTTCATCACGACAACCATACCCAACATCAAAAAAAACATGACCACGGAGATCAGTCTGCAAACTGTATTGAGTGATCTTTCCATGTGCAGCCCCCTGAAAAATGCCCTACCGGCCTGCCATCAGGTCGGTAGGAGTTTTCGCTGCGTTATAGGTCGGCTTCTGCTGCCCTTACGGCAGTCAGCATACGCTCAAGTAGGTCTGCGTCAACCTGCTCTTGCAATGTCGCCAGCGCCGGGCCTTGGGTCCGTGCCTGGAATTCTGCCTTCACGTCGACCGTTGGGTCGACGATCGTTACACCATTAGCTTCCAGATATGCGCGGTCCGACGCCTCGTTCTCTTGGGAAATGCGCCGGTTCGTGGCCTTGTAGTTGTCAGCCGCTTGCGCAACGGCCGCGCGCAGATCGTCTGGCAGGCTGTCCAACCACTGTTCACTGATAAACAGCGAGATGATTGAATAGACGTGCCCATCAAGAATGATGTACGACTGCACTTCTTCCAGCTTTGGCACTCGGAAGGTCGACAGCGAGTTTTCCTGCCCATCAACCACGCCGGTTTGCAATGACGTGTAAAGGTCAGCCCACGGGATCGGGGTTGGCGATCCACCGAGCGATTCCACGATCTGCATGTGCAGCGGGTTGTTCATTGTGCGGATTTTCAGTCCCGCCATGTCCTCGACCGTCGCCATCGGCGAGTTGGAGGAATAGTGGCGATACCCACCGTTCTCCAGCCATGGCATCGGCCGGATACCGGACTCATCGGCCATCTTGTCGGCCAGATATGTCCCGAATTCACCATCAAACACGTCATACGCAACTTGCCGGTCAATAAAGAGATACGGCAATCCGAGCACTTGAATGTCGGGGTAGTATGGCGCCACGTGACCGTCGGATGCGATCACGCCCTCGACCTGCCCGTTGCGAACAAGGTTGAGCACGTTTTCGACTTTGCCCAGCTGTCCGTTCCAGAAAATCTGAACGTCGATGCGTCCGCCTGACAGCTCTTCAAGGTCTGTCTCGAAGTTACGCAGACCGGTTTGGTTGTAATGCTCGACGTCTTCGGGAAGCGGCGCATCCCCGATCGAGATTTTCATAACATAGTCCTGGGCGATTACGGCCTGTGCGGACAGTGCCAATGCTGACGCCAATAGACCGGTTTTCAAAAAGCTGAATGCGCTCCGACCTTGTGAAATAGACATGAGATCCTCCTTAGCATGTCAATGGGCCTGCGCCCAAAAGTTTCGAAATGTAGTTCAACTACTTTCTAGCGAACCGCGCGCACTCTGAGCGCGCAGGAATCTATCACTATAGGTACCATAGCCGCTTTAATCGGAGTTGTGCAAGTATTAATTGGTTGACGTGCAAAAATTATCTCTCTAAATACATTATTATCGTAGTTTCACTACATTTAGGAGTGCCCCCTTGCTAGCCGCACCTTCTTCTCATGTCGTCAATGCACAGGACGGCACGCTCGAAAATCCCAGCCGCACCTACGAAAAGAAGCTTGGTGACCTGGTCGGGCTTTATGCGGATGCCGACGCCTTTGCCAAGGTCGCGGAAACGGACGGCGGGCGCATTGTCTACGAAGTCCAGGACCGCCATCCGCAGCAGGATCAGGGCGATCTGATCTTCGGGATCACATTGATGCAGCCCGGGCAGATCGGCGACGAATTCTTCATGACGCGCGGCCATATCCATGCAACCGGGAACCGCCCGGAAATCTATTACGGCGAAAGCGGCGAAGGTCTGATGTTGATGGAATCGCCCGAGGGTGAAACCCGCATCATCGAGATCCGCCCGCGCTTGATGTGCTACGTGCCGCCGTTCTGGATACACCGCTCTGTCAACACTGGCGACACGCCTTTTGTTATGACCTTCGTCTATCCATCCGATTCAGGTCAGGACTATGACGTGATTGCGCAAACCGGGGGCATGCGCAGCCGGATCGTATCCGACGGCGCAGGCTGGAAGGAAATCCCCAATGCCGCATACCGCCCGCGCAATAAGGCCGAAATCGCGGCCATCTACGCGACAGGAGATCGGGCATGAACGTTTTTGACCGACTGGCCCGGATTGGCGTCGTGCCTGTTGTCGCGATTGATGACGCCAATCAGGCTCTCAACCTCGCGGACGCCTTGGCGGAAGGCGGGCTGCCCCTCGCCGAAATCACGTTCCGCACCGTCGCCGCCGCTGAAACAATTCGCAAGATCGCCAAAGGCAGGCCAGATTTTCTGGTCGGCGCGGGCACGGTCATCGACGCAGATCAGATTGCGGCCAGCCTTGAGGCCGGCGCGGAATTCGCCCTCGCCCCCGGCACCGACCCCGACATGATCGCGCTGGCCAAACGTGCAAGCCTGCCCTATTCCCCGGGGATCGCAACCCCGAGCGACCTGCAAATCGCGCTCCGCCTCGGCTGCCGCTTTTTGAAATTCTTTCCTGCAGGCCTTCTGGGCGGTCCCAAGATGCTGACCAATATCGCGGCCCCCTTTGCCCATCTGGACGTGTCGTTCAATCCGACCGGCGGGGTCAATCTGGACAATATGAGCGACTGGCTCACGACACCGAATGTGGGGGCCGTTGGCGGCACCTGGATCGCCACGCGGCAGGATATCGCGGACGGCAATTGGGCCGCAATCACGCAAAAGGCACATGACGCCGTCACCCGTGTCCAAAGCCTGCGCGAGACCGCCGATGTATAGTCCAGCCACACAGCCCACCCTCTATTTCATGGGGGTGACGACCGCCCAAAGCTCGATCATGAAAGTCTTTCCGGCCTGGGCAAGGCATTTGGACCTGGATGATGCGGTCATCCGGGGGATGGATTTTGCCCTGCATGACAGTCCCGAAAAATACCGAAAGGCGGTGGCCTTTATCCGTGACGATCCCATGTCAAAAGGCGCCTTGGTCACGACCCATAAGCTGGACCTGTTCGAAGCCTGTCGCGACATGTTCGACGAAATCGATCCGCACGCAGCGCTCATGTCAGAAGTGTCCTGCATCTCCAAGCGAAACGGAAAGCTGATCGCCCATGCCAAAGATCCGATTTCCTCGGGTCTGGCCATGGACGGCTTTATCCCCCCCGATCATTTTGCCACGACCGGCGGTCAACTGTTTTCAATGGGCGCGGGCGGCTCGACCATCGCCATCACCTGGCACCTGATGAAGGCCGTCCCGGCTGCGAGGCGGCCCGCCGCGATTGTGATCTCCAACAGGTCTCAACACAGGCTGGACCAAATTCGTGACATTCACGCGCAGATGGGCTCTGACATTCCGGTCAGGTACCATCTGGCCCCAATGCCGCAGGACAATGACCGCATCGTCGCCTCCCTGCCCCCCGGTTCGATGGTGGTGAATGCCACAGGTCTGGGCAAGGACGCACCGGGATCGCCCCTGACGAACGACGTGCAATTTCCCGACCGCGCGCTGGTCTGGGAGCTGAACTATCGCGGCGATCTCATTTTTCTGGACCAGGCGCAGGCCCAAGACCCCGGAAAATCGCTGCAGATCGAAGACGGCTGGACCTATTTCCTGCACGGCTGGACGCAGGTCATTGCCGAGGTTTTGACATCACAATCCCCCCTTCGGGACCGTCGTTCGAAGCGATCTCTGACATCGCCAAGCAGGCCAGTGGGCGCTGACATGAAACGCATTCTTGTAACGCCCCGCTCCATGTCAGCCGGAGACCATCCGGCCTTTGAGCGGCTGACCGCGGCGGGCTATGAACTCATTCTGCCAACGCCGGGCGCGATGCCAACCGAGGCGGATCTGATCGCGGCCATTCCCGACTGTTGCGGCTGGATCGCTGGGGTAGAGCCGGTGGCGGACGCCGTCATCGCGGCAGCGAAGAACCTGCGGGTGATCTCGCGCAATGGCTCAGGCGTCGATAACCTACCGCTTGATGTGCTCAAGTCCAAGGGCATCCGTGTCGAGCGCGCTGTCGGCGCCAACGCCAATGGCGTGGCAGAACTGGCGCTGGCTTCGCTGCTGGCCGGGTTCCGCCAGATCCCGGTCAATGATCGCGGCATCCGGGCCGGCGATTGGCCCCGCCTGCGCGGGCGCGAGATTGACGGCGCGACAATTGGCGTGCTGGGCCTTGGGGCAATTGGCGGCCTTGTGGCGGACAAGCTGCTGCGGCTGGGCGCCCATGTTCTGGGGTTCGATCCTTTCGCTGATGCGGCCACTCTGCTCCACTCTGATCGGTTTGAACGGATAACCGATCTGGATGAACTGCTCACCCGGTGTGACGGAGTGACCCTGCATATGCCCATGCCCGGCAACGGGGTCGCCGTTCTCAATCGGGCAGTGCTGGAAACCGTCCGACCGGGGGTGATCGTTGTCAACACCGCGCGGGCGGGCCTTGTCGATCAGGACGCGATGTTTGACGCCCTTGAGGCCGAGCGTGTCGCAGCCTATGCCGTGGACGTCTTTGATACCGAACCACCGACCTTGACCGCGCTCTTGACGCACGCGCGCTGCATATCGACATCCCACATCGGCGGGTTCACGAAAGAAAGCGTCGCCCGCATTACCGATGTGACCGTCGACAATCTTCTTGCTGGATTGAGCGAGGCGGGTCTTGGCTAGGGGCAGAGCCGCAATACCACCCGAAGCGGGCATCAACGCCGCCTATTGGCTGGGTCAGGCGGGGTTCTGGGTTGACCTTGGGGGGCAACGATTTCTAATCGACCCATACTTGAGCGACAGCCTTGCCGTGAAATATGCGAACACGCCATTCCCGCACCAACGCATGATGCCCGTCCCGGTCGCACCCGCGGACCTGCCACGACCGGACGCCGTGCTGATCACCCATGCCCATACCGACCACATGGACCCTGACACCCTGTCCGCGCTTGTGGCCAGATACCCCGATTTGCGGTTCATTGTTCCAACTGCCGAAACCTCACTCGCGCGCGCGCGCATTGGCGAGCATGCCCGCCTGGATTGCGTATTTGTCGGGGTCGAAATCACCTTCGGTCAGGTCCAACTCTCCGTGTTTCCCTCGGCTCATGAATCGCGCAAACAAGACGCAAACGGACATGACCATTATCTCGGCTACGGGCTGTCCTGCGGCGATATGCGGCTCTATCATTCAGGCGACACCGTCCCGTTTGACGACCTGACACGGCGCCTTGACCAATTCAAACCCGACGTGGCGCTGCTGCCGATCAACGGACGGGATGCGACACGCGCCACCAACGGTGTCCCCGGAAACATGACACTGCAGGAAGCTATCGCACTTTGCCAAAGCTGCGATATTCCGCGCCTCATTCCTCATCATTTCGGACTGTTCGACTTTAACACAGCCAGTGAACGCGATCTCGCCCAGGCCAGGGCGCATGCTGTTCCGCCACAGATCGAACTGCCTTGCCCGCTTGTTCCAATTCCGCTAGGTTCCCCCGAAGACATTTAGCAGGACCCAATGAAGCGCACCGACGACAACCTTCTGGAAACCATCAATCGCCACTTACCCTCTCTGAAACGATCGCAGGGAAAAGTAGCCAAGTTCGTGCTTGCCAATCCCGCAGAAGTCACCGGAATGCGACTGTCGGACATCGCCGCACGAACCGAAGTCAGCGAGCCGTCTGTAATCCGCTTTTGTGTCTCCGTCGGATGCAGCGGCTATCAGGAACTCAAGATCGAACTGGCAAAATCACTGGCCTTCGCCCGGTCTACGTCCCATAGCGCGATCTCGGAAAGCGATGGCGCGTCCGATGTTATCGCCAAGGTGTTTGACTTCAATTTGTCCAGCCTGAATTGGGTGCGTTCAAAACTGGACGAAGACCAGATTCTGCGCGCGGTCGAGGTACTCGCACAGGCCAACCAGATTCAGTTCTTCGGTTTTGGTGCCTCTGGCATCTCAGCCATGGATGCCCAGCAGAAATTCCCGCTTTTTGGAACGCCTTGTGGCGCCGTTGTGGACGGACATCAGATGGTCATCACAGCGGCCATGTTGCAAGCGGGCGATGTCATGGTCGCGATTTCAAACACCGGTACGACGCGCGAGATTCTGCAGTCGTGCAAGCTTGCACGGGAACGCAGCGCGAAAGTGATCGGTCTGACCAGAAGCCTCGATACGCCCCTTGCGCAATATTGCGACATCCCCATCGCGGTTGACACGCTCGAGAATACAGACTTTTACACACCCACGATCAGCAGAATTGCTGTGATGATTGTAATCGACATCTTGTCCACTCTAACCAGCCTGAAATTGCCGGACAGCCATCAGGACAGAATCCGCGAGATGAAGCGTATCCTGTCAGACGTGCGCAGCACGGGACTCATTTAGTCCATCGACTTCGATCACGTCAATTGAACTGCTGCAGAGGCGGGGAAGAGGTGCTGAGTCATATCTCTCTTTTTTTGGCTGCGGTTCTGTCCAGCAAGAAAACTGCTGATACCCTCATAGCGAGGGGGCCTTGGCTTGATACAGTCTAGAAGAGAACCGGTCATTCGATCTGTTCGATCAAACGGTAGCTTTGTCCGCAAAGCAGACCTCAGCCACTGACTCCCCGAAAGCCCGGTTTGGGACAAAGCCACAAACATCATCTCTAATCTGATAGATAAAAATCGGGACCGCTTTCGGGACCGCTCTTATATTTCAGACTGAAATTAGGTATCTGTAATTAAACATAATTATATAAAGTTCGACGTCCTCTTCTGGGCACCACCTATTCAATGTATATAGCTGATTTAACTGCCTAATTCATCATTAGGGAGTTCCTTCATGGGATACAATTTGGATACATCATCACTGCCACCCCACACAATTCTACGTGGCAGGATATATTACTTTCAATTAAG
>Ga0115566_10002325_pt1 | contig 15703 bp, 6 predicted proteins | sample COGITO_mtgs_1204_3_FD_87173 | JGI IMG/M metagenome (GOLD analysis project Ga0115566, IMG submission 87173) | Pelagic marine microbial communities from North Sea - COGITO_mtgs_120405 | ecosystem: Environmental > Aquatic > Marine > Epipelagic | place: Germany:Helgoland, sampling site Kabeltonne...
CCGGCTGGTGGCGGGGGAGGACACGGACCCATCTCAAGTGGTCCTTGAGCGAGTCCTCGAGCGAGTCCTCGGCCGGCTCCTCGTAGTAATACTCGTCCAAGCCACCGGCGGCGTCGACGTCGTACGATCGGTTCATCTCCGCGAGCCTGGGTGAGACGGTGGCGGACGCGACGATCGGCAGGAGCCTGTCGAGTCCGTCGGTGACGGTGCAGAGCGTCGCGGTGAGGACGCGCGTGTAGCTGACGACGTGCCCTCGCGCACTACGAAAGTTCTGGTTGGGGCCAGGGTCAGGGATATCGACGCAGTTCACGCGTTCGACGCGCGCGCGGCGGTACCCCTCGACGCTGTCGGACGGAGGGGAGGACGCGAGGCGACGCGCGTGCGGACGCCGTCGAGGGGCATCGTTGGGCACGGGATACCGCGCGCTGGCGACGGCGAACATGGAGCGCGGGATAGTGTGCGACGAGCAGTGAGGCCGGCTCGTCCGAGGAAGTGGGGCACACGCCAGGCGGGAAAAGCCACACGCTCGGGGAAGAAAAAATCTCCCAGTCCTAGTCAAGTTATCATAGATGGATGCTACCACCACTTTCCCTTGTACGCCCTCACCTGTGCCTTCTGGTGCTGAATCTTCTTCGACCTCGCAGCCTTGAACTCCTCCTTCTGGAAGCACCCGTTGCACACCCGTCGACCGGGCTTCACCCTGGACTCCCGAAACTTGACCTCCCTCGGCCTCTCCACCCCGCACGTGCCGCAGGGTACGTGCCGATCCGCCATGTGCTCCCTCGCGATCGTCGCCTTCTTCTCCAGCCGTTGATGGACGTTGAGGGGCGGTAAACGCAGCGGGTCGCGCCCGGGGAAGTTTTCATCCAGACGAACCTCGTGTCGCCCAACCTCCGCCAACGCCTCCTTTTTATTGGGAACCTTCACCGGGTCAACCTCGCGGCCGTACATCTCACCTTTGGCCACGTCAGCACCCGTCGCCCTGAGCGGCTTCGCCACGAACAGCTCGTGCTGCTCCACGCGTCCGAGTTCCGGTTTCCAACGCGAGTGGTGGCCGCACATCGGCGGGACGTTCTCCTCCGCGAAAGATTTCTCGTCGACGTTCGCGGCCGGCGCACCCTCACCCGTCGTTCGCTCGCCCCCCTCGGAAACACCGTCCCTCGCCCTCGGTCCCCACCGCTCCCACGCGGTTTCCCGCTCGCGCTGCACGGGATCCGCCCAGCACGGCGTGTCCGCGTCCGCCCTGGGTTTACCGGTCTTGTTCGGCAGCCTGGAGTCGCTGTGCACCCGCGTCGTCGCGTTCAAGCCGCGTCTGCACTCGAGCGCAGACAACTCCCGCGTGTACTCGTCGATGCGTGCCGCCCTGTCCAGCTCGAGCTCGCGTGGGTTCATGAAGTTCGGGTCGTTCTCCACGTACGGCGAGGTAAAGTCCAAGTCCGCGTTCCGTGACCGCTCCTCCTCCATCTCCCGTTCCAGCGTGGGGTATTCTTTTGGGTCAAACGGGACAAACTCGCCGCGGTTCCGCCCGTAGCCGGCGTAGGCACGCGCGGGCATGAACTCCGTCGCGAGCCTCGCGCCGCTCCGCCGCTGCCACCGGCCGCTGTGCATCAGCGACATGTTGTCCAGGTTCGCCTGGGTCCACTCCGCGACGCCCTTGCCGCCGTCGCCGAAGCCGGCTCTTTTTTGCCACCGGTTGAAAAAGCCGTGTCGCTCGTCGGTGTACTTTGGGTCCGACGCGAGGTCCTCGCGCCGCGTCACCTGGTGCCTTCGCTCCCATCGGCCTGTGTGGTGTGGGTATGGGTCGGGACGCGTGTGAACGCCGGGTCGGGATGTACGCGTGGGGTGTGGGTCGGTTGCGCGACGACGTTTGGTCAAAGTTTTGGCGATTCTCATTTTGCATGGGCACCGTCGGTGTCGTGAAGTTGTTCGCCGCGTGGCGGGGATGGCGCGGGTGCGTGGACGTACCCGTGTGGTTCGCCCTGTACATATCGTCCCTGGTCTCGTGCACGTTATCCGCCTCGCGGAAGTCCTTCACCGCCGGCCAGTTCACCGGCCCCGTCGCAGGCTCCGCGGGGGGCCACGCGGTGCCGGTCGCCAACGCGGCAGCCTCAGCCCTTCGCTGCTTGCGGATCTGACGCCGGAGCCTGCGCGCGGTGATGTCGGATACCGCGCCCTGTGGGAGGTCGGGGTAGGCGTCGGAGTACGTCGCGGCGTACGACATGTCCGCCGGGTGCTTCTCGCGCCATTCCGGTATCGACGCCACCATCGCGCGATACGACCCGCGCCGCTGCGAACTGAGGGGTACAAGTACTTGCGATTTATTTTCCCGGGACTGGAAACGGTCGTTGAAGTTTTGGCTTCGCGGGGCTTCTGCGGGCGGGTGAAGGTCCTTCGAGACACTTTGAGGGCGCGATAGGCGCCGAACCCGACGGCTGGTATGTCGTCCGGGTCCAGCAAGAGGGGCAATCGGACCCCCGATGCACGCGGGGCGCCGCGAGAGTCGGTACGTACCACCCGTCCGCGAGGAGGACCGCGTGGGCCCCACCCTTCGTTCGTTAGCACATTCGTCGTTCAAAACTCGCCCGAGCTGACGACCGCCTCCCCCGCCCTCCCGCGCGTATCGCAGCCGCGCACGCCCCGCCGACCCGAGCACGCGCCCACGCCACCCGGCGAGTGGGTCACCGGTCGCAGGGGCACGCGCCCGGTCACCTCCCCGGACTTTGACCCGCGCGATGTCGCCGCGGGCACCGGCAACTGGGGGATGCTCACGCCAACCTTCGACGCGCAGTTCAACACACCGGAGGGGTCTTGGCTGACGGGCCCTGCCGACTTTGCGGGGATATCCGGCGGCCCACGGAGCGTGGCTCAGCCCGGGCGCATGGGCGCGGCGTCCGCGTCGCGACGGCCGGGTGCAACCCCGGGGGGATCCAGTCGCAGAGTCGATGCGAGTTTGAGAAGAGACGCGGCCATCGCCGCGGCGAACGCGGCGAACACCGGCTCGTTCGCATTCGGCAGGTATCGAAGCGGCGAGGACGACGACGACGCGGGTCCATCTTCCAACGTTGGTTCATCTTCCAAGCCCACGCCCCCGGCGGAGAGACCGAGGGGGGTGACGTTCGGCGAAGACGACGTCGCGTTTGTCCCCCGAGCCAACGCGAGCCGGACCCCGACGATGATGGACGGAGGATCCAAGGAGTACCCGTCGTCCCCTGACATGAAAGTGAGGCTCTCCGCGGCGATGGAGGCGCTCCGGAACGTGCGTGTGGAGCTCGAGGAGAAGGAGACGAGCTTGGGGGACCAGCTCGCGGAGTCGCGCGCGATGCTGATGATCGCCGACCAGGACCTGGAAGAGGCTCGGCGATCCAACGGTGAATTGACGCGCGACTCGGAGGATGCCAAAGGGAGGGCGGACGCGCTGCGCAAGGCGCTCACGGACGCGCTCGCCAAGATTGAGGCACACGCGCGGGAGGCTGCCGTCGCGACGGCGGCCGCGGCGCGTCTGAGCCAAGCCGAGGAGTCGTCGGGACGCGTCGAGGCGGAGAACCAGAAACTTCGCGAGGCGCTCGACCAAGCCGAGTCGAGGCTGGCCGACGCGGAGCGCGCGCGCGTGGACGCGGAGACGGCGGTGGAGAAGCACGTGGACTCGGTCAGGGGCGTCGAGGGCGAGCTGGACGCCGCGCACGCCGAGATTGACGCCCGCGTGACGCGTGAACGGGAACTGGCGGACCAGATCGAGTCGCTGTGCGAGGCGCTTCTCATCAACGAGGGTAAAACCGTCGGCGGGTCCGGCGTCGACGGCGCCATGTCCGTGGAGGTCGCCCGGCTTCGCCAGGAGCTCCGCAAGTCCGAGCAGGTGCTTCGCGACGCGTCGTCGCGCGCGGAGACGGGCGGGTTCAAAAGAGCGGAGTACCTCGCGGCGATCGAAGAGAGAGCCGCGGGGGCGGAGCGCGAGCGCGACAGGCTGCAATCCATGATGTCGCCGATGAGGGACGAGCTCGAGCGGCTCACCGCCATCGTCAACGAGAAAAACACCAGCGTGGACCGCGCGTCCGCCGCGAGAGAGCGCGACGTACTCCTCGCCGAGCTCGAGTCCCAAAAGGATGTTGTCCGCGAGGCTATGGCGATGAACGCGACGGCTCGCGCGAGCGGCGGCGTCCTGGACCTCGAAAAGTTGGAGGAGGAGCTTCGAGCCGCCGAGGCGGCGTTGGTGTCGTCACGCGCCGCTGAGCAGGTGGCGTCCATCGAGGCAGAGGCTGCGCGCGCGGACGCCGCAAAGCGGGTCGAGAACGAGCGAGAAGCCGCGCGAAGGGAGCAGGAACGACTCGCGAAGGAGCACGAGGCTATGGGTCAGAAGCTCGGGGAGACGAGGGCGGATGCGGCGGAATCCAGTCGCCGCGCCGACGACCTCGCGGCTCGCGTGCAGTCCCTCGAGGCTCGGTGCTCCCAGGCGGAGGCCGCGAGAGATGAGGCGTCCGCGCGGTTCGCCGCCGCGGCGGAGGGCGAGACGAACCTCGCGGCGCGGTTGAAGGCGGTTGAGGCGGCGGCTGCGGCGAGGGAAGCCGAACTCGCCGAGCACCTCAAGACGGCGAAGATGACAAAGCTGATGTACCGGTGGCGGAACCAGTCGACGTCGCACGCGTTCATGTCGTGGCGCGAGAACGTTCGCGAGATCAAGCGAACGATGCGGGTCGTGGAGAAGGTGGCGGGGCGGTGGCGGCGTCTTCAGCTCTCGGTACCGTTCAACGATTGGCTCGACGTCGTCGCCGCGGCGAAGGAGGAGCGAACGCGGCGACGCCTTGAGGAAACCGAAGCCGGCGCGGAGACGTCCAAGCGCGAGGCTGCGGAGTTCAGGACCCAGGCGGAAAGGCTCGTGTCGGAGTTGAGCGAGCTGAAGCGCCGAGGGGCGGACGCGGAGGCTGCGTTGGAGCGCGCGAAGATTGACGGCGAAGATGCGGCGAAGATGATCGCGACGTTGGAAGCCGAAAAGGAGGAGCGCGACCGGGCCCGGACCGTGGAGGCGGAGGCTGGCGAGAACAACATACGGTACCTCGCCAACCAGCTCAAGACCGCGGAGAAGGACGCGTCGTCGCTGAAGCAAGCCGTGAGGGACGCGGCCGCCGACGTGGAGTCGTCCGCGGCTGAGCTGGAGCGCGCGAAGGCGGCGGCGGCGGAGCGCGAGGCTGAGCTCGGTCGCCGGCTGCAAACCGCCGAGAAGGATTCATCGGCGCTGAAGCTGGCCGTTCGGGACGCCACGTCCAAGTTCGACGACGCCGCCGCGGAGCTCGAGCGGCTGAAGACGGCGTCGGTGATTCGAGAGAAGCAGCTCGCCGAGGACCTCAAGACGGCGAAGATGACAAAGCTGATGTACCGGTGGCGGAACCAGTCGACGTCGCACGCGTTCATGTCGTGGCGCGACAACGTTCGCGAGATCAAGCGAACGCGCCGCATCGTGGAGAAGGTGGCCGCCAGGTGGCAACGCATGGAGCTATCCGTTCCGTTCACCAGGTGGGTGGAGTGGGTACGGGACGTCGTCGACGCTAGGAGGGACGAGGAACTCGAGCGGACCAAGGATGACGCGGATACGATTCGGTTCGAGGCGGAGAAGCTCGTGACGGAGCTCGGCAAGTTCAAGGCGAAGGCTCGCGACGCGGAGGAATCCGCCGCCGCGAACGAGAAACTCGCGCAGGATGCCGCCGCGGAGATTGAGAAGCGTCGCATGAGCGCGGACGCCGCGGAGGAGTCCATGTTCAAGGAACTGGAGCGCCGAAAAGCCGTCGCCGACGAATCAAAGCGCGAGGTCAAGAAACTCAAGCAAGACGTCCGGGCTCTGCACGAGACGATCGCGACGCTCGAGACGGCGGAGCGGGAGGCTGTCGAGCGATTCGCCGCCGCGGCTGCGAACGAGACGAAGATCGCGAAGGCGCTGAGGGACGCGAACGAGGCGGCGGAGGCGAGGGAGAGTGAACTCTCCGAAGAACTCCGGTTCGCCAAGCTCGCGAGGATGGTGCACCGATGGAGGAACCAGTCCGCGTCCAGATCCTTCGCGGCGTGGAGACAGAACGCGCGCGAGATCGCCCGTCAACGCCGCGCGATCGCCAAGGTGGCGACGCGGTGGAACCGTCTGGCACTCGCGATCCCGTTCGAGGACTGGGTGGAGTACGTGGACGCCGCGAGGGCGAAGAGGCGGGAATCGGAAGCCGCCGAACAGACGACGCAGGCGGAGAGGCTCGTGGAGGAACTCGCCGCCGCGTCCGCACGCGCCGCGCGGCTCGAGGAAGACGCCGCCGAGCTCCGCCGGCGGTGCGACGTCATGGACGGGCGCGAGGCGGAGATGAAGCGGCTGACGGACACCGCCATGCGGGACGCGGCGGCGGCGAGGACGGCGGCGGAGCGGCTGGAGAAGGAATTAACGGAGGTTCGCGCCAAGCTCCGCCGATCGGAAAACGCTCAGCGGATCGACGCGACGTTGGGCGGCGGCGACCCGAGGCGTCACACCATGCACGCGCCGGGTGTTGGATCACCCGCGCCGGGTGTTGGATCACCCGCGCCGCACGCGGACAGCGACACCGACAGCGACTTCTCCGAGTCCGAGGCTTCCGTCCCGGGCCCGAGAACGACCCCGGGGGTGCCCGCCGCGACGAGCCCTTCGTCCGAGGCGGGAACCGCCGCGATGGTGAGCGACTCGGTCACCTCGTGGACGCCTTTCCGCCTGCCCGCGCGACCCGGGGTATCGGGGCGTGATAAGCGGGACGCGGGCGGCGCGCTGGCGATTCGCTTCGCCGTGTTCGCGGCGTGGATCGCGGCTGCGACGGCGTTTGTCGTTTGCGTGGCGGCTTCTTTTTACCTGGGCGACGACGCGAGCGACGGACACGCGTGCAGCCGTGGACGCGGGGTGGTGGCGTGGACGGCTGGCATGCTGGACGAGCTGTTGTCGGGGACTGTTAGGGCGCGGTACAGGCCCGCGTGTGGTCTCGCGATGAGGCCGTCGTGAGGCGGGGCGAATCGGCGGGGGTGTTGGCAAACGATCCTTGTCAGCAAGAAAAGAAACGCCTGGAGAATTGCGGCAACGGTGCCCTCCCGAACCGTCTTGGATGGAACATGCGGAATGACTCAAGAATAGACCGTCAAAATATACCATAGAGGCAATCAATCATGAGATCCATATCCAAAACCCTGAATGTTCCTCGACTCTTCGGCACGCGCCCAGACTTTCAGCGCGAGCGGCAACACCCTCGCGTGCTTTCGTCCCTTTCGGAGTCGATACTTCCGATGGCAACCGCCCACGCCTCAGCGGCCATGGCCGCCGGGCCCGCTGTCGATGCCCTCCGCCGCAAGGTGCGCGCGCCAACACGGTTCCCAGTCACCAAATGTTTTGGCTCCGGAACGGCACGCTCGGGTGCCGTCGGTGCGCGATCTCGGTCCACCCGACCGCCCTTCATCCGATCTCACCCTGACGGCATCGCCCCTTTTCCTCCCCGTTTGACTCAGGCGCCTCGCGTCTCCAAGGCTCGCGCCAACAACGTCCGCGTCGTGTCGCGCGCCATCGCCGCCCCCGAGGCCCCCGCCGTCACAAAGCGCGTCTTCACCTTCGGCGACGGACAGGCCGACGGCGACGCCTCCATGAAGACCCTCCTGGGCGGCAAGGGCGCCAACCTCGCGGAGATGAACCGCATCGGCCTCTCCGTCCCCGCCGGCTTCACCGTCACCACCGATACATGCGCCGCGTTCCACGAGAACGGCGGCGAGCTGCCCGCCGGGTGCTGGGACGAGATGCTCGAGGGCCTGAAGTTTGTCGAGAAGTGCATGGGAAAGAAGCTCGGCGACCCTGCCGATCCCTTGCTCCTCTCCGTCAGATCCGGCGCGGCGGTGTCCATGCCCGGCATGATGGACACCGTCCTCAACCTCGGACTGAACGACGAGGTCGCCGAGGGCCTCGCCGCGAAAGCCGGCGAAAAGTTTGCGTACGATTCCTACCGCCGATTCCTGGACATGTACGGAGACGTGGTCATGGGCATCGAGCACCACCTGTTCGAGCACGAGATCGACTCCCTCAAGAAGGAGAACGGTGTCGCGCAGGACAACGAGCTCACCGCGGAGCACCTCAAGACACTGGTCGCGAGGTACAAGAAGGTTTACGAGTCGGAGGGCAAGATGTTCCCGCAGGAGCCGCTCGAGCAGATGCGCCTGGCGGCCGACGCGGTGTTCGACTCGTGGAACAGCGACCGCGCGAAGAAGTACATGGCGATCAACCAGATCGTCGGCCTGAAGGGTACCGCGGTGAACATCCAGGCGATGGTGTTCGGCAACATGGGCGAGACCTCGGGCACCGGCGTGTGTTTCACGCGCAACCCCTCCACGGGCGAGAACCTCCTCTACGGCGAGTACCTCGTCAACGCGCAGGGCGAGGACGTCGTCGCGGGTATCCGCACCCCGGAGGATATCCTCACCATGAAGTCCGCGCTCCCCCAGGCGTACGAAGACCTGGTCAGGAACACCGAGTTACTCGAGAAGCACTACAAGGATATGCAGGACATCGAGTTCACCGTGCAGGAGGGTAAGCTCTACATGCTCCAGACGAGGAGCGGCAAGCGCACCGGCGCGGGAGCCGTGAAGATCGCGGTCGACCTCGTCGAGGACGGCATGATCGACAAGAGGCGCGCGGTCCAGATCGTCGAGCCCACCCACGTGGACCAGCTCCTCCACCCGCAGTTCAAGGATGAGTCCGCGTACGCGGCGGACGTCATCGGCATCGGCCTCCCCGCGTCACCGGGCGCCGCCGTCGGGCAGGTGGTCTTCGACACCGAGACCGCGGAGGAGCTCAACTCGCAGGGTAAGAAGTGCGTTTTGGTGCGCGTGGAGACCTCCCCTGAGGACGTGGGCGGCATGAACGCGGCGGAGGGTATCCTCACCGCCCGCGGGGGTATGACGAGCCACGCGGCGGTTGTCGCGCGCGGCTGGGGCAAGACGTGCGTGTCGGGCTGCTCCGAGCTGGTGGTCGACGAGGAGAACAGGTGGCTCTCGCTGGGCGGCGTTAAGCTTCACGAGGGCGACTGGGTGTCCCTCAACGGCACCACCGGCGAGGTCATCCGCGGCCAGGTTGAGCTCGCGCCGCCCGCTATATCCGGCGACTTGGACCAGTTCATGACCTGGGTCGACGAATTCCGCCGCCTCAAGGTTCTCGCCAACGCGGACACCCCCGAGGACGCCAAGACTGCGCGGGATAACGGCGCCGAGGGCATCGGCCTCGTCCGCACCGAGCACATGTTCTTCGGCACGGGCGAGCGCATCATGGCGGTGCGCCGCATGATCATGGCTGCCGATACCCCCACGCGCGAAGCCGCGCTGAACGACTTGCTCCCCTTTCAGCGGGAGGACTTCGAGGGTATCTTCCGCGCGATGGACGGGTGCCCGGTGACCATCCGCCTGCTCGATCCGCCCCTGCACGAGTTCCTCCCCGACGGTGACCTCGACGAGATCGTCGCGATGCTCTCTGCGGACACCGGCGCGGACGAGCACGAGGTTGTCGAGCGCATCGAGAAGCTCGCGGAGATCAACCCCATGCTCGGTTTCCGGGGATGCCGCCTCGCCATCACCTACCCCGAGATTGGCCGCATGCAGGTGCGCGCGATCCTCGAGGCGGCGGTGGCGGTGCATGCGGAGGGTGTCGTCGTCGTCCCCGACATCATGGTCCCGCTCGTCGGCACGCTCGAGGAGCTCAAGGATCAGACGGCGATGATCCGGGAGACGGCGGCGGCGGTTTTCGGGGAGAAGGGCGCGGAGGTTGCGTACAGAATCGGAACCATGATCGAGATTCCCCGCGCCGCGTTGATGTCCGATCAGATCGCGACGGAGGCGGAGTTCTTCTCCTTCGGAACCAACGACCTGACGCAGATGACCTTTGGGTACTCGCGCGACGACGTTGCCAAGTTTCTGCCCACGTACCTGGAGCGGGGGATCCTACAGCACGATCCCTTTCAGGTGCTGGACCAGGCGGGCGTGGGGCAGCTCATCGAGACGTCGGTGAAGCGGGGTCGCGAGACGAGGCCGGAGCTCAAGGTGGGCATCTGCGGGGAGCACGGCGGCGATCCATCCTCCGTCGATTTCTTTCACCGCAAGGGTCTCGACTACGTGTCCTGCTCGCCGTTCCGCGTGCCAATCGCCCGACTGGCGGCGGCGCAGGCGGCGCTCAACAACGAAGAGTAAACGACGAATCAATTCATTTTCTAATACAAACGTACACAATACAAACGTACACACCACCGCCGACATATCTCCCGGTCCGCATCGATGTCGTGCCTTCTGTTGTTCAGTGGAGTTTCGTCAGTCCTCCGCGTCGGGAGGCTTGAGGGCCCAGTTCGGGGCTTTGTCCGCTTCGTACCTGTAGTCGTACGTGAGCTCCTCCCCGGGCGCTATGTGCTCCTTGGCGAAGATCCCGACCCTGTGATCGCCGCGGGCCATGAGAACCTTGGCGTAGCAGTTCGGGGTCGCGGAGTGGTTCGCGAACTTGAACTTGTTGCCCTTGACCGCCGCGTCCAGCACCCACTGGTCGTTGAGGTTGAACAGGAAACTCGAGTTGAGCTTGTCGTAAATCTTGCCCCGGCGGTCCGCCTCCGTCTGCGAGATGAGCTCGCCGGTGTACTCGCCGAGGAGCTCGTTCTTCCTCGCGCCGTTCTTCAGGAAGCAACCCCATCCCTCGACGCCGGATAAACCGAGGCACGCGTGCTTGTGCTGGCGGAGGTACAGCTTCATGTTGCCGCACTGCTCGTTGGGGTCGGTCTTTGCGGTCGGTCCCTCGGTGGGAGCCTTGGGAGCGTCGGGCACCGGCGCGCAGATGTCGGTGAAAGGCCAGCCGTCCCTGCGCTCGTGCGAGATGAGCTCGGCGGCGTGCGCGCAACGCTTGCAGATGTCCGGGTCGCACTCGCGAGCCGCGGCGAAGCAAGGGCACGCGCGGGTTCCGCACGTGCCCGTCTTGCAGTTGCACCCGGGAAAGGCGTTTGCGCACTGCGAAAGCGGCCCGCGGCAGCTGCAGTACTTCTCGCAAAAGTTCCCGTCGCTCATGCACGCGCACGTCTTCGGATTGCACCCGCCCGGGCCGCAGTCGCACGGCGTGTACTGGGTCCATACGTGGTCCTCCTCGTTCGTCATGCGCCGGCGAATCACCGCGGTGGTCGCTCGCTTGCGCTGGGTGATCCACCCCTTCCGCTTCTTCCCACCTTTTTTCCTCCCGCGGCCGCCGCGGCCGTCGTCCTCGGCGTCGCCCTGGTGCTCCGACCGCATCGCCTCCCCCTCACCCTCGCGGCGGAGGTCGGAACGGAGGCGGGTGTACACCTCCGTGCACGAGGGTCCATCCACGGCGCGGGCGATGGCGCACGGGTCCCCGTTCTCGCCGTACACGCCGCGCATCTTGACGTAGTACGACTCGTCAAAGGACGACCAGCGCGGTGTCTTGTCCGGAGTCGAGACATTGCATTCGTTCGCGGGGCGATCGTTCAGAAAGTCAACCTCCATCTCGGCGGCGGCGGCCCTCCCTTCTCCCCCCTCGCCCCGCCCGGGTTTAGTCGGCGTGCTCCGCGTGACGCGCTTCGCCGCCGGCGCCGTCCTCGCCTTCTCCGCTCTCGCCGCAGCGGCCTCGCCGGCCTCGCGCTTGATCCTCGCCGGGTCGAAGCGAATCGGGGTGCCGGCGTCGGGGTTGTCGTGTCGCGCCGCCGCCGCGATGAGCCAACACCCCGGACCGCACGCGGGCTGGGCGAGCGCGGGCGAGTCCCTTCCGCGGGAGGCGCCTCCCGCGGCCGCTGCCGCTACGGCGGCGGCAGCCTCCTCCGCCTCCTTCGCCGCGCGTTTTAAAGCCTCCATGTGGGTCTTGGATCGAGGGTGCGGGTTCTTGTTCACCGCTTCCTCGCCGAGTTTCACGACGGGTAGGACGTGCCCGCAGCCGTGCAGGTTGCAGTCGTAGTGGTGGCACCTCGGGCAGTACAGCGTGCGGAACGAGTCCAGCGCCGGGTCCACGTCGGGTTGCGGCGGCAGTTCGCCGTGGATGTCCTCCGCCGGGTCCGGCTCCATGAGGAACCGCCACGCCACCAGGTTCCACAGCTTTGTCTCGCGCGAGTACTTGCGCATGACTTCCCTGGCGGACGGGAGGTTGGTAGCGTCCGCCATCCCTCGGGTCTCGCGTCGCGTGATCGTAGGTCGCGTCTCGTCGCCAACATCGTCGTCGTGTGTGTCCCCCTCATGTGTGTTCCCCTTGTGTGTGTTCCCCTCATGCGTGTTCCCCTCCTGTGTGTTCCCCTTGTGTGTGTTCCCCGTGTGTGTGTTCCCCTTGTGTGTGTTCCCCTTCTTCTCCTTCCCGCGGTTGGCACGTGACCCGCGCGTGACAACCTCGTCTTCTTCGTCGACGTCCTCGGAGCCGGAGCCCTCGTCGGACCCGTCCGCGTCAACCTCAACCTTGACCCCCGTCCCCTCCTCGCCCACCTTCACGTCCCCCTTGGCCTTGGCCAGCGCGGCGCGAAACTCCTGCGCCACGCGCACGCCCGCCTCGTGCGCCGCCTTGGCGTCCTCGTGCGTCGCCGCGATTGAAACCGCGCGACGGGCCCGTTCAGCCTTGTCCCGCTCGTTCACGCCCCGCGCCGGTTGACGCTGGAGCAGCCGCATCCTCGCGCGTAGGATCTTCGGGTCCATCCGCAGGTTCTCCGCGACCGCCTCGATGCACCGGGTCGTGGCGCCGAGGCACACGACGGCGGCGTAGATGAGGTAATCGGTTCGCCTGTCCCAGTGGCGGTTCGCGGCGGCTTCCTCGATTTTGTCAGTTTCCTCCTCCTTGTCCCGCTTGGCGGCGTCCTTCTTCTTCTCCTTCTTCTCGGCGCGGGCGGTCTGCCGCCTCGCGCGTCGGCCCCCGTCGTCCTTCCCCGCGCCCCCCTCGGAATCGGACGGCGCCGGGGATCCATCGCCCGAGTCGGAGTCGTCGGAGTGGTCCTCGTCCTCGGAGAGCTCTTGGTAGAGCTCACCCTCGTTATCGCGCAGCATGAGCCGGCGACGGACCTCGTCCTGGACGTAGGAGTTCTCGTGCGCGCTGTAGATGTAGCTGGTGTACGGCGGGACGTTCCTGACGGCGGGTAGGGTCTTCGCGAGGCACTGCGAGCGCGCCTCCGCGGACCCCGACGCGGCTCCGTTCTCCCAGCGCCTCACCGTCGCGGCGGCGAGGCTGGCATCGGACGGTATGATGCATCCCTCGGGATCGCCGCGAACCGCGATACCGTCCGCGACGCCGGCGGATGAGCGCGCCTTCCGCCTAGCGTCCTCCGCAGCGACGCCGCGCAGGGTCGGCGGGAGGTTCGCGGCGAGCCGGACGGACGCCCAGTTGTGCTGCTGTCCGCTGAAGATCTTGCGATGCGATGCGAGGCATCTGGTGACCGCGCGGGTGAACGCGGTGTCGTCCATCGCCGCGAGGGCCTCGTTGGACTCGAGCGCGAGGTCGAATCCGGTGGATCCGTCCTTGCCGGTCGTCGCCGTCTCGTCCGCCGTGCTGGCGGGGAGTTGGGGATCCCCGGTTTCCCCCCTCTTCTCCCCAGTCTCGCCCCTCTTCTCGCCTCTCGGCGGCATCCTGCTCACAATCTAATTAAATCCCACGTGCCGCGATCGCCCCGACCCGCCAAGCGCCTGTATCCGACCCGATGCGCGCGGGGTTTCGCCGATCTGATGACCCGGCGCCTTAGATTCCGCGCGACAGCTCCGCGCGTGCGTCTCGACGCCGTGGAGGAAACAATGGCGCCCGCGCGAGCCACCCGGTCCTCGCGCTTGGAAATACTTGTAGCACTTGGAATGGAAGTCAACTACAAGTAACAGAAAAAACGTGTCCTTCGCAGATAGGCACCGGTCGGTCAGACCCCACGGGCGCGACGTAGGCCGTCGCGATGGGCGCGTGCATGAGCAGCCAAGGGGCTGACCCCGACCGATCTCGGTCGCGAGCCAAGCTCCGCACGAAGAGCAGGAGCCTACACCAGAAGAACAGCAGCGGCCCTGTGTCCATCCTCGCCGAGGCTTCCGTGGGCAACTTGGAGATCGGCGCGGAGAAGGGACATCCGCTGGAGTTCTACGACGTGCTCGACACCCTCGGCACGGGCGGGTTCGCGGTGGTCAAGCGCGTGCGGGACAAGAAAACCCTGGAGGCGTTCGCGATGAAGGTCATCAACGTCGCGATGCTAGAGAACGTGCGTCGGTCGCCCCACGCCAACCCGAACCGAACTTTCGCCGCCTCTTTCGTTGAATGCGCGAACCTAAAACCCCCGACCGACGACTGACCGCCCGAACCCACCCTTGTTGAATCCGCGCAGCCCGACGAGAACAAGACCGACGACGAGCGCGCGAAGGAGATCATGACCATCAGGGAGGTCATGTCCGAGATCCAGACCCTCCGCAAGCTCAACCACCCATCCATCTTAAACCTGAAGGAATACTACGTCACGGAGGCTGAGAACCACGTGTACGTCATCACCGAGGTTCTCTACGGCGGAGCCGTGCTGGACGCCATCCTCAAGATGAAGGACGAGCGGTACACCGAGGCGGAGGCCAAGGTGGTGGTGCGGCGGACGCTGGAGGGCATCGACTACATGCACTCGCACCTCGTCATCCACCGCGATTTGAAACTGGAAAACTTACTCCTGAAGCAGCAGGACGACCTTGCGTCCGTGGTCATCGCCGACTTTGGCCTCGCCAAGCGGTGCAGGGAGAAGACCACGAGCTCCAAGAAGGTGGTATCCTCGGACGGCGAGTACCTGCCGCACGCGAAAGGGGTGGACGACAGCGCGGTGGGCACGCCGGTTTACGCCGCGCCCGAGGTTGTCGAACAGAAATCTTACGGCGCCGCCGTCGACATGTGGTCCCTGGGCGTCATCACGTACATACTCGTGACGGGCGCGATGCCGCGGGACCTGTGGAAAGCGGCGCTCAAGTACGGCAAGGTGACCAAAGAAGATTTTGGCTTTGATTGCTACGAGTGGGACGACGTATCGAAGCACGCCAGGGACTTCGTGCTGAAAACTTTGGCGTACAATCCGAAAGCGAGGATGAGCTCGCGGGACGCCCTGAACCACCCGTGGATGAAGGACGTCACCAACGTCCGCCCGGCGCCGCTGCGTATCAAGTCTAAGCTCCGGGACTTCGCCAAGGGCATGAAACTGCCGCTGAGGCGATACGCGCCGGGTGAGTTTTTGATCAAGCAGGGTGAACGCGCCGGCGACGAGGTCTTCTTGATCAAGTCCGGGTCGGTGGATATCATCGTCAACGACCGCGAGACGGGCGAGCCGGTGAAGGTGGCGACGCGCGAGGTTGGAGAGTTCGTGGGGGAGATCGCCGCCGCGAGCGCGCTGCTGCAGAAGTCGCCGAGCGCGACCAAGGATAAACCCAAGGCGGCTCCCGCCGCCGCCGCCGCCGAGAACGAGAACGACAAGCAGTTCCTGGAGGGCGGCCGCGCGAAGAGCACGTTCGCCGGGGCGATCAGCGCGAGGATCGCGGGGAAGAAGTGGGTGGGTCAGAGGCGGACAGCGGACGTCGTGGCGGCGACCAAGGTTGAGTGCCTGGTGCTCGGAAAGAAGGAGATGCAGTGGGCTATTACCCACGACGAGGCGATCAAGTCCGAGCTCGAGAAGGATATCCGCCGACGGCGCATGCAGACGCAGATGACGCTGTCAAAGTCCGTCAAGCACGCCGA
>Ga0115566_10002327_pt1 | contig 15699 bp, 6 predicted proteins | sample COGITO_mtgs_1204_3_FD_87173 | JGI IMG/M metagenome (GOLD analysis project Ga0115566, IMG submission 87173) | Pelagic marine microbial communities from North Sea - COGITO_mtgs_120405 | ecosystem: Environmental > Aquatic > Marine > Epipelagic | place: Germany:Helgoland, sampling site Kabeltonne...
CACGAAAACAAGTACAGATGGCCGACGGGCTTGGGCGAGATCGCGATCCGGCCCGCTTCAGCATCGTTGGGCGGGCGTGGGAGCCGGATTTATTTCCATCGGCTCGCTGCTTCTGGCATTTTGATGTTTTGTGGGGGAAAAAGGAACTAGTTTTGAATACATCGTTTGCTGGGGGCTTCTTTAAAAGCATGCTTATATGGGAAGATGGAGTTTACTGATGAATCGATTCGCAGCGGCTAGTGTGCCGATTGTAGTGCTGTGCCTGGCTGGGCTGCTCAGCTCCTGCACGCATTTTGATATGCCCCAATTCAAAGTGGGGGGACAGGGCGAGGCGATCGCGTCGATGTCGCCCGAGAGTGCAGCGGTAGCCGGGCGGATTGAGTTGGCGCGCGAGTTGATTGAGGACAACGAGTTCTCGGCCGCGGAGCGGACGTTGCTACCGGTGATGGATGTGCCGGAGTTCTCGGAGGAGATCGCGGGTTTGTTGCAGACGATCAACCAAGGAAAAGCGTACGCGGCCCGGCAGCTGGCGAAGGAGCATTCCAAGGCTGTGGCGCTGGGAGAAGTGGATCAACGATTGGTGCTTCCGGAGAATTACGGCCGGACGATCCTGATCACGCCGAACATGGATCCGCAATCGATCCCGGTGGGGCGGATGGAGGAGCTGTTTCACAAGCCGATCGACCTGTCGGTTTATGGCGCTGATGTGCGCACACTGGTGATCGCCTTGAGCGAGATTGATGGGTTGAATATTCTGGCAGATCAGGCGCTCAGCTCGGAAAAGACGCTGGACGTGAATGTGAAGGGCGTGCCGCTGGGTGAATTGCTGGCGTACATCGCTGCCAACCTGGATGTGTCGTTTCACTTGGGGGAGCACATGATCTGGGTGACTGAGGCTGAGCCAGGAGCTGGCGCTGGGCCAGAACTGGAGACGCGTGTGTACCGGCTGAATCGCGGCTACATCCCGGGCTTTGCCGAGCAAGAGGAGGAAGAGCAAGGTGGCGGCGGATTTGGCGGCGGGCGCAATGGCGACCGGAATCAGGTCGGAAACATTGAGGGGCGTAATGTGAAGCTGGAGGCGCAGGATGAACTGCTCGATGCGCTAACTGATTTTCTGGAGACTAATCCAAACAGCCCGGACGAGGCAGCATACACACTGTTCCGCAACAACAACGTGCTGATGATCCGCAACAACCGCAAGAATCTGCGGCTGGCTGAAGAAATCATGCGTGCCTTCGATGTGATCCCGCCGCAGATTCTAATTGAAGCGCGCTTCGTGACCTTGGGACAGTCTGATTTGTTTCAGCTTGGGGTCGGCCTGGAAGATGTGCAGTATGAGCGTGTTGATGAGAACGGGGTGCCGACCTTTCGGCTGGGCGGAGTGGGCGCAAATATACCGTTCGCCAGCGATGCCGGTGGCGCACCGGGCCGCTTGCAGCTGGCTGGTGTGTTGGATGAGGTGTCTTACAGCGCGGTGATTGAGGCAGTGGAGCGGGCTCGCAGTAGCGAGATGCTGAGTGCACCGCGGATCACGGTGCTGAATAATCAGCAGGCCAGTCTGCGGAAAGAGACGACCGAGTTTTACTACGAAGAGTTCGAGCGGGGCGATACGCTCTCTTCGAATACCAACACCAGCACTTCGCTCAATGGCAGCGGTGCCTTGGTCCCGACTGGTCAACCTACGCAGTTAGACACGGGCTTGGCATTGAATGTGAAACCCAGCATTGGCCACGACCAACGCGGCATTTTGCTGGCGATTCAGGCGACGATTTCGGAACTGGTGGAATTCAGGCCCGTTGAGATTCAAGAAGGAGACACCACCACAGAGTTTACCAAGCTGCCGGTGATCGACAAGAACACGCTTACGACCGTGGCCACGGTAAATAGTGGTGAGACCGTAGTCTTGGGCGGGATGTTGGAGACGACTCAGACAGAGACCGAGAGCCAGGTCCCGTTTCTTGGCGATTTGCCCTTGGTCGGGAATCTGTTCAAACGGCGCGACAATACGACAGACCCCAAGCATCTGCTGATCTTCCTGACGGCGACGATCGTGGATCAAGACGGGCGATTTAACACGGCCAATCCGCGACGGAGTGTACCGTGAATACGCAAGTTAAGCTCCTACTTCTGGCGGTCTTGGTGGCTTGCCCGCTGTTTGGCGGGCTGCCCCATGCGGGCGACGACTTCGTGGTAGTCGATGAAGATTCCTCCGTCACCTTCAATCCACTGGGCAATGACTTCGATCTGGATGTGAGCACTCAAGATCCTTCGACTACTGTTTCGGAAGATGGCAGCCCGGCTGAGAGACTGACGATTACGAATTATCGTTCGCCACAGAACGGCTATGTCACCCGGACCGCCGAGATGCTTACCTATACGCCGATCGCAGATTTCAACGGGACGGATTTCTTCTACTACACGATTACCGACGGCAGCGGGCATTTTGACGTGGGCAAGGTCACGGTGATCGTGCAGTCGCAAGGAGATGACGTGATCGCGATCAATGACAACGCGCAGTTGGCGGAGGACGCAACGGCCGTCATTGATGTACTGGCCAATGACAATAATCCGGACGATGACGATCTGATCGTCGCGGGCTTTACGCAGCCGTCTGCCGGGACCGTAGAGCTGTTGAACGATCAGACCATGCGCTATACACCCGGTTTGGATTTCAACGGGCAGGATTCGTTCAGCTACGTGGTCCAGGATCCGGACGGAAACACGGACACGGGGACCGTGCTGCTGGTGGTCTCGGCCGTGAATGACGCACCGCGCACCAGCGGGATTGCGAACATCGCAGCAAAGTCGAACGATCCAAACTTTACGATTGATCTGACTGACGTGTTTTCCGATCCTGAGGACGGTCTCCCGAGCGTGGAACTGGTCGGCATCTCGAGCACTTCGGTGTTTGACAGTGTGCTGGTAAATGGTGAAGAGGCGTTGCCCGTGGGCGGCGGGCGAGTCCAAGACGGATCCGACAGCAATCCTGGCGCTTGGCCGTTTATGGCGGCGTTGGTGCAGGCAGATGCAACAATTGCTGCCGATGGCTTGTTCTGTGGTGGCGTCTTGATTCACCCGGAATGGGTATTGACGGCGGCCCACTGTCTGCCAGATACCAGCGCTGAAGACGTGCATGTGGTGCTGGGGCGCCACGACCTGCGTACCGCGGGCGGCGAACGAATTCAAGCCGCCGAGCTGATCGTGCATCCTGGGTATAAGGATGATACGCTAGAGAACGATGTCGCGCTGATTCGTCTGACCCGCGCCTCGAACCAGCCTACGATTCGCATGACCGTCGAGGCGGAGGCCGCCCGGTTCGCACCGGGCGTGAGCGCCACAGTGGTGGGCTGGGGGATTACAGACCCGGACGGCACCGAGGCGTCAGCGATTCAGCAACAGGCTGTGTTGCCGATCGTAGCGATCCAGACTGCGGCTGCCAGCGGGCTCGGCCCATTTACGGACACGATGCTCGCTGCTGGCTTCGCAGACAGTACGACTTCGCCGTGTCCCGGCGATAGCGGAGGTCCGCTGTTGGTCTCTGATGGGGCTGGTGGTGAACTGGTGGCTGGAATGATCAGCTTTGTCACACCCGGCTGCATCAACTACAGCGGCTATACGCGTGCAGCGAGCTTTGTGGACTGGGTGACGGCGCGCACTGGGATTCAGATCGCGGCAAGCTCCCTGATCCTTAATTATAAGCCGGGCTCAAGTGGGACGTCGGTGATTACGCTGCGGGCGACCGATGCGCAAGGGCTGCATGCGGACACGAATTTCACTGTTGCGGTGACGCATGAAAACGATTTGCCGCTGTTGACATTACCGAGCCTTGCTATGGTCGAGGATGCCGGGGCCCAGTCTCTGTCGCTTTACTCGCTGGCAGCAGATCTAGAGGACGAGGATGAGGATTTGGCGTTCACGGTGGTGAGCGTCGCCAACGGCGATCTTTTCGCGACAGGACCGGAGATTACGGGCGAGCCTGACCTGCTGGCCTTTGAGACCGTGGAGAATGCATTCGGCAGCGCTGAGATTGTGGTGCGGGTGACCGATAGCGAGGCAGGCAGCACGTCTGCGATTCTGGTGTTAAGTGTCAGCCCGGTGAACGACGCGCCCGAGGGCACGGCAGCAAGCTGGGCCGTTAATGCGGACGCCGGCTCGACGACGCTGGACCTGTTCAGTCTGGTCAGCGATCTAGAATCTGCCGATGACCAGCTGGATTTTGAGATTGCGGGGAACACCAATCCGGATGTGCTGAGCGGCATCCTGATCGACGGGAATCCGCGGCAACTGCTGCGCATCTCGCCAGCCACGAGCCTTGCGACTGGCGACCATGTGACCACGGTGACGGTGCGCGCTACGGATCCCGGTGGCTTGAGCAGTGACCTTGTGATCACAATTACGGTGACTCAGGATAATCACGCGCCGACAGTGGTCGATGATTTCGCGTTTGTGGACGAGGACACGACGCTCGACTTGACCGTGATGGCCAACGACAGCGATAGCGATGGCGATTCGCTGACAATTCGCGCCTTCTCCCAGCCTACACAGGGCTCGGTGGTGCGTCGGGACAGCCAGACGCTGCAGTATCGACCGAATCGCGACGCGACCGGAAATGACGCCTTCACCTACACCGTGAGCGATGGCACCGATCTGGCGACGGCCACGGTGACGCTGACGATCGTGGCGCTGAATGATGCGCCGGACGCGTTTCCGATCTTTGTCGTGGTGCCCGAAGACGCCCAGCAGTTTGAGATCGATCCGTTTGAGAATGCCGAAGATCCGGATGGGGACGAGCTGCAACTGGTCGACCAGAGCACGCCCGAGAACGGGATTGTGGCCTTTGACGGTGCCAAGATTCTGTACACGCCAAATGCGGACTTCGCCGGGACTGATTCGTTTGTCTTCACCGTTTCCGATCCTGCTGGAGCCGTGGCCTCTGCAGCGGTCATGGTGATTGTCGAAGGTGCACCCGATGCACCGGTTGCGGCGGCTGACTTCGTGGTGGTTCCAGAAGATCAGCAGACGCAAATAGACGTGTTGGCTAACGACCTAGATGTCGATATTGGTGACGTCCTGACGCTGGTCGATATCTCAGATCCGAATGGCGCTTCTGCTTGGATTCAGGAAGGGCAGATTACGTTTGAGCCGGTCGCCGACTTTACGGGGACGAGCCTGCTGACCTACACCGTTCATGACCGTGACGGGCTGACTGACTCTGGTGTCTTGACGGTTGAAGTGACGGCCCAGCCCGACGCGCCGGAGCTTGCGGACTCCGCAATTGCCACGGATGAGGACGTCACGCTGAGCGGTGTGCTCAACGCGGTAGACGCTGATGGCGACACGACCACACTCGAGCTGCTCACGCAGCCTGCTCTCGGCGTGCTAACCCTGGCGGCCGATGGCTCCTTTACCTTTACGCCTACTGCGGATGCGAATGGATCGGCAGTTGCTTTGGTGCGGGTCACGGATGCCACGGGGCGCTCGAGTTCCTCGAACCTGACGATCGAGATCGCCCCGGTGAATGATGCGCCGGAGATCGCCTCCCGGCAGTTCAACGTGAATGAGGACGGGTCGCTTACCATCGAGCTGCTCGCCGGTGCCACCGATCCAGACGGCGACACGCCGATTCTTGGTGCGATCCAAACCTTCCCCGCCACGGGCTCATTGACTCTAGCTGGGACACAGGCAACCTATTCTCCAAACGCCGACAGCACGGCTGACGACTCGTTCGTATATCAGATCATTGATGGCAACGGTGGCTCGACAACCGCTGAAATCTCACTCACGGTGATCCCCCAAAACGATGCCCCCAAGGCGGCTGATGATGTCTTCGTGACCCAAGAGGACGTTGCGATCTCAGGAAATGTGTTAACCAACGACAGCGACCCTGATTTGGATACCTTGACCGCCAGCGGCATAAGCGGCCCCGGGGCTGGGCAGATCACGCTGTTGCCCGACGGCAGTTTTACCTATGTTCCGGATCCAGATGCGACCGGCGCAGATAGCTTCACCTACGCAGCCTCCGACGGCGTATTGGCAACCACGGCTACGGTGACGGTTCTGGTTCAGGGGGCTAATGACGATCCGACGACTCCGGTAACGCTCGCGGCTGTGACCGAAGAGGATACCCCGATCACGCTGGATCTGGTGGGCCCGATCAGTGATGTCGATAACGATCCGGTGCGCGTGGTGCAGTTCATCAGCACGCCAGCGCTCGGCGGGCTCACAGCGGCTGGAACTGGCACCTATCTCTACACGCCAGCTGCGAATGTTTCTGGACCCGATTCGTTCAGATATCTGGTGGTGGATGGCCAGGGCGGCAGTCTGACGGTGACGATGGAGATCTCGATCACCCCGGTCGACGATGCGCCTGTTGCCAACCCAGACGTCTACAGCGTGCAGGTTGGGAGCGTGCTGACCGTCTCGGCCCCCGGCGTGTTGAGCAATGACTCGGATGTCGACAGTAACACGCAAACTACCTCGCTGTTGGTTCCGGCTGCTAACGGTACGGTCACAGTCAGTGCCGAAGGCTCCTTCTCCTACCAGTCTGACGTGGTCGGTAGCGACAGTTTTACCTACCAAGTAAGTGGCGGCATTTCCAGCGCGATCGGCTTGGTCACGATCACCGTAACCGCGGAGCCGGTGGTCGCGCCGGTTGCGAACTCCGCAACCTACACTGTGGCTGAGGATGAGTCTGTGAGTGCCGAACTCACGACCGCTGCGGTCTCCGCAAGTATTATCGCAGCCCCGTCGCGCGGCACAGTGACGCTGGTCGATCGTACCTTCAGCTATGTCCCTGACGGCGATGAAAATGGCAGCGACAGCTTTGTGTTTGTGCTGGACAATGGCTCTGCGACTGCGAGCGGCACCATTACGATTGAGATTCAGCCGGTCAACGATGACCCGGTACTGGACCGGAATGTGCCGGTGTTCACGGCCGAGGATACGGCGGTGGTGATTGATCTGCTGGAAGATGTGAGTGATGCGGACGGTGATGTGTTGTTCGTGGGTGAGATCACCGCGCCAAGCTCGGGGACGTTGTCTGGGCTATCGGGCAGCAGTGTGACCTTTACCCCGCAGTCTGACTTTTCTGGAGATGTCGAGCTGGCACACACAGTCGTAGACGGCGCGGGTGGTTCCGTGGCGATCACGCGCACGATTCGCGTGCAACCGACAAATGACCGGCCGATCGCCGAGGCGGATCAGTACAGCATTGCCTTTGGCCACGTGCTGGAGGTGCGCGTGCAGGATGGCGTGCTGCTGAATGATTTCGACGGGGAAGGCCAGCCGCTGACTGTGGATCCGCTAACGGGCCCAGAGAACGGCAGTCTGACACTGAATGCCGGTGGCGCCTTTACCTATGTGCCAGCGGTGACATTTTTCGGCGAGGATTCATTCACTTACCGAGTGGGCGATGGCGAGGCCTTCTCGAATAGCGGTGTGGTTAGTCTGTCGGTCGAGATCGACTCGTTGGCAGGTGACTTCGATAGCAGTGGTGCTGCGGACGAGGAAGATGTAAACGCGTTGCTGTTGGCGTTTGGTACAAACAATCTGTTGTATGACCTGGTCCAAGATGGGATCATCGACTTCCGTGATCTGACGGTTCTGGTAAGCCTGGTCGAGCAGGGTGGGGCCCGCTACCTGGCGCATCCGTATCCTGCGGGAATTGAGCTGGCACTGCTGGCGCCGCATCAGGTGGCTCCGAACGAAGTGTTCTCGGTAAACATTCTGATGCGAGATGCAAGCGGTGCTTACGGCGTGCGCGGCGGCGCTCTAGATTTGCATGTGGCGAACGCGACGCCAATCGGGTTTCACCCGACGACCGCGGTTTCTGCGGAGTTCGCGCAGCTGGCTACGCATGGGCAGGTCACGCCTTGGGGCATCTCCGGGCTCGGTGGGGTGACGCTGGCGCATGGCGTCGGTACGGCTGCACCTGCGACATTTGCCACGGTTGAGTTCCAGGCTCCGGCGACGCCTGGGACGGTGAGCGTGGGACTGGGGCTTGGAAACTGGCACCTCGGCCTGGGAGCTCCTGCCGGGCTGCAAGCGATCGGCAATATTGGGATCCCAAGCCCGCAAGTTGTGCACGTTGTCGCGCCCACGGTGCCTGGCCTTCGGCTTACGCCTACGGCGGTGACCCTGCCGGTGAATTCGCCGGTGACGAATCTGCTGGCTGGCGTGACTGCCGACCGGCTGGTCTCCGTGAATGGGTACGTGGATTGGCGTCAGCCGGGCGTTTACGCGGTGGATTACAGCTACAACGGCCTTACGCAGACTCGGAACTATACGATTACGCCAGACTGGAGAATGAAGTTTGTCACCGGCAACACGCACTACACCATCGGGATGGCAACGAGCGGCCTTGGGGCAGGAATGTTGGCGTTTGCGGATTCCGCAACCTGGACGCTGGTGCCAGGGCCGGGTGGGCTAAGCTGGGACCCGTTGACGGTTCCGCCAGGGGCGTTGTACCTTGAACCGCGGGATGCGCACGGCGTGAGCTTGGGCTATGCCTTGGACGCTGCAGCCTACGGCACTGCGCCGGTCGCGGCGAGCTATCTCGTGCGCTACGAGCACGCGATCGAAACCGTGGATGTGGCGCTGGTCCCCGGGTGGAACCTAGTGGGTGTGCCACTGAATTTGCTGGATTCGACACTAGGCGTGCTTGGGGCCACGGTGACTGGGCCTGTTTGGACCTATGAGCACGGCGAGCAATCGCAGGCGGATCGATTGCGGGCTGGGCGTGCTTACTGGGTGAACAGCACGGCTGCGACCATGCTGCGGCTCCGTGGCACGCGAGCTGGATACCCGACTGTCGGTTTGTCCGCTGGCTGGAATCTGATTGCGCTGCCAACGACGGATCGCCGGGCGCAGATCTCTGTGCCGGAAGGATCGCGGGTCTATGCCTGGGATGAGTTTATGTACCAGCCTGTGAGCGAAGGTCTGCACCCCGGTGTGGGCTATTGGATCTGGAGCCCGACTGCGCACGAATTGCCGGTGCAATAAGGGAGCCGACTGATGGCCAGACAGCAGGTAATCGGGCTGGATATTGGTGCCGCTAGCACCAAACTAGCGATCGTGGAGCGGCATCGATCCGGAGCGCGGCTGGTGCATACTGCCCGGCTGGACCAGCGAGATGAGGGAATCGACGGTTTTGAGCTGGCCGAGGTGCTGACGGACTGGCTGCGCCAGGAGTGCCCGCAGGTGTTGGAGACCACGGCGGCGATTCCGCAGACCTTTGTCAACATGCGCGTGGCGGAGTTCCCGCCAGCGGACGGTAAGCGCTTGGCTGAGATGGCTGCCTACGAGGTGCAACAGTTTTCCGGCTTGTCAGATGAGAGTTTTCTGCATGCGTTTCACCCCTTGGACAAGGCAGGTGGAAAAGGGAAGCAGCCGGTGTTGCTGGCGATTTGCCCGGAAACAGCAGCGCAGGAACGGGCCGATTTGGTGTCTGAACTTCCGGTGCAGTTGTGCAATTTAGCACCGTCTGGGGCAGCGTTGGCCGCGGCGTTTCGGCAGTTACACCCGAAGCAGTCGGGGCAGCATGGGGTGACCTTGGTCTTAGACCTGGGCGCATCGAGTACGACGTTCCTGATCTTTGATGCCGGTCATTTTTCCTACGCCGGATCAGTGCCGTATGGCGCGGAGCTGTTTACGGACGCAATGGCTCACGCGATGGGGATCCGCGAGGACGAAGCCGAGAGACTGAAGCGCGCACAGGGGCTGAAACCGGCCGACAAGCTGACGCCCCCGCAGTTGATTGGCTGTTGTAGCGAGTTCGTGAGCGAGCTGTTCGCTGCCCTTGAGTCTTGGAAGTTTGATGGCGAGGCGGCGGTGCGGCCAACCTTTGACCACGTCTATCTGTGCGGAGGTGGGGCCAGACTGCAGGGATTCGACGACTATCTGGCGGCAGAATTGAATTGCCCGGTAGAGCTTTTGCGAAGTTCGCAAGACGCAGAACAGGATGACTACCTGGTGGCGTTTGGGCTCGGGATGCAGGGCCTCGGGGTGAGCACGGTCCCAATGCCGTTGACGCCACAAAACGTGTGCTGGCAGACTTTGCGCCGCCGACGTCATGTGTTTCTGGCTGCAGCCATGTTTCTGATTCCCATGCTGCTGGCCGCGATTGTGGCTGTGGAGTACTTCAATGTGCGCAAAGAACAACAGAGTCTGGATCGCAAGGGCCGTACGCTTGATGAGTGCGGCAGCTTGATTCCCGGGCTAGAGAAGCAGCGCGCTGAGCTGGCGAATGCGGAGACCATGCTGAAGCCATTTGTCGCGCGTGGGAATCGTAATCGGGTGGTGATCAAGGCGATCGATGTGCTGACAGATTTTCAGCAGGAGGAGGACTGGCTGGTGTTGCTGGCAGACCCAGAGAGCTATCATGGCGATCCAGAAGAGCGGGAGGAGGAGGTCAGGCGCCCGCGTGGGCTGGGTGCCCATGCGATGCTGGTACGGAAGTCGGAGAAACGGACAATTCTGTGCGAGGATGTGGCACCTTGGGATGCCTTGTACTGCTCGGGCTTTATTCCCAAACAGAAGATTAGCCCGCTCGAGCATATTCGGTCGCTGCGCGAGAAGCTGAACAGCGAGCCTGGCTCGATTTTTACCGGCGCGGATGTGGTGACGAGCGATCGCTCGACCAAGGACTATCGAGTGAGCGCCTACTGGCTAACCCGCTACATCGCGCGGCCGTTCGCCTTACGCCTGCCGTTGAAGGATCTGGAGTTCAAAAGCCAATGATCCCGCAGACGCATATTCGTACGATTGTGGCCGGCGCGATCGCCTCGGTGCTGGTTATGGCGGTCTACTTGTTGGTGGTGTTTCCGATGCAGAAGTCGGTAAAGGTCACGGCTGCGAACCAGAAGCAGCAGAGCGAGAACCTGCGCCGCAGTGGCTTTCCCCTGGATCCGCAGAAGTTGCGCCAGCTGGATGCGGTGTTGGCGAAGGATAAGAAAAAGATTTATAAGAAGTTTAGTGCGGTCTACCAGCAGGTGCAGAGGCCGTTGGCGCGGGAGATTGACCGCTATGATACGGTGGAGAACTTCTGCAACAGCATCCAGCGTTTCGACTATCAAGAATATTACGTGCAGACCACAGACGAGCTTGCGAAGCACGACGTGCACTTGTATGGACGAGTGCTGAAGCTGTCCGAAAACAGCGGGGCGGAAAAGGACTATCATCTGCTGTGCCACATCTGGACGGTTCGGAGCTTGGCACTTCTGGCTCGTAAGCATGATCTCAAACTGGCGGATGAAGCCCTAGTGGCTCCGCCTCCGCCTGAGGATGCGTCGGTGGAGGACCAGCAGGCCTGGCAACGCGAGCAGCAACTGCCTCCGGCCAATATCGAAGCATTGGAGGTGCGTAGCTATGCCACCAAAGCCGACGCTGATGCCTATGTGGAGGAGTTTCCAGTCCGCATGACCATGATGGGGACTGTGACTGACTTGACGCGGTTTCTGCACGACTTGTCGGGCCCGACCACCTTCTTACCCCTGCAGCAGATCGAGATCGAAAAGATCGGTCGGCGCGCGCAGGATGACACGGTTAAGGTGACTGTGGTCTGTAGCCTGTTTCTGTTGCTGCGCAGTCAGGATAAGCTTGTGGAGCTGGGAGATGGTGTCTTGATTACTAAGCCACGGTGGAGGCCGGGAACGTGATGGCGAGCGTGATTAAGGAATGGGAGCGTACGGCTTTCGGGGTGGTGATCGTACTGGTTCTGATCGGCGGCGGCTACTGCACTGTGCGTATCGCACAGCTCTTCGGGCGCGTCCCGAGTAACCCGGTCCGGCACACACCTGGTACTCCTGTGTTCTCGGAGTCGGCTTTTGCCTTTTTGACCGAGAAGCCGCTTCCCGAGGTCTCCAACAACAATGCTTTCAACACTCCGTACGGAATCCGAAATCCAGAATTTCGTGAGACCCCGGCCGTGGTCCGGGAACCTAAGCGAACGCCTGAGGAGAAGCCGGCCTGGAAGCCTGCGTGGTTTAAGAAGAATCCCGACAAGCAGGCAAACGTGCCCAAAGTCCGTAAGCCGAAGGAAGTGGCCCCAGTGCCGGCGAAGCCTGTGGAGCTGAATGTCGCCAAGAAACCGCCGGAACCGAAACCACCGCCGGGGCCGAAGGTTCAGGAGTTCATCGAATACATGGGGGTGATGAAGTCCCCGGGCGGGCACGAGTTTGCTTTTATCAACCTGATCAAGGTGACTGACGGAGTAAAGGAAGTGAGACCACAGTATCTCCAGACGGGGCGTCCGGTGAAGGGCTTTAAGATCGAAGCGTACGACGCAAAGTCCGTGACGCTGAACGGCAAGGGAGATCCGCCGACAAAGTTGCGCATCGGTCGTCAGTTAGAGGTCGGTGCCGTCACGCCATGATCGTGAATTCATACCCCGTATTCCTCATTATTCATAGGCTCTGTCATGGCTCGTGATCTTTTAGAGCTCCTGGAGCAGCAGGGCGAACTCGACCCTGCAGAAGTAGACCAGATTAAGAAGCGGCAGCGTCGCGGAAATGTCAGCGTGCCGCAGGCCCTCATTGGTCACGGCAAACTCTCGCAGTCCATTATTTACAAAGCGCTGGCGGATGCCAATAAGCTTCCGTTTGTCGAGCTGTCAAAGGGCGGTGTTACGGAGGAGGCGGTAAAAAAGGTGAGCGCAAAGGTCGCGTTTCACTACAAGATTATGCCCATTTCGATCGAAGGCGGCGTGCTTACTTTGGCGTTTAGCGAGCCGCCTGATGTGCGCCAGAGGGAGAACCTGAGGATGCTGCTGAGCATGCGGATCCGGCCAGCGATCGCAGCACCTAACGATATCTCGCACTCTGCCAAAAAGCACTATGGCCTAGGCGCGGATACGGTGCTGGCTATTCGCAGCGATCGCGCGACTTTCAGTCGGTTCGACGATGGCGGCTATGATCGCGATACTGCGCAGGACATCGAACTGGAAGAAGGCGATGCTTCGATCACCAGCCTGGTCAATCAGATTCTGGCTGAAGCTCTCGAGATGAAGGCGACAGATGTGCATATCGAGCCCTTCGAAGATACCGTGCGACTGCGCTACCGGATCGACGGATTTCTGCGTGAAATCGCGCTGCCACCGGGGTTGCGGGAGCTGCATGCGTCGATTATTTCGCGGATGAAAATCATGGCGGATCTTAACATCGCCGAGAAGCGCTTGCCTCACGACGGGCGAATTAAGCTGGTGATCGCCGAGAACGAGTTCGACCTTCGTGTTTCGATCCTACCGACGCGCTTTGGCGAGACGCTCAACCTTCGTATCCTGAACCGTGACAACATCTTCTTCGACTTGGAGCGCCTTGGCCTGGAGAAGGAGCAATACCAGCTACTCCTGAAGCTGCTGGATCTACCCCATGGCATGATTCTGGTGACGGGCCCGACCGGCAGTGGGAAGACGACCACGCTGTATGCGTCGCTCGCAAAGACGGATAAGGACACTCGCAAAGTGATCACGGTCGAAGATCCGGTGGAATACCAGTTGTATGGCATTAGTCAAATTCAGATCCACGAGAGTATTGGGCTAACGTTTGCGAGCTGTCTGCGCTCCATCCTGCGGCATGACCCTGACATTGTGCTGGTGGGCGAGATGCGCGATAGCGAGACCGCCGAAATCGGGATCCGCGCGGCGTTGACGGGGCATTTGGTCCTTAGCACGCTGCATACAAATGACTCGGTGGGCGCGATTAATCGGTTGATCGACATGGGCGTCGAGCCGTTTCTGGTAGCATCCTCACTGTCCGCATCGTTGGCCCAGCGTCTGGTACGACGAATCTGCCCGTATTGTAAGGTCCCGCAGACGGACATCCCGGATGCAGTGGCGCTGGAGATGGGTGATGCGCTGGATTGTGACGCTGATGACGTACAGGCTTGGATCGGAGAAGGCTGCAATGAATGCACTGGCATTGGCTACGTGGGCCGGGTCGCGATCTACGAGTTCTTCTTGATGGACGAGGATCTGCGTGACATGGTGAGCCGCCACGCGAATACCAATGAGCTACGATCTGCTGGCATTCGCAGTGGGATGCACACGCTGCGGGATGACGGCTGGCGAAAAGTTGCCAAGGGCGACACCAGTATTGAAGAAGTGCAGCGGATCACGACCGCTGCTCAGCTGCGCTACTGACACAAAAAAGCCGGTACCCAAGCCGCTCAGAGAGCGATTCAGATACCGGCTTTTTGAGCAGCGTGGTGCTGCTATCTGCAGGAACTCACCCAGGTCCAGCATCCGGGACGAACGATTGTACGCACGGAGCAGCCGGTGTAGCTGCGACGGTAGCCGTAGACCGGAGCGGTCCACTGCCAGCGCCCGGCTGATGCCGAGTAGTAGCTGTAGCTGTGGCTCTGGCGTGGGGAGCTATAGCTGTAGCTGTGGCGGGGGGAGCTGTAGCTGTGTGACCGATGCGAACGATGCCGATCGTAGCCAGACGAGTGATGGCTGTTTCCGCGATACGAGTCGTATCGCGAACGGCTGTCGCAGGATCGGTCTCCGGCGTGAGCAGCGGCGGTGGACAGAATCAGGGCGAAAAGCAGGACGAGTTGGGTGGAAACCTTCATGGCGGATTCTCGTTTGTTGTGGGTGCGTGTCAACACCCTCCGACGGCCCGTCATCGCACTTTATTCAACGTTTTTGGCGCTTTGCTCCCTTCGCTGCGCTCGGGCTCTGCCTGCGGCGGTGCGAACTTCGCAAATTTCGGTCAGAAATCGAGACGCAGCCCGACGCGGGCCGTGCGGCCGGGAACTGTGTAGCCATTTACTTCCCGATAGTCGACATCGCCGATGTTCTCGACGCGGCCAAAGAGGGACAGATTTTCGCGAATCGGCAGTGAGCCGGCGAGGTCCACGCGCGCGTACGAATCTAGGGTGGTGGTGTTTGCCCGGTCGTTGAACCGCGGCCCGACGTACTGCACGGTGGCGTTGAGGTGAGCACCACTTTCCCAGAGGTAGGTGGCGCCGAGTTTCGCACTACGTTTTGCCCAGCGAGCCAGCTTTTTGCCGGTCGAGCGAACGACAAGATCCTGCCAGGTGGCATCGGCGTGAAGGGTCAGGGCCGTGCTGAGCCGAAGCTCCGTGGCTAGCTCAATACCTTGCAGGCGAGCCTCCGGAATATTCTCGGGGGCCCAAAATGAGAATGGATCAGTGGGGTCGACTGGGCGCCATTAGATAAAGTCCTCAACTTCAGAATGTAAGTACGTGGCACTTACCTCGAGCTCGTCCCTCAAGAGATTCTGGCTGACGCCTGCATCCCAGCCGTGGTGCTTTCTGGTCTACGATTCGGGTTGCCGCCGAATGGTTGGTAGAGGTCGTTGAAGTTGGGTGCTTTGAAGCCGGTGCCTATTGCACCACGAAAGGTAGTGGCGGCTGCGTCGCAGGTGCGGGTGCCGGCAAGCCGCTAGGTTGTGATGCCCGCGTGGTGCGAGCCCCAATGGGATTGGGCAAAGATTGCGCGGCGATCGCAATGAGGATGAATCGTGGATTCGTAGCTTCGCGCCTATGAGGATAGACCACGCTTCTGAGCCCAGCTGATGCTCGGCTCACGTCGAGATAGCTTTTAGGGCTAAGCAACTCAGGCGCGAAGTGGATTGTATGTCAAGGTTTTTGACTCACGAGCTTTTGCTTGTTTACAGTGGTGCGACCGCTCCGAATTCTCACCGGATTCCGTTGACGTGCAGATGATCCCCCGCGGTGTCG
>Ga0115566_10002328_pt1 | contig 15693 bp, 18 predicted proteins | sample COGITO_mtgs_1204_3_FD_87173 | JGI IMG/M metagenome (GOLD analysis project Ga0115566, IMG submission 87173) | Pelagic marine microbial communities from North Sea - COGITO_mtgs_120405 | ecosystem: Environmental > Aquatic > Marine > Epipelagic | place: Germany:Helgoland, sampling site Kabeltonne...
TACCCGATTAACGTTTTTGTCAACGGACACCCATTAAACCAAAATATACTGGTTATGTATACAGTATGTATAAAAAAACAGTTATCGGCGAGCAAACCCTAAAAAGGCCCCTTAATACAGGCCGAGAAGAACCGAGGGAAGGTCAGTTTATCGGAACCAAAAGATCCAATGAGGCCTATCGGATCAACGCGATCCGATGAGGCGAACGCTTAAGGCTGGGATTCAAGAGCTGATCCAATCCGGTAAACAGCAGAACGAACCGCGCTTGATGACCCTTGCGGTGTTGAATGCATTAAGACCCGCGAACCCATTGGCTTTGCCTGTTGCAAAAAAGGCCACTGTGAAGTCGATCAACCTGAAAATGGCGGGTCTATCTCTGAATGAAGCGTTTGCCACCGCGTCCAGGCATTTGGTCGACTGGGTATCTCGATGCTCAATGGACCGGTCTTCGCTCGCAGTAGCGCTGCAAGTTTGGTGAACCGGCGATCTCTGCGCCGATTCCACGAACCCCTGTTGTCGGGCGCTTTGATCGCGCCTTTAATAACCTTAATGTGAACGCTGAATGTGACGAAGCCCGACAACCCGCCTGAGCCTCGCGCGCACAACTTAGGTTACAGCGTGCCTAAGGGGTTAAATCAATCCAACCAAACCCCTCGGCTTGACTTGCCAGCGTCAACAATCCTTCCCAACCACAGAGCATTCGGGTCAGTGCGGCTTTCGCCAGCGCTGGCTGATTATTTTTTTCACTGACATGCGAGATCACTAAGTTCTGTAACCGAGACAGATTCAGCGATCCAACAAGCTCTGCGGCTTGGTCATTGGATAAGTGGCCAAAATTACCGCCCACCCTGCGCTTTAAAGCGGCCGGGTAGGGCCCAGACGCCAACATCTCTTTATCATAATTGCATTCCAGCATCAGCAAGTCACAATCGTGATAACGGTCTCGAACGTGTTCCGAGATGTGCCCCAAATCCGTTAAGACGCCCACCCGGCAGTTGCCTTCATTGAAAATAAACTGACAAGGCTCTCGAGCATCGTGGGGCACGACGACAGGCTCAACCTGGATCGAGCCAATTGAAAACGATTGTTCATAATGAATTGGTTTTAATGCTGGGAGCGGACCAGTTCGCTTGGCATCATAGGTACTCGGGGTCATGTAAGCCGGAATGTGAAATTTTCGTGAGAAGGCCGCGACCCCATTGATGTGATCGGCATGCTCATGAGTCACCAACACAGCGTCAATATCCAAAGGCGATAAATCGAGCCGGGCTAAACGGCGAAGGGTTTCTTTTAAGCCAAACCCAAGGTCTAGTAACAGCCTGCCCTCGCGCCCCTCAATAACGGTGCTATTGCCCTTGCTGCCACTGCCTAAAGATGCAACCCGCATGAATTAAGTCGAGTACTCTTTGATAACCTTTAGCAATCGCTCAGCAGCCAATCCATCTGCAAAGCCGTCGCCTTGATAAACTGTGACCAGCACTTCGCCTTCGACATCTTCCAAACGGACCTCATAAACGTCTGTTGCCGCTTGAACCTTGTCGCCACCGCCAAATATTTTCCGGAAAAAGGACGGCTTCGAGAGGTGGCTTGGCGTGTAATAAACGAAATAAGTCTTAGTACTACGATTAATATCATTTACCGGAATATTGGCATTTTCTAACGCATCGCCAACCGTTGCCCATGCCCGATTGAAATCAAGTTTATAACGCAGCTCGGGCTTAATTCGATCGGGGATTAGACGCGTGCGGCCTTCCGTCAAACCGGATGCCATCATACTCATCGTACCCTGACTGATATTTTCGCCCAGATAATAGGCCATGGCTTTTAAGACTTCGCGCTCCAATGCCAAGTCAGCACTGCGTCCTTCCCAAACCATATTATCCAATCGGTAAGGCGCATCCGCAGGCACTTCACGCTGCTCAATATACAGTTCGGTACTACCACTTCGAACGCCTGGCTCGAGCCTTAACTTAAACTGATACAGGTTGATATCCCGAGTGTTTCGAAAGACATTGCCTTGCCGAATACTTTCAAAGACCGCCTCTGCTTCGCCCTGCCTTGCTGTCAGCCATTTACTGGTCAATATACCTGATGCTGGATCGGCAGCCGAGACTTCTAAGTTATTGGCTTCCCAGAACTGTACGACTTTCGGCCAAACCACCGACGGGGGGATATCTAAGAAAACCCATTGCGCGTCATCAAGCTTCTTAATGACAATTTGGTCAACACCATAGCGTGTGCTGAGCGGTTCCGGCCGCCTGAGCTCGTAACGGGTGCCAACCAATCCACGCGGATCCTCGATTTCTGGAATGGGCATCATTTCCACATAAGCTGGCGTCTCAAGTCCTTCAGGCATCTGCGTCAGTTTGGAGCTGCCCGTTTCCAGTCGCCCGATCATCTCTTCGTTGCCAAACCAGCCGCAGCCAGTCGCCCCAAAAATCAATGCGCCTAAAAACCAGTTTCTCATGATGGATTGATCCCCGCTGTCATCATCGCCTGTTTAACCTGCTCGTGATGGTGCTTTGAAAGTGGCGTTAATGGTAGTCGAATCCCTTTTGAAATGCGCCCCATTTCTGCGAGCGCCCACTTCACAGGGATCGGGTTCGATTCGACAAAAAGACTCTGATGCAGCGCCATTAAGGACTCATTTAAGGCCTCGGCATGGGCTCGATCACCCGCAGTCGCAGCGGCGGCCATCGCAGCCATTTGCGCGGGCACAAGGTTTGCAGTCACACTAATGGTGCCATGGCCGCCCTGCAGCATCAATTCACAAGCCGTCTCATCATCACCCGAAAAAATCAGGAAATCATCACCGCACAAAGCGCGAATGGATGCTGCACGGTCAATCAACCCCGTCGCCTCTTTAATACCAAGCACCTGCGGAATGTCCGCAAGTCGTTTGACGGTTTCAGGTAATAAGTCACAAGCGGTTCTGCCGGGTACGTTATACAGGATCTGCGGCAAATCGACCGCGGCAGCGATGGCTTTGTGATGCAAAAACAACCCCTCTTGGGTTGGCTTATTGTAATACGGTGTTACCAAAAGGCAGGCATCTGCCCCGGCATCTTTCGCGAAGGCTGTGAAGTCAATTGCTTCGCGGGTCGAATTGGCTCCGGTTCCGGCCACGACGGGTACGCGCCCATTGGCAGCAGTGACCACCGCGCGAATGATTTCGCAGTGCTCATGCGGCGTCACAGTTGGCGATTCACCCGTGGTACCAACCGGGACGATGGCCTGCGTACCACTTTGAATGTGCCAATTCACCAGTGCTTCGAGCCGATCCCAATCGACAGATTCATCGGATTGCATCGGCGTAACCAGGGCGACAATACTGCCTCGGATCATAAAGCCTGATTCCATTAAAAAAAGGGGGTCATAATAGCCATGCTGGTATACAGGTACAACTGCCGAGGGGTCAAAACTAAATTTGTCGCCTAGGCCAAGCACTCAAAAGCGCTTTGATCAAAATCGCTAAGGGGATCGCAAAAAACACCCCGGCCAATCCAAACCAAGCGCCAAAAATCAAAACCGCCAAAATAATCGCAAGCGGGTGCAAATTGTTGGCTTCTGAAAACAGTATCGGCACCAAGACCAACCCATCTAAGGCCTGGATAACGAGATAACCGACCATTAAATAGAAAAAATCGCTCGAAAGCCCAAATTGCATTAGGGCGACAATGGTCACCGGTACGGTCACCGCGGCAATGCCAAGATAGGGGATAATAACGGACAACCCGACTAAAAACCCCAGCAATGCAGCATAGTTGAGGTCGAAAACTGCGAACAAGCCGTAGGTCACCAATCCCGCAATGATCAGCTCCAGAAACTTCCCTCGAACATAGTTCTCCATTTGTCCACTCAACTCACTCCCGATCTGATTCATCAAAGGCCGCTCCTCGGGTAAAAAATCTAAAAAATACGCCAGCAGTTGATCTTTATCCTTAAGTAAAAAGAAAACCAAAATCGGAACGAGCAAGGTATAGCCCAAAACCGTAATGAGCACTGGCAGCTGGGAGATCGAAACGGTCAACAGCCATTGTCCGAGCGCCGTTGCTTCATCGCTTAGCAAATTCACCCAAACGCTGATCTGGCGTTCGGAAATCACCAAAGGGAAATGTGCTTGCAGCGAGACCAGCGTTGCTGACAACCGATCACTGAGCTCTGGTAAGTCGCGGTAGAGGCTTCCAAGCTGACGCCAAAACCGAGGTAACAAAAACAATAAGAAGCCAACAAAGCCCCCAAGAAACAACAAATACGTGATGGTTACCGAGAAGGAACGGGGGACCCTTAAACGTTGCAACTGATTGATCACCCCTTGCATGACGTAGGCCAAGACAATCCCCGTCAGAATTGGCACCAAAACAGAGCCCAGCATCACGAACAGCAAGATCACACTCAGCATGATTGCAAGCAGGATCAGCGCTTCTTCATCTGAGAAGTACCGAGCCACCCATTTTTTAAGAATTGCTTTCACGCCGCGCGATCACTTTTTTTCAACCAATGTTTGTAAACACCGGCTTCGTCGGTTTGGTTTATCAGCACATGGCCACTTTGGGTTGCAAACACTTGAAAATCCCGAACAGAACCCGCGTCAGTTGACTCAACCAAAAGCACTTGGCCTGCAACCAGCTTATTGAGCATCTGTTTCGCTTTTAAGAGCGGCATCGGGCAATTCAATCCTTTTGTATCTAACTGCACGGGGTCATTGCACTGTATATCCACAACGGCATCCTTTGGGTCCTAATTCAAAAAGTATATCAGGCCAAAGCCAATGATACAGGTTGAACTCAAGGGCTCACCCCTGCGAACATAGCGTTATGACATCGCGCCACTTCATGAACCTCGTCTTGCGTACCGGCTGCGCCGGGCTTGTGCTGTTTGCGATCACGACTCAATCAGCGAGCAACGACTTAAATCTACCTGAACTCGGCGGAAGCAGTCCGGCAACCACCTCGCTTGCCTTTGAACATGATCTCGGCCAACGCTTTTTAAGAGCCGTTCGAGCGCAAACGCCGAGCTATCAGGACCCCCTGGTCATCGACTATTTAGAACACCTCATATTCGCATTATCGGAACATAGTGACCTTGAAGACCGCCGCCTGTATATCACGCTGATTGAGAACGCATCGATCAATGCGTTTGCTGCGCCCGGCGGCGTGCTGGGAATCAATCATGGTTTATTTCTCCACGCGGAGACCCAGCATGAATTCTCTGCCATTCTGGCGCATGAACTTGCGCACCTTAGCCAACGTCATTTTGCAAGAGGTGTCGAGGCCAGTAAAAAGGCCGGTGTTATTTCAATAGCAGGCCTACTCGCCGGCGTGATACTTGCTGCCACAGCAGGGTCAGAGGCTGGCATGGCGGCAGTCACGACCAGTCGCGGCATCGCGAGCACGCAGCAACTGAGCTATAGCAGGACGCGAGAATCTGAAGCAGATCGAATTGGGATCAGCACAATGACCCGGGCTAACCTTGACCCCAGAGCAATGGCGTACATGTTCGAACGGCTGGATCGATTGAACCGAGGTAGCGGCGAACAAATTCCTGAGTTTCTTCGAACCCACCCCGTAACCCGAAGTCGGATCAGCGACGCCTACAACCAAACTGAAAGCCTGGCCAAGAAAAAATGGGAACCGGATTTTGATTACCAACTCATCCGCGCTCGAGTCATAGTCTCGGATGCCGATGTCATCCAAAACGTCATCAAACGCTTTGAAAACCACGCACAGGTCCGACAGGGCGCAGCCTTGAGTGCAACCCAATATGGATTGGCGCTAGCCTATACCAAAGCAAAGCGATTCGACGAGGCTAAGGTCTTACTCGATGACCTACTGACGCAGTATCCAAACCATATCGCCCTGGAGCTGGCTGAAATAGAGCGTTTGGCAGCCAACCGGCAGTCTTCCGAGGCCCTCGCCACTGCGCGCCGCGTGCTCGCGATTAATCCGAACAATTATCCCATCTCGATGATCTACGCAAGACTGCTCGACCAATCAGAGCGCCCAGATCTTGCGAGCGACGTGCTGAATGAACTGGTTCTTACCCGCACCCAAGATGATCAAGTTTGGTATCAGCTGGCAGAGAGCTTGGGGTTGGCCAACGACATTCCTGGCGTTCACCAGGCCCGAGCGGAATACTTTCTGCTCAACGGCGACTTGGAAGGCGCTGCGAAACAATTAGGTTACGCACTCCCGCTCGTCCGGCAAAACTTTCAACTGAGCGCGAAAATAAAACAGCGTATTGATGAGATTTGGGCGTTGCAAGACCAATCTCAGTAGCTTTTACACCCGGTTGGCAGCAGCCGTTACCGTCTATTAGAGCTTAAAATTTAGCATCCGTTGCAATGGCACCAGAGCCTTTTCAGCCAAAGCAACTGGGACAAGAATTTCCTGATCTTGCCGCAGTAAAGCGCGCTCAACCTGCTCAAGACTGTTCATCGCCATCCAAGGGCAGTGGGCGCAACTTTTACACGTCGCGCCACTGCCCGCTGTAGGCGCTTCTAAAAAGCGCTTTGCCGGTGCTTGTTGCTGCATTTTATAAAAAATGCCCCGATCCGTTGCCACGATGAAGGTCTCGGCATCTGTCTCAACGGCTGCCTTAATCAGTTGCGATGTTGAGCCCACAACGTCCGCCATCGCAACAACACTTTCCGGAGACTCGGGATGGACTAAGACCACAGCATCTGGATAAACCTTCAGTAAATCTGCAATCCCACGGGCTTTAAATTCCTCGTGAACCACACACGCACCCTGCCAAAGCAACATATCAGCACCCGTCTGTTGCTGAACGTAGGCTCCTAAATATCGATCGGGCGCCCATAATATTTTCTCGCCCTGACCACTCAAATACTCAACAACATCCAACGCTATGCTGGAGGTCACCACCCAATCTGCGCGCGCCTTGACCGCAGCCGACGTATTGGCATACACCACAACCGTTCGATCGCTGTGTTCGTCGCAAAAAGCCTCGAAGGCATCAATCGGACATCCCAGATCCAAAGAACAAGTCGCTTGCAAGGTTGGCATTAGAACCGTTTTATCCGGACTCAGAATCTTCGCCGTTTCCCCCATAAAGCGGACCCCCGCAACAACAATTCGCTGCGCCGAACTCATCGCACCAAAGCGCGCCATTTCTAGGGAATCGGCAACGCAACCGCCTGTCTCATCGGCTAGGGCCTGCAAGTCTGGATCGGTATAGTAATGCGCAACCAGCGTCGCATTTTGCTGCTCGAGCAGGGCTTTAATTCGCGTCACCAAGGCCGCTTTTTCTGCGCGATTGAGCCCACTTGGCGCGGGATGCTGCGGAATAGTGATATTCATATCGATGTCCAATGCCTTATGTTTCATCAACGAAACGGACCCTAAAAGTTAAGTCCCAGACGCTTACTTGGTAGTAATTACACAAGGGGTATCCGACAATGACCCCATGAAGCTATTGTTTCTCACCCAACCGCTTGATGTCAAAGAAGACGGCAATTTAGCCTTGCTAACGCACGCTGCGATCACGGCGGGTGTTGACGTTGCCTGGGGTCACATCGATCAGTTGAGCCTCGTTGCCGGCGAAGTGCTCACGCGTGGCCAGCGCCTGATGTCACCCCAGTCTTTTCAGCACGATCCCACTATTGATCAAGCATTAGCCTGCCGCGACTTTGATCTGGTTTGGTTACTGTCGCTTGGCAAACGCAACAGCTTTTTAGATAAGATTCAGCTCCTCAAAATACTGGAAGCCCAGACGCGGGTTATTAACAGCACCGAAGCGCTTCTCTACCTCAGAAGCAAATACGGTCTGACGCAACTCGGTGATCTGTTTCAACATCCCAAAACATTTGCCAGCAACCAAGCTGAGACCTTCATTGAAATCATTGCCCGTGGCGGAGAGTGGATTCTAAAACCGGCTGCCGGTAGTCTCGGGCAGGGCATATTTTTAGTCAATCAAAACACTCACGGTTATCCAAACCTGATTCGCTACCTGTTGGGCCAGAATGCGGATCAATATTTGATTCTTCAAGCGCATATTCCGGACATAAACCGCGGTGAAAAGCGCGTCTTATTGGCAGCAGGCCACTTTATCGGCGCCTACCTTCGGCGCCAAGACCTAGATCACCGGACTAACTTGATGCAGGGCGGCAAAGCAGAGGCAACCACCCTATCCAAACCGGAGCAGGCACTCGTTCAAAAGCTCGGCGCCTACTGCTCAAAACTCGGTGCCGAATTCATTGGCATTGATCTGGTCTACCCGTATGTCATCGAGATCAACGTCATCAACCCCGGCGGACTCGGCACCCTGATGTCACTCGGCGAGGCGAATCAGGCGGGCGCTGTCATCAAGGCAATCCTTCAGACATAGATCTTGAGTTTTCAGTACGAATCAGTATCATGGGCGCCTTTGCACGGGCCGTTAGCTCAGTTGGTAGAGCAGTTGGCTTTTAACCAATTGGTCCCGCGTTCGAGTCGCGGACGGCCCACCAAGCACGAAAGGGTTAAGCAGTGTATCGCTGCTTAACCCTTTATTTTTTCCGAAACTGTTCCAGCCTGCCCCCCGACGCAGCCCAAGACCCTCGCCCGCAGACAAGTGCGCTGCTCACTGTTAGGCCCGCTTACGACTCCTCGTCGGATGGTCGTCAACATGCCCCAAGGGGTCTTCAGAATGGGATAGATCTGTATCCTAAACCGCTCATTCGACAGCGCAGCCCCGTTCAAGCCTAGTGCCACCATTTTCGTTTAGGAAAAGCGGATAAACGCCGCGCTGCCAAACCGCGGCCTTCATCCGGGTTCCTTAGATTAATGCGCGAACACCAAGTTAAAAAAGACGTCTTCCTCGAACCGCTCAAGCAAGAGCCATCAGACGCTCGCTTCGCCATGACTACGACTAACCAAACAAAGCATCTGCGCCGAGTACTAAGCCGGCCAAGCCCGCACCCCAAATGCTGCACGCCAATAGATCCAACCACAGAAAGGTCCACGGGGAAAACCCGCTCACGCCCAACAGCATGGGCACTAAACTTCGGATCATGGTAAGAAGTCTTCCCAAAAGCACCGCATAGGCGCCAAAACGAATTAGGAAATTCTGAGCCCGCGCGACCGCCGAGGCCTTTGTTTGCGCCCAACGCGACTGTAGCACTCGGTCACCCAACGAGCGGCCCAGATGAAATCCGAATTGGTCCGCCAGAAATGCGCCCACCATGGCGGCTAAAACAATTTCCGGTAAGGTTAATAAGCCTTGAACATAGATCAGACTTGCCAACGACAAGAGCACCGCGCCACTCACCAACAAGCCGATTCCTGGACAGGCTTCCGCAAACCCAAGCAGTGCTAACCCAACCAGCGCAAAATCAGGGTTTTTAGACGCCCAAGCTGCAAATTCTTGGGTATAACCCATCATCTCGTCGAAGTTGCCCGATACCGTGTCGGATCCGGCTGTCCAGCCTCAATAAAGCCGATCCGTCTCAAGCCACAACTATCACAGACACCGCAGGCCGCGCCCTGCTCATCAAGCTGATAACAGGAAACCGTTTGGCTATAGTCAACGCCTAGGGCGAGGCCTTTTAAAATAATGTCACCTTTCGACAACGCGATTAACGGCGCATGAATCCTTAGAAACGCCCCTTCAACCCCACGCCGGGTTGCAAGGTTTGCCATCGCCTCGAAGGCCGCAATATATTCCGGCCGACAATCGGGATAGCCCGAATAATCCACGGCGTTTACGCCGACAAACACGTCTAACGCACCCAGCACTTCTGCCCAAGCCAAAGCAAAGGATAGGAAAATCGTATTTCTAGCGGGGACATAGGTAATCGGAATCGCCAAATCGCTTTCATCGAACGCGGGCACAGAAAGACCCTCATCCGTCAGGGCAGAGCCGCCAAAAGCCGCCAAGTCGATGGTCGTCACACGATGCTCGACGGCCCCTAAACGAGTGGCGATCCGCTTGGCAAAAGTTAATTCCGTCTGGTGTCGCTGCCCATAATCAAAGCTCATGCAATAGCATTGGAAACCCTCCGAGATAGCGCCTGCAAGCACCGTCGCTGAATCAAGTCCGCCGGATAACAAAATGACGGCCTTTTTTTGATCAGACACCTGGCTTATCTCCCCACAGCACTTTGTGCAATTGAATCTGCATCCGAACATTTAGGCCGTCGGCCAAGACCCAGTCTGCAAGGACCATAGGTTCAAGCGACTCGTAAACGGGTGAGAAGAGGACCTCACCAACCCGGTCGTTCAATTGCAGTGTATCGATTTTAAACCTCGACCATTCGTAGTCGGCCCGGTCTGAGATTACAAATTTGACCTGATCTTCGAACTTCAATTTGGGGATATTCTCCTCAAGGTTACGATGCACCTCGCCGGAGCCTGGCGTTTTCAGATCGAGCACGATTGAAACCGATGGATCAACGTCATCTATGGATAAAGCGCCACTGGTCTCAAGCGACACAAGATACCCCTTTGCAACCAGCGCTTCTAACAACGCCAGGCATCGGGGCTGAGCTAACGGCTCGCCTCCGGTCACGGTGACGTACCGCGTTGGAAAGGCTTCAACCTGCGTCAAGATCTCCGGTAGCGTTAACAATTCACCACCCTGAAAGGCATACGCGGTATCACAGTAAACACAGCGCAAAGGACAACCGGTTAATCGAATGAATATGGTCGGTCTACCTGCGGTCCTAGCTTCGCCTTGTAGAGAATAAAAGATTTCCGTTACGCGCAATCGTTCGGCCATGGATCATCTCGCCTGATTACAACTAACAGTCAATTTGATCGAGCAAATACCGTTCTGCAAGCTTGCCAGCAGACTTCGTCGTATAGGTTTTTGCGACATCGGTGAGGGCCGATTTCGCACGCTGGCAATCTCCCATGAGGTGATAGACCTTACCAAGCTTGAAGGCAGCATCCGGCACTTTATTGCTCGACGGATAACTCTTAATGACCTGAACCAATGCTTGCCGGGCGGCTTCATAATCAGGCTCTGGCTTAGCGGCATGGACTTCTCCAATCCAGTAGTAGGCGTTTGCCGCATACACCCCAAGTGGATAATGCTCAATCACCGATCTCAACGAGGCAATGGCTTGCTCATAATTGCGCGCTCGGATCGAGGTTAATCCTTCATCATAATAGGACTGCTCTGCCTTGACCTCATCACCAGTGTTTGACGCAAGTGCCTCCTCGGAGGAGGCCGAATCAGCAGCGACTGTTTTTGTATCGGGGCCAGAGACTGCTTGACGCGATGTCGGCTGGTTCTGCAACCTACGATCGAGCTCCAGATAGCGGTCGTCCTGAATACTCTTGGATTTTTGAATGTCATACCTTAATTGTTCAACCAAACCCCGAAGGCTCATCACTTCTTGCTGAAGCACTTGCATTTGGTAGGTTAAATCAATCCGCGACACAGACGCCGCATCCTCCTCAATTGCCATTGGCGCCATTTCAATCGGCAAAGCATTCACAGGCAACTCGGTCCCAGATTGGTCTTCTTTAATCGTATCTCGAAACCGGTCTTTTAACACTGTGGAGCGAGATTCAACAACAATCGGTGCCGACAAGCTCAGATTGGACGCACTGAGCAATCCTAGCATTGCAAACACAATGACGATCGCCCGGTAGAACCGCTTGGTTAAGTACAACCCCTCGTCACAAATAAGCGCCGCGCTGATCATTTTGTTTTCACCTGCCATCACCGAATGCTCAGAGGCTGCCTAAGAAGAACTGATTCCCAACGTCTTGACGGCTAACGACAAAATCACTATCGGTAAACGATCTCAACCCGACGATTCTTTTCCCAAGCCATTTGATCATGCCCACTCATCGCGGGCTTTTCTTCACCGTAGCTGACCACTTCGATTTGACTTCTGGACGCGCCTTGTGACAGTAAATATGATTGCACAGCATTGGCTCGCCGCTCGCCGAGTGCCAAATTATACTCTCTTGTGCCCCGCTCATCGGCATGCCCTTCAAGCCGAACCATCAGACGTGGATTGCTGGCCAATACGCCGGCATGTTGATCGAGTTCTGCATGTCCGTCCCGACGCACGATCGCCTGGTCAAAGTCAAAGTAAAAAACACCTTGCAACGCATTAGAGCCAGCTGATGCATCCATAGGGTCGTTCGGCAGGACAATCTTTCCGCCCTGAACCATCGGCTGAATGGGTTCTACTTCCACAACTTCCGCAACTGCTTGGGTTTCTACCGGCGCTTCAACAACGGCTTCAGGCGCCGGCTGATTCTTGCTAGCGCATCCGCCCACGACAAGCAGCAAAGACATCGTTACCAAACTCAAGCCTTTATTTATCATTGACATATTCCACTCCTGTTTATGACGATCGACCCCGCCGAGCTTTATCGGAAGGCCGCATGGTCTTGCTCTTGAGAGGTTGTGCCACATTACGCTTTCACGAAGGCAGCGCCTCAACCCTGTTTACTCCAACCTGTTTCACAATCGGCTGCCATCTGTAACCGCTTGCTGCCGGTTAGGGGGTGCTAGCCCATAACCCATTCGCTGTTTTCTATCGCAATCCGCGGGTTTATCCGCCCTTGGGTAAGACTGACGAGCCACCCGCCTTACAGACCACCCGCCTTACAGACCACCCGCCTTACAGACCACCCGCCTTACAGACCGCCTCATTCTATCACGCCTGGTTTTTCAACCCGAGGGCGCAGTTTACTCCATTTTGTCGGCAGATTTTAAGTCGGTTTTTAAAATCGGATTAAATATTTTCTTTTTGCGAGGCGACCAGGCTGGCTCCCTAACATCGCCTTCTGTCGCTGGCAAATTAAACCGCACACCGCCGTCGATCGAAACGCCCGCCAATATGCCGCGACCATCGACCTGCGTTGCATAAATCAAAAGGCTATCGTTTGGTGCGATGGTAGGCGATTCATCCAATGCCGTCTCGGTTAAAACGCGCAAGAATCCGCGGTTTAAATCAAGGTACGCAATATGAAAAATGCCCTGCTTGCGGTGCACCATAATCAGACCATCACCTCGATTTGCCAAGACGGCCCGCGCGTTGTAATCGCCTTCAAAGGTTAAACGCTCAACCTCCAAGTCCTGAAGGCGCATCGAATAGATCTGCGGTTGACCACCCCGGTTGGAGGTGAAAATAATGGACTCACCGTCTGCGCTCCAAGATGGCTCGGTGTCAATCCCATAATGTCGGGTTAGCCGGCGTAACTTCCTCGGCTGTGATTCTAAGTCTAAGACATAAATTTCTGGATTGCCGTCTTTTGACAAGACCATCGCAAGTTTCGTCCCATCCGGAGAAAAAGCAGGCGCACTGTTTAACCCTTTGAAATTGGTTACTTGCTGACGCTTTCGAGTCCGAATGTTATGAATATAAATTGCAGGCCGAGAATCGCGCTCGAACGAGACATAAGCAATTTGATCCCCATCCGGCGCCCAAGATCCGGAGAGAATTGGCTCACGAGACTGCAATACTGTGCGCACCCGATGTCCATCCGCGTCAGCGACATTCAGTCTAAAAACCCGACCATTAACAGATTCTTCAACCGTGATGTACAAGATTTCGGTTGAAAAAGCGCCTGGGACACCCGTCAGCGCCTCATACACGGTATCGCTGACGTGATGTCCCATATCTCTTAGGTCTCGATCCCGACCAATAATGGTTTGCTGGAAAACCACCGCCCCCTTAAAAACATCGTAAAGTTCAAAACTCAACGCGAGATCAGCGCCCGCTTCTTCGATCTGACCCAAAACCAAATATTCGGTATCCAACAGTTCCCAGTCGCGAACATAAACATCGCTGGACACACTGGGCAATGACAACATTTGATTAACCGGAAGCGCCTGAAACCGACCGCTCAACTGTAAATCTGAAGCAATCACTTGATGTAACTCTTCTGGCAGCTCGCCTCGACCGAGCCAACCAAAGGGCACCACCGCAATATTCACTGCATCGTCCGCCCCTTGCGTGACCTCAATCTGCAATTCAGCTTCTGCTGGCAGCGCCAGTATGAAACCCGTAACCCAACCCACGACACTCAGTAATTTCACAACAATAAATCCTCGGGACGAAACAGGACGGTAAACGACCTGAAGTTTTTTTCAAAGAGAGACGGGTCGGAGGGCACTTGGAACCGAGCTGAACGCTCAACCGCCAGCAGCGCAGACCGATCAAACGCCTCATTACCACTACTTTGTTCTACGCCGACATCAACCACCTCACCGGTTGGGACCAATCGGACTCGCAAAACCGCCTGCATGCCATTGCGCGCACTCGGCGGCCGAGACCAGCGACTGACGATATCCCGTTGAACTTGGCCAATATACGCCAAAATTTGCTCGTCGTTGGTCACCGCTTGCCGCCCAATCTCGTCAGTCACGGCGGCCATCAGCGCAGCCATCGCCTGATCTTGCCCCACGGGTTCGCGCTTAACCGACTCAATTGGCGCAGGTTGCGGCGTCGGCGCAACCACAACCGGCGGCACCACGACCGGCTTCTTTTTTGGATTCGGCTTAGGCTTAGGCTTTAATTTTGGCGGGCCAACAACCGCTTTCGGTTTGACTGGTTTTGGGTTCTTTTGTTGGCTGACCTTTTTTTCGGGCGCATCCGGCGTGACCAGCGCCGCCGAGAGATACAAAGGCGCCTCAGCTACCCGGACAACCTCATCCTGTGGCCACTCGACGAAGAACAAACCAATGATTGCGCCATGAAAACCGACAGCGAGCAATATCGGGACTAAGAATTGCTTAAGCATGGATCTAAAATCAACCGCTTGGTGGTTGCGTGATCAATCCAACGTCTTGCACGCCCACCTTCTGTAGTCGATCCATCAAGTCGATAACACGGCCGTAGGCAATCGTTGCATCGCCCTCAACCAAGACTTTAAGGCCTGGATTTGCACTCGTAATCTTAGAAACCCGCTCTGCGACCAATTCGAGCTCAACAACCGCTTCGTCATCGCCACCCATATCCATAAAATACTCGCCTTGATCATTGATGCTAATGACAAGCATTTGATTCGGATCCTCAATCGCTATGGCTTCACTATCGGCCTGTGGCAAGACGACTCGTATCCCCTGAGTCATAAGCGGAGCAGTCACCATAAAGATAACCAACAAAACCAGCATCACATCAATGTAGGGCACTACATTGATATCGGACATCGGTCGACGGCGCGCGGTTTTCGCCATGGTTAGGAATCCGCAATAGAGCGATTGAGGATCGCACTAAACTCATCAGAAAAGGTTTCAAATCGATTCATCATCACCTCCACCTGCGCAGAATATCGGTTGTAGGCGATGACTGCTGGAATCGCAGCAAATAGCCCAATCGCCGTCGCAATGAGCGCTTCGGAAATGCCAGGCGCCACGACAGACAGGCTTGCCTGGTTGGACATGGCAAGCCCGCGGAACGAGTTCATAATGCCCCAGACCGTACCAAAAAGACCAATATAAGGACTGGTCGAGCCGACCGTTGCCAAAAAGGCCAGCGCGCCTTCTAAGCGCTCCTCTTCTCTTGCGAGCGCAACCCGCATGGCCCGCTGGACGTTTTGCATAATCCGTTCAGCTTGATTGCCGTATTGCTGTTTGGATCGTGTAAACTCTTTGAACCCCGCTTGGAACAGATGCTCAATGCCAATGATTTCGGTCTCAGCATTTTCAATTTCAAGGAAAATCGCCCTAAGATCTTGACCAGACCAAAACTCATTTTCGAAGTTTGTCGCAAGACGCTTAACAGAA
>Ga0115566_10002332_pt1 | contig 15680 bp, 16 predicted proteins | sample COGITO_mtgs_1204_3_FD_87173 | JGI IMG/M metagenome (GOLD analysis project Ga0115566, IMG submission 87173) | Pelagic marine microbial communities from North Sea - COGITO_mtgs_120405 | ecosystem: Environmental > Aquatic > Marine > Epipelagic | place: Germany:Helgoland, sampling site Kabeltonne...
TAGCATTTCCTTCGATACAGGTATGTCTAGTTTATCAGGATGTGGTCCTGACTCGGCCCAAGATATCATCAAATCTAGGCGCCAAGTGTTTATACCAAAGTGCGACACCCATTCTCTTAGGCGTTTCAATTTCCTGATGACGTCAGCCACTGTCTTTGAATCAACAGGTAAGGCCTCACACTTCGCCCCCCGTTCTCCGTCAATACGCATCATGTTCCAGCCTCGCCCAAATAGCCTTGTCGTGACGCGGTTTGGAAGGTCAGTCTTATCCCCCATCACCATAAACCTAATCAGCTCAAAGTCACAGCTGAAGGGGTGGTTCGTGTGGATGCCGCAGCGGCCGTCAGTGAGGTTAAGGTGGCGGCACTTCTTCTCTTCTTCACGACTACGATCAAGGTGCTGTACATCAGACCTCACGTACACTGGCCTTCCATCAAAAGTGATCTCTCGTTCAGCGAACTGGTGCTCAAACCCCGGAGGGAGTTCCTCGTGAGGGAGGAAGTCTAGTGAGGTCTTCGAGCAGCACCCTCCGCACCCCGCTGGGCAAGTCATACCTCTAAAAATCATTGGTGACACTGACAGCGTCCGAGGAGTGTACACCTTCTTCTTGTACGTGAACTCTTTTGGAGAAAGGCAAGAGAAGTATGATGTGATTATCTTGTCGACTGAGTCATACATAATGTTCTGAGCTAAAGCTTCCTATCGTTTCTTGTTCGTACCAATCATACCCTATTTCAGCGTCTACGGTAAGAGGGACGTTAATCCATGAATGTTCTTTCTCCAGCATACAAGGTATGATAAATTCAAGGGCTTCATCAACTTCTGACTCACTCAAGATGAACGTGATGTCATCGTGAATATTCATTACAGGCTGCAGAGCATACCAGTCAAGGTCCAATGAGAGTTTAGTCAACCTCTCCATAGAGGCTATGACAAGGTCGGAAGCAGCACCTTGAATGGTGTTATTGAATATATGATTTGGCCCGAGTGGTGCTCGCCGCCGCCGGCCTGTCAAACCAGTCACGTACCCTTTTCTCTTATACTCCCTAAGAAGGTCGTCCTGCCATCGTTTCACTCCGTTGAACTCAGACCAGAACCGTTCGAACAATGACTTCCCCGCCTTATCACTCAACCCGAGATCTCTAGTAATTGAGTACCTATGGGCTCCGAAGAAGGCGGGGAATACGAACTTGTTTTTCGCCACGCTCCGAAGCTTATCAATCCCACCGTACTCGTCAGCTTTCCCAGGCATCGCTCTGTCAATTAACTCAGCCCAAGCTCTATGGATGTCGTAGTCATCCCACAAGGCTTTGACCAGGACCTTGTCCTTTGATGCCATTGCAATGACTCTAGCCTCAATCTGACCATAATCAACTGATAAGATAACCGAGCCCTTTGGTGGTCTTACCATAGATCGGACAGATCTATCTCTCCTTTTCGGGAAGTTCTGGAGGTTCGGCTCTTCAGAGGCAAGGCGACCAGTGACAGTGACAGTAGTTCCGTAAGAAGTGTGGAGTCGACCGTCAGGCCAGACATTCTCTCCCGCGAGGTAGTTATTGACGTACGTTGATAGAAGTTTTGAGTATCTACGAGCACCAACAACGAGCTCAGCAATAGGATGATCAGTACTGTCGAGGACCTCCTTATCAGTTGACTCGACCACATAACCTATATCTCCGAGGAGTAGCCTCACATCGTCAGGAGCAGTCGCCGAAAAAGGCCGTCCATGCTTTCTTGGGAACTCAGTAGTAGCTGGGAGCCTCATGATCATATCGTTGATGTCATCTAACTTAGTCTGGTAATCATCTCTAAGATCTTCTAAGACATCAAAGTCAACAGGGACTCCCTTAATCTGCGTACGAACCACGGCTGGAACGCGGTTGACGAACATCTCATACACATTGTATAGGTCATCTTGCTCAAGCAGCTCACGCAAGCGTAAGAATAGAAGATATGTGTACTTGACATCGGTGGCATTGTAATCTAAGAGATCGGAAAGCACTACGGACTCAAGTACGTCGTTTTGAGCGTTGACTGCGGACTTACCTTTGACGTCTACCTCAAGATGAGCCATACACAAAAACCTTAGGTTCTGGTAAGCCGTCCTCTCGTCAAGAATGTAAGCCATAGCTCTCGTGTCATGCCACCTCGCTCGATATACACAGTCTCCGAGAAAATAGCTTAGCCACTCAATCTCAAATGACGCGTTATGAGCGACAAATTCTCTTTTCTGAAAGATACTTTCCATATTCTCTGCGAATCTGGCGAGGATGTCTTCTGTAAGCTCAGGAGCTTCTGGGTGTTCGAACCCGACTGAGTACGTCGTGTCGAAAGTCCCAATAGCGATGCTCAAGATTATCGAATCATTGCCATACGGGCGAAGACCTCTGGTCTCGAGATCAATAGAAAGTGGTCCTGAAGGTAGCCTCTTTACTGAATCTGTGAATTCATCAAGAGATGCACAGTGTGAGACTCCCCCAAGAAAAGGTCCGTGGTTATTGTCGGGAAGCGGCCACTTCCGCACAGACTTCGCGAGCTTAAGATCCCTCTTGAAAGTCTCACGAAACTCGTCAACTGACTTAGAAGTTTTGTCAAACTTCAGAGGATCCATCGTAGGCACCATCCAACATCTATGGCTCCCGACTCTCACAGGGATGCTACGCCCTCTGAGCATGATAGGATTCGTACCACCTGGAAATAGCCATGCGGTTGGGATACTACCCATAGCGATTATGACTTTAGGCTTAGACTGTCTTATCTCTCTTATGACTTCAGAACGGTAGCACTCAACTTCGTACTCAGTAGGGTTCTTATTCCCTAGGTGTGTCCTTACAACGTAGTCACACCTAGGGTCTTTTATGACAGCCTCGATATCGTAGAGCCTGTCGAAAAAAGTCTGACCCCTCTTGTCTTCATTAGATGTCGGGCAAGCCGCTAAAATGAAAAAGTCAGTGTTCTCACCAACTGGAGAAAGATGTGGGTTTGTAGCGGCGTGAGATTTACAGCCTTTCGGACCTAATTTCTTCGCGTACTCAGCACTCTGAGTAGTTGGTCTGACCCTGTTTTCCCTCGTAAAAAAACCAGGTCCTTTGTCACTACGCTTAGACATAAACTAGCTGCTGACAGCGACGACATGAGTAACACCATCATCAAGAAAAACGAGGCTATTTTCTAAAATAACAAAACCTTTGAACTGAGACGCAGCTCTTGAAACGATTGAAGCGGGAGCCTGAACTTCAACGTCAGGATGGTTAACAGTGACACTGTCAACCATTTTAGATGATCCCTCAGTCTCGACAGTCAAAACATTGTCTTTGACTGTAAATCGTGTCAAACCATCATTTGACACCAGTTGCGCTCTTTCGAGAGCACCGAAGACAAGTGCTGTATCAATGCACTGTCCGTCGGTTCCTTTCAACAAATCAGCTGTGGCGTCGTTTACATCGCCGAACATCTGTGTGAACTGGTCAACGTCAATATCTGAAAGAATACGAGCACCGACTAAAAGAGATCCACTCTCTAATGCGATTCCATCGTCAAAGACCTCTAAAAAATCAGAGTCTAAAGCAATAATCATATCACACACTGCCGGGCTGAGGTGCATGGGCTTCAACTTTGTCTTCCCAGCTTTAATAAAGACGTCTGTCGCACTGACACGGTCACAAGTAAAGAAATGGATTAAATTCTCGACCCCAGCAATAGTGACTCCCAGCCTCCATGGGGCTGTTAAATCGCCGCTGATAGATAGTTTAGATTTCTTCAAGTAGTGGCTGAGGTCATCTATCTTAACCTCAGCCAGTTCCCCAGCCCCAGGCATTGAGTAAACGAATTGGTCAGAATCAAGCCGTGTGGTCGTTAGTTTAGCTGAGCCGCAAGACACGATGACAGTTCCGTCGCCCAGGTCATTGATTGTGACCTCAGCACCATTCGCAGAACTCAAGAACTTAATCAGTAAGTCTCCCTGAAGACCTCCTGTGAAGTCGCTATCAAACTGGTGATCGAGGCAGATGAAATCATTAAAAGCAATCAAGCTCTCACCCTCAAAGTACACATTGAAAAAGGCTGGGATGAAATCTTTGTTAGCTAGAGCCGGGGCTACAGACTTGAGAGCGTTTAAGAGATGGTCACGTTGCATGACGGCTTTCCTTTTTTCTTTTTGGATGGGGGTAACAAACCTGTCTTGATATACTCACCAAGATCAATCTTACCTGACCGAGTGTAATAGTACGAAATCAACCTGTGGTGGGCGTATTCTTTTTCACAGTTAAGAATCTTGTGGCCTTCAGGACCGTTATTGGTCCCAAAGATGAATTCAAAGTTGAAATCAGTAGCCCACTCTCTGGGGGCTCTTGGTGTGAACAAGGCACCAGGGCTTCTAAATCGTGTTGGTTTGTTGTACCACTTGTTGAAAAGACTGAAGTAGCGGGCACCCGTAGCATATCTATGATTATAGCTTTCACGAAGCTCAGACCGATCGAATCCTTGTTCATCTAAGTAACGCAGTACCTTTTCAACAGAAGCGTGAGGCATATGGTCGATGTGATCGCTTGAACCACCAGTTGTTGGCTTCTCAGCCCCACGATCTGATACGTTCACTAGTACTGGACTTTTGGTAAAGTCATAACTTCCATCAGCGAGTGTGGGTGGTATTGGTATTTTACCTAGACCTCCCAAGAGCATCCACGTGAGGCTGTCCACTGAAAACCAAGGGTACCTGACTACGAGCGGTATCGCCGTCATGCCAAAGCCATGTGTCTTTACAATCGGATCACCATCAGGGGTAGTGATCCTATAAAAGACCTCGTCGAGCCACTCTCTTTTCTGCGAGGTAGTCCGGTCGTTCCCAGGAGAGATTCCGATGTACTCTGCTCCTGAGTCAATCATTTTATCAAGCCAGTACCACCTCTCACCTTGATGAAAAACGGGTAAAGGATTGTGTCCTTCACGAACAAGTGCCCGATAGTTCAAGTCGCTCTTCTTGGCGGCTACATCAATCTGCTCTGAAGATGGTACATGACCAAACTCCCCAGGGATTACGTCTAGGTTGACACACCACTCAAAATTCTCGCGGTTATCATCAAGGTAGTCACAATAATCCCAGAGGTCAAGTGCTTCTTTCTTTCGCCAGCATGAGTAGGCTCCAGAATCGAGCATGAGTTTTATCACAGATAATACTCAGCTGATGGATTGAATGCAATCCCACCTCTTGGAGCGAACTCGCCAACGACTTTAAGAAACGACGGGTGTAGGAGCTCGACAAGGTGGTCTCTGATTTGACAACAAATAGCTTCATGGAACATGCCTTCGTCTCGAAAGCGCATTAGATACAGTTTGAGGCTCTTTGACTCAACACACTTTTCTAGAGGTTTGTAGATAATTCTGATTGTCCCGAAATCAGGCTGTCCTGTAATGGGACAAAGGCACGTGAACTCTGGCGCTATAATCTCAATCTTGAGATCAGTGTCAGTGGTTTCAGATGAATTCCGTTCAGCTAAAAGAAAACAAGTTGATGGGTTTGGAAAACTCTCGAGAACATAAAAAGATGGGTTGTTGAAAAGGTAGCTGACACGGTTGGCTTCAGCTGATTCGTTGAGTGCTTTGAGTTCGTGATTCGACATTTAATTTCAGCTCCTGATTATGTTTGGTTGTTTTGGTCGTTAGAAAGAGGTACGCGCATGAGTTTGAACGAGGCTTGAGAACTCAGCTTTGACGTCGGGGTAGTTGAAATCTCCGCGAAGTGCTGATGTTGACGTAAATGATCCATGAACTTGCACTCCACGCGATTCCATGCACAGATGCCTGCAATGAAGCACTACCCCTACACCAATAGGGTTTAGCCCCGTAAAAAGCAAGTCAGCCACTTGATTTGTAAGGCGTTCTTGAACTTGGAGTCTGCGTGAGTAAGCGTCTACAATTCTAGAGAACTTTGACAACCCAAGAATCTTTCCATCAGGAATATAACCAATATGAGCAACCCCGAAGAATGGCGCTATATGATGCTCGCAATGGGACCAGACTGGGATGTTATACTGGCACACCATTTGAGGCGATTGGTAGCTTTCTTCGAAAAGTTTGATGAACTGCGTAGGATCAGTATGGTAGCCCTTAAACCATTCACCACAAGCCTTACTCACTCTTTTTGGAGTTTCAGATAGTCCGCATCTGCTAGGATTTTCGTCTATGATCGAAAGAGCTCTTTTGACAAGCTCTTCAAGACGTGTAGAGTGCGAATCATTATGACTATTGGTCTCACTACTCATACGACCTCCTCATTCTCTTCAACTAGACCGTCGTCTGGATAGTTATTGGGAAGAAGCCCCTCAGACTTTGCTCGTATAATCAAAGGATCTGGAAGACCAGCATCACGAAACCCTTTCGCTCGAAGAAGACTTGCGTGATTTCTTGGGTTAGGAGGGTACTCACCATCATAGCAAGTGTGGGTATAGGCGAGGGCTTCCCAGCACCCAGGAAGAGATGCCGCAAGCCTGACGGTTTTAGACTTCGTCAGATGCATCAACGGAGTTATGATGGTGATAGAGCGGTCAGCGCAGTAGCCTGCCTGGTCGGGAGGTAGGTCGAAGTTCGCGAGGTTCAGAGTCGTTTCTAGTGACTCAATGAAGTTTTGTCGGCAATCAGGATACCCACCATAGTCTACCTCACAAACTCCTGTGACTAGAGCTACCTTCTGATCACTACTCTTAATTGACAAGGCGTAGTTCGCTGCCATTGTTAGAAAAACAATATTACGGCACGGGACGAACGTCGGCTCGATACCTCCTGGAAGTTCTGAGACAGACGGGTAATGTCCGACATCATTTCCAGAAGATGGTAAAAGTGGTGACGTTGATCGCATTCCTGGAGTTTCAATTATCGTGTGGGGGACTCCTGCTAGTGCTGCGATACGTTCAGCGGCTTCAAGCTCTCGGTGATGCCTTTGCCCGTAGTCAAAGCTGACGCTCACCACAGAATCTTTCTTAGTAGCATTTTCTAGAGCCCAGAAAAGACAAGTAGTTGAGTCTTGCCCTCCGGATAAGACTACAGTGGTCAGATTGCCAGTGTCTTTCATTTCAGTGCTCCCATTTCGGTAAGAAGATTGACGGTTGCGATAGTCTCATAGTAGACAACCATCGCGGTAGTTCTAGAATAACTACCGTCGAGGTTTTCAATAAGTGTGTTGTAGGCCTCTTCGAGTGTGATTTTCTCGCCTTGGTTAATCATCTTTTCGCAGATTAACGACCTAAGCGCGGCTCCACCTCCTGACCTCTTACGACGCTTCTTTGTGACAGTACCATCGGTAATCTTAGTTGAAAAGCTCGACGCGGGTTGGTTGTTTTTGATAACATCGGATTCTACGATATTAGGCTCGTCTTGATCAGAAACAACTTTATCTTCGTCCGTTTCAGGCTCTGGATCTTTCTTAGAGTCAAGAAATTTAGGCAGGTCTTGCTTGTTCTTTATCGCTCGAATGGCTGTATTCGTCAAATCTTGAGCTTCGTCGCTCAACTCTTCCCATTTCTCGTCGTCGAGTTTAGAAACATCACGCACGAGGCGTCGGATAAAGTTATCCTCTTTCTCGCGTGGTTTTTTACTGCTTGAACCTGACACTGCGACAAGTTCGTCAATAATAGACTCGAATTTAACTGACATTTTCTAGTGCTCCTAATTTTTTCTTTAGAATCTCAATCTGATCTCTTGTAAGACCTGTCATCCGAATAAACCTTGACAAAGTAGTCTCACGAAAGCCTTCGCTGTCCAAAATATACCTACCTCCTTTTTCACCCAAAGTCACCGCAGAGTCGATCAAGTCAATTACTGCCGCAATAGACGTCAGTGTCGTCCCAGAGTCTTCGATTTCTTCTATCGGACGACCTCCGTCACTGTCTTCCCAAGAAATCATCTGAAGCTCGTTCCTAGCTGTCCGAATCGAGGCTAGATCAGTCAGTCGATTCTGAAAGCACAGTCCAAACATACTCATCGCATGAGCTGGTCCGTCAAAGACGTATCTGTCTGATACTTTCATGAAAATCACGTAAGCTTCCTGGTACAGGTCGTCGTGGTCGTAGTCACAAGGCATACGCCACATATTCTTCTTGATCAGTGAGAGCGCCCGAGGCTCAAGATCGGACCAACTAGGCTCGTGGTTACCGAGAACTTCGCGTTGAGACATACTTACACCATCGCACTGGCGGTAGCCAGTGCTCTTGACTTGATCGATGATGACTCTCCAAACCACCCTGACTCAAGCTTCATTTCAACGTTCTTCGAGCGGCCTGTATGGTCAGCCATGTACGTGACGGCGTTTAGAGCTCCCCAAAGAGTTCCTTTCGCTGATGCCAGATCAGCTCCAGGTGAACTTTTGTAGGCTTCAGAAGCCGCGGCCAACCGTTTCTTTTTCGATGAATCAGTTGATAAAACTGAGCTTGGAAAGAAAACCTCTTCGAAAAATTCTTTGGCCTGGTTATCTGTGATCCCTTTCGCAGCGGTGTTCGCTACCAAATCTGAAAACATCCCCCAATCATCGTCAAGAGCCAAGTCGTTGATTATCTGGTCTTTGTCGAAGGTGGTGGCGTGGCTGACTCGGGTCCTCACTTCACCTTTCCGGTCGAAGGCGAATTGGAGAGTGTTGTTGCACACAACACGGACAGAGGTCTGCTGAATCAGAGTTGGTATGGTGAGATCGTAAGAGGTTGCCAGTAGCAGGTAGCGACTGATATTGTCTTGGCTGAAGTCAAGAGTGTTATCAGATTTCGCGAGCGCCCAAAGTTTTTTACCCTCACGTAAGACACCTGCAGTCTCGAGGCTAAAAGAAGGAAGACCTTCGACCACTGTTGCGAAAAAATCCATGACCTCAGCAGGCTGAACCGGCTTGTACCGGTCTGAGCACACCGCCAGAGGGTGCCCTGTGTCTGACCTATGAAGGACGTGCCGGCTGGGCATCACCAAATCACCAGAAGGTGTCGAGTACACCACGGGAGACTTGACAGCCTCCCAAGTGAAACCTGCGGCCTCGGTCCAGTCTTGGATTGAACTCCCAGCGGCCATCTTGTTTCCAAGACCATGCCAAGGGACCTGACCTACATACGCCATTTTCTGAACTTCGTGACTCATCTTCTTCTCCGTGTTGTGTGTTGTGTGTTGTGTTGTGACATTTTTAATCTAGTGGCTGACTAGCCTATTGCAAACGCTTTTTTAGTAATCTACCTAATTTTTCTTCTCGCTCGCGAAAAACATATTATGAAAATCAACGATAGCTCGTGTCGAGAGTTGAGATTCTACGAAGTAGAATCGATAGTCGAGATACGGGCTATTCGCGCGTGTAGCGTACTCGCGCGCGTGAGGCTAGAGCGTGTAAGGCTATTTCCTGATTTCAACCTTGTTACCATCAACGCGTCCCTTTCGATAAGCTTCTTGGTTAATTTTTTTATTGGTGCCAATCGCAGAGGCTCTTTTAGTCACTTTGGCTTCAAGCCAGTCATCGACTTTGACGAGATCGTTTGAGATTAGAACTAGCGCCTGACAACTGTCACCTTCAAGATTTTTCAGGGCGCGGTATCTCTCTGAGACACGCTGAATGAACCCGTAAAGGTAGCTAGAGCGGTATCCCTTAGCTTGAGAAACGTCACCATTTTTCCAGCATTGGTGGTAAAATTTGTTGTATGCCTTCTGGGCTTGAGCTTCAGCTACCTTGACGAGAAGACAAGCTACTTCAACCGCGAGCATTCGACTAGCTTCAAAACCACATAGAATGATTTTGTTCGTGCCTGACACTACCATGATTCTGCAACCATGCGCGGTAGCTACTACACCTACTAGACTTTCGACCCAAGCTTCACGCTTGGCTTTGAACATTCTGCCGTGATCTTCCCAGTTTATTAGAGTCTGATCAACGGATTGCTCGACATCTCCGAGCTCATGAATCTCAATCTTGTGCTCTACGAGCATCCTGAGCAGGGCTTCGGAAAATGCTGCGGCTTCAGCTTCAGTGGTACCTTCAGCCTCAGCCTTTGCTTTGATTTTACGCATCCGATTAAGTAACTTTTCGTGACTCATCTCTTATTCTCCGTGTTGTGTAATTCGTTGTGACATGATTAAGTTACACGCTTTTTCACCTAATGCAAGTTGTTTTAGCATACTTTTTACCTTACTAGGAGTATAATATGCCATGGTCGAAACAATCATACCACTTCTTGACACGCTTAATCACGCTGAACTCCGCAGGCTCAGAGCTGAGATCAATCTCAGGGTATCTGCAGATACACAGGTCGACACTGAATTGGCGGACTTTCTCGAATGCGTCTCAACCCACCTAGGGAGGAGGGTACTGAGTTCTGAGAGGCAGTCAGATAACATCAAGGCTGTTCTAGAGCCAGCTTTTAATCACGTGACAATGTTTTGCAGAGAAAACCTCTTAAAAGATGGCGCTGACCGCTCAAAGAAGTTTCAAGCGTACCAGCTCTGCTTGAAAATCATTTCTACAGGCTGCACGACAGTTGGGATACCCGTTACACTGCGGACCTTACTCGTTCAATGCACTTCAATCTCTAGTCATTTCGAATCTCAATTTCCGGGGTATATGAAAGCTGGGTTATCTCAACAGGTGCTAAGATAAATGAACCTCACATCAGCTATTCAAGAAGGTCTTGCTACCATCCTGTGTTATGATGACACACCCGGCGGTTCTGGATTCATCAAAGGATTGGTCCCTCTTAAGAGCTATGATCCCTATTTCAGAAGACTCGCCGAGAAGGCTACTGACTACCATAACAGATACAAGAAAGCTCCAGGTGAGCATACACTTGACCTCATAGACGAGCTTAAAGAGTCTTATGGTGATGAGGCAGATATCTACGAGCAGATATTTGAGTCAATACTCGCTTCAAAAGATTCTATCAATGTCCAGTTCATAGTTGACCAGGCTCAAAAGTTCGTAAGGTATCAACAGATTCGCTCGACTGTAGGCGATGTGATTGAGGTCCTCAATCACCAGAAAGAAGGGTTTATCACTGAAGCTGAGGGGATGCTTGACTCGTGCCTTAAGAGAACATCGACGTTGTTCGACCGAGGGACACTGCTCACTGATCACAGAGAGTCTCTTAAGTTTCTCGATGAGGAGGTTTCATCATTTCCAACTGGGATACACTGCTTTGACAAGTATGGTCTCGGCCCAGCAAGAGGGACCCTTCATATGTTCATGGCCCTCCCCGGGCGAGGGAAGACTTGGTGGTTGACTCACCTCGGAAAGATGGCTATGATGAATAGACTTAAAGTCGTTCACATATCGCTCGAGATGTCTGAGACAGCTCTCTGTAAAAGGTACATCCAGTCTTTCTTCTCAATCTCAAAGAGCGACGCTCAAGTAGCACATCTTCTCTTTGATCATGGAGAAGGTGGTCTTGATTTCCAGCCAGTATTTCTTGACAGGCCGAGTTTGAAAGACGAAAATATCAGGGAAGTTCTCGAATCTAAATTAGAGAGATTCGTCAATCGTCCTCCTGTAATAATCAAGCAGTTCCCAACAGGCTCATTAACAATAGGTGAGCTCGAGGCTTACCTCAACAGACTTGAGTCACTAGGCACTATCCCAGATCTTCTGATTGTAGACTACCCAGACATCATGAAGATTGATTCAGCAGACCCTCGAAGGTCTATAGGGCAGCTGATAGTTAACCTGAGGGGTATTGCGGTATCTAGAAACATCGCTATCGCTGCCGTGACACAATCTAATCGTCAGGGTGTGAGTGCTAGGACTATCAAAGAAGACCACGCCTCTGAGGACTTCTCAAAAGTCATGACAGCAGACACGTTGATATCTTACAATCAGACTGAGATTGAAAAAGAACTTGGGCTCGCTAGGCTGTTCGCAATAAAAGGTAGGGACTCTGAAGTAGACAAGTTCACAGTTTTTATTTCTCAGAATTACTCAATCGGACAATTTGTAGTTGACCAAAAAGAGCTTCTTCCAGATCGTGTATACTGGGAAGCCGTTGATAGAGAAGGATCTGATGATTAGGAAAGGTGCCGTCAAAGAGTTCATAGAAAAAATCAGTACATTTGACGACTCTGATGTTTTTAAGAATTGCACAGATGCTGAACTGTCTGATCTTCTTGATGCTATCAGCCCCTCATTTGTCACCACACCTATGAGGCATCAGCTGGTGTCGTTTTGCCTTGCAGTCTCGTACAAGAGGTACCTCTTGTTTCTAGACATGGGTTTAGGGAAGTCAAAGGTATCGTTAGACACCATCAGTTATTTTATGAGAGAGGGCTCCCTCAAAAAGACCCTTGTGGTGGTTCCTTTCACTACCAACCTCAATGGTTGGGTACAAGAAACTGCGATACACCAGCCTTCTTTAAGAATATCGAAAGACTGGGACGATATTGAGGCTGATATCATTGTGATTACTTATGCTGGTCTGAACCATAAGGCTAGTACAAAAGTCAAAGAAGGGTCGAAAAATGTTCTCAAACCAGATAATTCGAAAATAACTGTCATTAAGAAGAGATTTGATGGCTTCATCTTTGATGAGAGTACAGCAATCAAGAACCACCTGTCACTTCAGTTCAAGGTTGCACACAAGATTTCTAAGCACGCAGAGCTCATGTTATGTTTGACAGGCACCCCTTTTGACAAAAATCCTACTGACTTCTGGTCACAGTTCAAAGTCACAGATGGTGGTGAGACTTTAGGCGAGGCTCTAGGAATGTTCAGAGCAGCCTTTTGCAGCATGTCACAGACTCCTTGGGCTACTGAATACAAGTTTGACAAACGCTGGGTAGACCATTTCAACAAACGGATAAGAAACAGAGCGGTGTGGTACTCAGAAGATGAGTGTCCTGACCTTCCTCAGAAAGTTTACCAGCTAGTGCCAGTTGATCTGCCAACTAAGACCCTAGACTACTATAGATTGAGCCTCAAACAAGTTAGAAATCAAGCCAAAAGTGACTCGAAAGAAACATCTCTCGGCAACTCTTTTATGCACCTGAGAAATTTGTGCTCATCGTTCATATCACTGAAAGATCCAGAGACTGGTGAAAAAGACATCATAAAGTTCGAGCCTGATCCAAAACTTGAAGCCATTGATGATCTCATTTCAGGCTTCGATTCGGAAGAGCAAGTAATCATATTCTGCGCCTATGTCATATCTGTTGAGAAATTAGTAGCTTACCTGAACAAGAAGAAAATTACGACTTGTGCTATTTGTTCAAAATCAAAAGACAAGATAGAAGACTTTGAGAAAGGAAAGTCACGTGTCCTTGTCGCGACGAACGCAGCCGCCTACGGGCTTAATTTGCAGATGGCAAGAAGAGTAATTTTCTACGAGTCATTCTCATCGTGCTTAGTCAGAAGGCAGGCTGAGAAACGAGCCCATAGGAAGGGTCAAGAAAAGACAGTATACTACTATGATGTCTACGTCAGAGACTCTATCGAGGAAAAGATTCTAGAAGCTTTATCTGACGGAGAAGATTTATTCAAGATGATTGTAGAAGGAAGGGCTGGTTTTGATTGATGTCGTAGCTCTATTCAATGAAAACGGAGTACCTTATAGAGACCACGGGAAAAACGTCGCTCGGGGGCACGTTGTCATCACATGCCCATTCTGCTTTGACGACCCATCAATGCACATGGGAGTAGACACAATGTCAGGAGCTTGGGGATGTTGGAGAGACACACGGCATCGCGGGCGGAGCCTCTGGTACCTAGTCAAGGCTGTACTCGGCCTGTCTACGCGTGACGCGCAGAGTCTCACTACGGGTCATAAAGAGATGCTCACTATCGACCAGCTTAGAGCTAACTTTGACAGGCCCCCCGTCATAACGAAGGTTCTGCGCAACTATGAGAAGAGTACTGTCCCAGTAGACAGATACAAGAGGTTTTTTAATTACCTAACCAGCAGAGGTTTTGACGATGTCCACGGTCTCTGTCGAAGATTTCATATTCGGGCGGCTGTTTCTGGAGACTTACGTGAGCGCGTCATTTTTCCATTCCATAGCGAAGGGGCTGTAATAGGTTGGCAGGGGAGAGCGATAGGGAAGTCAACCTTGCGATACATCTCGCACCCTCCTGAAGCGATAAAGAAGTGCATCTTTAATGACAGAGAGCAGAGTGGTGACGTTCTTTTTATCACTGAAGGGCCTATTGACGCTATGAAAGTTGACTGGTATTCAAGTGACGCAGTCTCAGCCATTGCCCTCGCTGGAGTCGCTGTGGCTTCAAAAGCAGGGCAGATCAATTCAGTCTGTCGTAGATTCAAGAAGGTGGTAATTATGTTCGATCAAGGGGCTATGTCTATGGCCTTTGAGGTTCAGCGACGTATATTGAGACACACGCACGTCACAGAGTTCGAAGGAACTGACGACCTCGGAGGCTGTTCACGAGCTGAAATTCAACAAATCGTAGAGGAACATCATCATGATACCTATCAATGAAATTTTCGGACCAACTATTCAAGGTGAAGGACCGCACATCGGTGAGCCTTGCGCTTTTATACGGCTCCATGGCTGTCCTGTACACTGCCCCGGATGTGACACTTACTTCACTTGGGATGGTTCTGAAAAACCTTCGAAGTTGACTGTCGATGATGTTCTTGAGCAGGTAGCGAAACTTGTGCCGAAGTCAAACGGAATCATTCTCAGCGGTGGTGAGCCTCTCTTGTACCACAATAAGAGATGGCTTCTTGACCTTTTAGAAGAACTGAACTCAACCTACGCTTGGGTTGACCTCGAGACGTCAGGGTACACGACTAAGAAAGTTGCAGTCCCAGAGCTACTGCATTTCACATCGTACTTTAGACATATCTCGCTTTCCCCAAAAGTGACTCCTTGTCTGCATGGTAGACAGTCTTATGAAGATCTTACGACCTGGGTCCCGACTATCATTAGATGTCACCAGAAATCAACTCAAGTATCAGTGAAGCTCGTAGCACGTGACGCAGAAGACATTGAAGCTGTCGACAAATTTGTTTCTGATTTCTTAGTACCAGGTGTGAGAGTTTTCGTAATGCCTTACGGTCTCACAGCCGATGAAGTCACTGAGTGTGGAAAATATCTAGTCGGTGTCTGCTCAGATAAGAACTACATTCTGACCCCGAGGCTTCACACGATATATTGGGGAACGAAGCGAGGTGTCTGAAGCCATCTGCAGAATATTGACAGGGTCGCGTCAAATCTTAAAAAGGAAAGAAAATTGACTGCCTCTACAAAAAGATTGATTGACGAAAGCCTTAAATCAGGAAAACCAGTAGGTACGACTTATAATTATGATACTTTCTCAGAGCTGACAGGTATTGGTGCTACCAAGACAATAAAGATTGGGGATCTGGTCACTAGAATCACTGGAAGTTTTCGTGGGAAGAAATGGGCTGTTATGATGGTTAAAAACCCAAATTTATTCAATGAATACCTTGACTATTGTAACCATTGTGATTCACCACTTACCGAAACAGAAAGATCGGCTATACAGAGCTGGGAAATTTGGAAATCAAACCAAACTTAAACTCTTACCGAAAAAGCCATGTGCAGAAAAGTTCGATCTAGTTAACGTAGATGATTCTAGAAAATCCACCAGCGTTTTGCTCAACTGCACCCCAGGAAAGGAACGTATCATTTGCGCTCAAACTGTTAAACTCTGCGGTACGCCAGTCATCTGATTCTTGTGTAGTGGTCAACCGAACTTCATCGAA
>Ga0115566_10002335_pt1 | contig 15673 bp, 11 predicted proteins | sample COGITO_mtgs_1204_3_FD_87173 | JGI IMG/M metagenome (GOLD analysis project Ga0115566, IMG submission 87173) | Pelagic marine microbial communities from North Sea - COGITO_mtgs_120405 | ecosystem: Environmental > Aquatic > Marine > Epipelagic | place: Germany:Helgoland, sampling site Kabeltonne...
CAGCGCACCCCAGTCGGGCGAAGAATAGCGTCCGGTTTCCTTCTCTTTCAAACTCACGGGTGTTGTGGTTTCCATCCGGAAATCCCACACGCTTTGGTTCAGGCCTTTTTTGGCTTTTTTCTCTTCATAACGACTCACCACATTGCCAGCTGCATCCGTGATTTCAAACATCAAATACGGGCTTTCTTCTTGGTCTTCAGCGCGCAGCGCGTCTATCGCTGGATAAACGACATCGCTACCGTTTTTGCGTGCCTTCTTTTCAGCCGCCCTACGCTCATCGGCTATGGTCTTTAAATTGTCGCCCAAAAAATAGGTGAACACGGCTCCAATTGGCGGATTGTCTGTCGTGAAAAACGCCTCTCCTTGTGAAGATTTTCCGCTTGTTCCCATCGGGTTCGATTCGTTGAAGATCAACGCATCCTTTATGGGTAAAATCACCGCTTCTTTTCCAGTCGTGTCGGCCAAATTGCGCAGGGGTGCATAGTTGTCGAGGATATAAAAACCTCTACCAAACGAAGCAAGAACGAGGTCGTTCTCTCGCGTCTGAATTTCCATGTCGCGAATGGCTATCGTGGGCAATCCACCTTTTATTTGCAGCCATTTCTTGCCGCCATCGCGGGTAAAGAATACTCCGTATTCGGTTCCGACAAAAATTAGTTTTGGATCAACAGGATCTTGCCGTAAGGTATAAACAGCCCCTTTTTCTGGAAGATCGGTAGTAATGGAAGCCCAGGAAGTGCCTTTGTTTGTGCTCTTTAAAATGTAGGGTTTGAAATCGCCCTGCTTGTGGTTGTTAAACACTGCGTAAACCGTATTCGCATCTTTCACATCGGCTCGGATGTCCATCACATAGGTGTTGGCAGGCACACCAGGAAAGGCGTTGAGCTTTTTCCAAGATTGACCATCGTTTTCGCTCACATGAATCAGTCCATCATCCGTTCCGGCATAGAGCAAACCGGCTTGCACAGGCGATTCGTTCAGCGAAACAATGTTGCCATAAATAGAAGTACTCTGGTTAAAAGCAACGGCATCCGGTCCCCAAGTCGTTCCCATCACCTTCAATTTCGTCCGATCGATCTGTTGACTCAAGTCTTCTGAAATCACTTGCCAAGTATTGCCTCTGTCGTCACTCTTAAACACTTTGTTTGCTGCGAAATAAAGGCGTTTGTTGTCGTGTGGGCTTATGATGAGCGGTGCGTCCCAATTCCAGCGATAGGCCGCTTCGCCTTGCCGTTCTATGGGTTTGATATTCACCTTTTCACCCGTTTTTTTATTGAAGCGCACCAACCAACCGTATTGAGCTTGGCTATAAACGATGTTCGGATCTGTCGGATCCACTTGCGGTTCAAAACCATCACCACCGCGGGTGATGTACCAATCAAAATTTCCAATGCCGTGTGAGTTGGTTGTGCGCGAAGGACCGCCAATGGTGTTGTTGTCCTGCGTGCCGCCATACACATTGTAAAACGGTTCGTCATAGTCTATGGCCACGCGATAAAACTGCGTTAGGTTAAGGTTTTGGTGAAATTTCCAATTCTCGGCAGCGTCCCAAGTTTCGTAGAGTCCACCATCACAACCCACCAACCAATGGTTTGTATTTGCCGGATTGATCCACATGGCGTGGTTGTCCACATGCTTGCTTTTTTCGCCAGTCGCTTTGAAGGTTTTACCGCCATCTTCGGTGTGGTGCAGCCACGTGTCCATTGAGAATACTTTGTCCGCGTCCAATGGATCTGGAATCAATTCTACGTAGTAATTGCCGCTGGTGAAATAGTCCGACTGTCGGTTCCAGCTTTCGCCCATGTTGTCCGATCGGTAAAAACCACCGTGTTCATTGTCATAACCTTCTACCATGGCATAAATCACATCGGGATTGGCCGGAGCCACGGCCAAAGCAATTCGACCTAAATCGCAATCGCTTGGAAAGCCTTTCATGATCTTATTCCACGTTTTTCCGCCATCTGTGGTCTTATAAACAGCCGATTCAGGGCCGCCACTTAGATAAGTCCATGTGTGTCGTCTGCGCTGATGGGCGGCTGCATACATCACATTTGAATTTCTAGGATCCATCCACAAATCGGAAAAGCCCGTTTTGTCTGAAACGTGCAGTATGCGTTCCCAAGTCGCTCCGCCATCTGTGGTTTTATAAATGCCTCTGTCGCCACCATCGCCCCAAAGTGGGCCATAAGCTGCCACATAGACGACATCTGAATTTCCGGGCTGAACGATGATTTTTGCGATATGTTCTGAGTTTTTGAGGCCAACATTTTTGAAAGACTTTCCATCGTCTGTGCTTTTGTAAATGCCATCGCCATAAGCCACGCTGCGTTGGTTGTTGTTTTCACCCGTGCCCACCCACACCGTGTGTGCATTGTTTGGATCTATCGTGATGCAGCCAATGGAGTAGGAGCCATAGCTATCGAAAATGGGCGAAAAGGTGTTTCCGTGGTTGCTTGTTTTCCATACACCACCCGAAGCTGCTGCCACATAAAATTCATCCGAATTGGTGGGATTAATGGCCAAATCGATGATGCGACCCGAAACCAAGGCCGGACCGATGGATCGGAATGACATACCGCTTAATGCCGCTTGCTTTTTTTCGGCTTTGGCCGCGTCTGGCTTTTGGGCGAAACTGGGGGAAACGAAGGTACACAATAGGACGAAATTCAGAACTTTTTTCATAGGTTTTAAAATAGGAATGAGGCAAATATAACCGCACATCGGAAGGAATTGTTCGATTTTGGGCCGACCTGTTCCAATTGTTTCAAACCACCACAAAAATTGGAGCATGTGAGCAATGATGGATAGAAATCTAGTTTGCGGCAAACTTTCCCGATTAACAGTTGTTGTACATTCTATTCAAGTAGCAGCGGCTATTTTCGCTCCGATTAAAACAAAAAACAACGCAATATCATGGCATCGATCACATTTAAAGGCAGTCCAATCACTACAGTGGGTGAGTTACCAAAAGTAGGAGAGCAGGCTCCAGACTTCACATTAACCAACGATAGTTTACAAGACATCAGCTTGAAAGATTTTGCTGGAAAGCGACTCGTTTTGAACATTTTCCCAAGCATAGACACAGGTATTTGTGCGATGAGTGCGCGTCATTTTAATGGTGCGGCAGCGAGCCTTGAAAATACGGTGGTGATGAATGTTTCAAAAGATCTACCCTTTGCACAAAAGCGTTTCTGTGGTGCCGAAGGCCTAGAAAATGTAAAGAATGCTTCCGAGTTTAAAAACACGGGTTTTTCGTCCAATTACGCGGTGATTATGGAAGGTGGTCCTTTGGTTGGACTTTTTAGCCGTGCCATTGTTGTTGTTGATGAAAACGGAAAAGTGATTTACACGGAGCAAGTTCCCGAAATTGTTCAAGAACCAGACTACAACAAAGCATTGGCTTCGTTAGGCTAGTCAATTAGAGCTTTTATAAATAGAAAAGTCCGATGATGTAAATCATCGGACTTTTTTTGTTTTATCAAGGAGGAAATACGCCTTTACAGTGCAGTTTGTCCGGTTATTTTTTGAATAATTCAAGGCCCAAGAAGAGTTCGTGAGAACCAGGCTTCGAGCTAAACAATCGTCCCGTTCCGCATACATAATAGGTGCGTGATCCGTATGGAGATCCAACCCATTCTTGTCTGTAGCTGAAGGGGGTTGAGTAATGCTTTGTATGCTACATGAATCGAGGAAAGTTATTCCCAAAGTGTAATCGAGCAATTCAGAATCGCGGTTGGATGAGCTTGCCACGAATTGAGTAGAAGGACAATCGAGGATGAGGAGTGCTGTAGTGTCAGCTACACTTAATTGAGCAGAAGAAAAACTGCTGTTTCCAGTGCTGTCAAAAGCAACAATGCTTGCGCTCTGCGTTCCTATATCATTGCCATTCAACGTGTCTATATCGATGAATATAGTGTGGAGCACACAATTGTCGTAAGATCCATTATCGATGTCAATTGCCGAAAGAATATACTGGCCATTTACATCGAGTTATGCCGTGAAATTTTGATCGATCGCAACAGGATCTATGACGTCAAACCAGCGAATAGTTACACCTGCTGATGTCGAACAGACGTTGAAATTTGAGGCCGTAACGCTCTATGAGGCAGGTGGAATAGCAATTAAGGCAGAGGAATCGGATGCGTTACTTCATAAATAGCAAAACACACCTACACCGCCAGCGTCACTGGCCGTGGTTGCCCATAGCGATGATTGACATAGCATCTATTGAATGACTACCCTATGATTTATAGCGTTGCCTTTTATAAAGACTTTCAACAAATAGGTGCCGCTCGGAAGTTGCTGAACGTTTAAGCGGTTAGTGTTTAAGGTCGTTTCTACAATTCTGCCGGTCATATCAAATAAAAGAAGCTTTTCAGCCTGACTTTTGTCTTCAAACAATACATTGATTTCGTTCCGCGCTGGATTCGGAAATATGTTAAGTCCCAAGGCTGTCTTTTCTTCATCAATTCCCAATGCAAGCATTAAATAGACAGTATCCGAAGCTTGACATCCAGCGGAATTGGTCACAGTTAACGCATAACTCCCAGATGATTGAATAACAATGCTCGAATCAGTCGATCCGGTTGACCAGAAGTAACTAGCAAAAGTGCCCGGAACGCCAATTTCAGCTGAACTCCAAAGGGTTATGGTGTCGGAAATGAAAGCAAGCGCTGGGTTGACATTATTAACCCCAATGTTAAAGGAATCGATAAATGTGCATCCCACCTGATCGGTTATGGTTACCACATATTGGCCTTCTGTGAGCGATTCAAGCGTGGATGCAGTGTCTCCAGTATTCCAAAGAAAACTGTTGTTTCCGGCTCCGCCTTGCATGGCAAGAATGATGTTTCCATTGCTATCGTTGGGACAATTTACATTGGAAACTGAGGTGAAATCGGGTTTCAATTCTGGATAAACAAACACCGCAATTTCGTTGGAAAAAGCCGAATCACCGCAGTTTGGGGCCTTTACCATTCTTCTGAAATAGGTCGTCTCAATCAAATTTTCGGCCTGATATGCGGTGTCAGCATTTAACCCAGGCGCAGCTGACCAATTGCTGCCTGAAACCGAATCTTGCCATAAGTAAATGTAATTACCGTCCGAACCATTTGCCGCGGCTTCATTCTTAAAAGCTGACGGTAAATGATCATAACAAATGGCTTCTAGAATTTGAGTAATGCCACTATAGGGCAACGAAATAATTGTCGCAATCAACAAGAGTTTAGAACCAGATATAATGGATGTTTTTTTCATCATGATTAGTTTCCTGTAGTAATTGATCCTCCAGATAAAGCAGCAGGCTGGCTTACGGTTCCTGAATCATTTTCGCTACAACCGTTGTCGTCTGTCAACGTGAGTGTGTAAGTTCCCGCTGTCAGGCTGTTGATGTTTTGCGTAGTCGAGCTGTTACTCCATAAATAGGAGTAGGGCAAGGTTCCGCCACCAGGTGTCGAATTGACTTCACCATCATTACCTCCAATACAAGAAACGTGGACAACAGATAAAGAAACACTCAACACGCTTGGTTCAGCAACCGCTTGCGATGATGTTGCTGAGCAACCGTTTGCATCGGTAAGAGTGACCGTATATATTCCTGCGGTTAGGCTGCTAGCCGTTGCCGAGCTTGCACCATTGCTCCAAGCATAACTGTAGACTGCAGTTCCACCCGATCCACTGGCTGTGAGGGCTCCGTCATTTCCTCCATTGCAGCTTACATCTTGATCTACACTTATGCTTACCGATAACGCGGATGGCTGAGTAATCACAGCATTCGAAGTAGATGTGCAACCATTGGCATCAGTAATGGTAACGGAGTAGTTTCCAGCCGTGAGACTAGCAATTGTAGCGGTCGAGGCCGCATTGCTCCAGATATAGGAATAATTGGTGGTGCCGCCTGTGGCGGTTGCCGTTAATGCACCATCTGAAAGACCATTGCAACTCACGTTGTTATCAATTGAAATACTTGCCGTTAATGCCGCAGGTTCGGTTATCGTTCCCGAAGAAGTTGATGTGCAGCTATTGGCATCGGTTATTGTTATGGTATAGGTTCCAGCACTTAGACCTGAATTCGTAGCTGAAGTCGCGCCATTACTCCATAAATAGGTGTAACTCACTGTGCCGCCCGATCCTGTTGCTGTGAGCGCAGCATTGCTGCCGCCATTGCACCCTACGTTGTTACCTACTGAAACAGTTGACGTTAATGTTGTTGGTTCAGTTATCGCACTCGATGAAGTTGACGTGCAGCCATTGGCATCCGTAATAGTTACTATATAATTTCCAGCGCTTAGACCTGAATTCGTTGCCGTTGTAACGCCATTGTTCCATAAATAGGAATAGCTGGTGGTGCCGCCCGTTGTTGATGCCGTCATGCTTCCATCGCTCGATGCGTTGCAACTAACATTGGCGCTTACCGTGATGGAAGTACTTAAAGCTGACGGCTCAGTCAGAGCCTGACTCGAGGAAGCTGTGCATCCATTCGCATCGGTTATGGTCACCGTATAGTTTCCTGCTGTTAAACCTGAGACAGTAGCCCCACTATAACTGTTGCTCCATAAGTAACTATACGTTGCGGTGCCACCAGTACCGGCAGCCGTTATGGTTCCGTTATTGCCGCTACTGCATGAAATATTACTCGAGCTGGATATACTAACCGTTAATGCGGTAGGTTGGGTCAATGCCTGAGTCGCTGTAGTCGTGCAGCCATTGGCGTCTGAAACAGTAATCGAATAATTACCTGCCGTTAAAGCTGTTATGGAAGATGTGCTGCTTCCGTTGCTCCAAGCATACGTATAGGCAGCGGTGCCTCCTGAGCTCGATGAAGTTACGGAACCATCATTACCCGCGTTGCAACTGATATTGGTTCCAGCTAATGAAACAGATAGGCTGGTTGGTTGAGTAAGTGTTTGACTTATAGCATCGGTGCAGCCGTTCGCATCGGTTACTGTTACGCTGTATGTTCCCGCGGTGAGACTTGTAATCGTTGTTCCAGATCCGCCCGTATTCCATGCGTATCCATAGGTTGCTGTTCCTCCGGCTGCTGAAGCCACGACCGATCCGTCATTCCCACCATTACAACTCAGATTTGAGCTGGATGAAATGATAGCCGTCAAGCCTGAAGGTTGGGTTACGGACTGAGATAAAGCAGATGTACAACCGTTAGCATCAGTTGTTGTGACGGTATATGTTCCTGCGGTTAGACCGGTAAGGCTGCTGCTAGTCGATCCGTTGCTCCAATTATAGTTGTAGGAAGCAACACCTCCGGAGCTAGCCACTGAAATTGCTCCATCATTACCACCATTGCAGCTGACATTTGAAACCGTTGATACGGAAGTGGCAAGTATATTGGGTTGGCTCACCACAAAAGCGAGGCTCAGTGAAGCACAACTAAAGTCATCCGTTATGGTTACCGTATAGGTTCCTGCTGTTAGGCCAGAAAGGTTGGCTGTCGAAGCCCCATTTGACCAAGCATAATTATAAGGCGCTAATCCACCAGAAGGTGATATTGTAATAGCCCCTGCACTTCCCCCATTGCAGGCAACGTCCGTAATGGATGTCGAGGCCGTATCCAATGCCGATAGAACCATGACCTGTACAGGGTTGGAATAAGCGTCACCACAAAATGCCGATGAAACTTTTCTTCGATAGTAGGTAGTTTGTGATAGACTAGGTGCTTGATAGGTAAGGCTGTTTGTTCCGGCAATTGCTGACCAAGATCCGCTGGATATGGAGTCTTGCCATTGATAAGTAAAACTGCTGTCACCTCCACTTGCAGGTGTGCTGCTAATGAAAGCATTAGGGGCAGTATTGTAGCAAACGGTATCTGCTGTTTGGGCTGAAATCTGAGTGGCTTCAGCAAAAGCAAAGACCATTATGATCAGAATTTTTAGCCACATGGCTAAATTGAATCGTTTTTCCATTAGTTCGTAATTATTGTTCCGCCATCCACAGCGCTAGGTTCTGTAATGGCTTGTGATGTATTTTGGCTACAGCCGGTATTGTCGGTAACCGTAACCGTATAATTTCCTGCTGGTATTCCGCTTAGATCTTCTGATATGGCAGCATTGGACCAAACGTAGCTAAAAGGACTCGTGCCACCGGAAACAGTGAGGTTTATGGAGCCGTCTGAACTGCCGTTACAGTTAGCATTTGTCGCACTTAACGACATAGTAAATAGGCTGCTACTGGGTTGAGTCACCGTAGCAGATATTGTTGACGAACATCCATTCGCGTCTGAAATAGTAACCGAATAGGTGCCAGCGGTTAATCCAACTATTGTTGCTGAAGTGGAACCATTGCTCCAAGCGAAGCTATAACTACTTGTTCCTCCTGACGCAGAGGCTGTCAAACCGCCATTTGCACCTCCACTGCAACTCACATTGCTGTCTAATGTGATGGAAGAAGCTAAAGCAGGTGGTTGCGTAATCGTTGCGCTTGATGTGGCCGAGCAGCCACCATTTTCGGAAACGGTTATGGTATATGTTCCCGCAGCAAGACCAGTCACAGAAGGTGTTGTGGCTCCATTGCTCCATGCGTAGGTATATGGCGAAGTTCCTCCGGAAATAGATGCAGTTAAACCTCCACTTGACGTTCCATTGCAACTCACGTTAGAGTCTGTAGCTATACTTAAACTCAATGAAGCTCCAGATGTTAAGGTTTCGCTTGTTGAAGTGGTGCAACCGTTTGCGTCCGTAACCGTGGCGCTATAAATGCCAGAGGTTAGCGAAGAAATGGAAGAACTGGTTCCACCATTACTCCAAGCATAATTATAGCCGACAGTGCCACCAGTTCCGCTGACTGAGAGTGCACCATCTGAAGAACCACAGCTTACGTTGGTCACCACTGAAATACTTGCACTCAAGGAAGTTGGTTCGGTGATTGAATTGGAACCAGCTGATGAACACGCGTTCGCGTCAGTAATGGTTACCGTATAGGTTCCTGCTCCGATTCCAACAATGAATGAAGTAGTTGAACTATTTGACCAACTATAGGTATAAGGACTAGTGCCGCCCGATTGTGATGCTGTCAATCCACCATCGCTGCCGCCATTGCAACTGACATTGCTATCAACTGCCACGCTTGCAGTTATTCCTGAGCTTGGCTGAGAAATGGTGGATGATGCGCTATCGGTACACCCATTGGCGTCTGATATAGTTACGCTATAGGTTCCAGCCAAAAGTCCTGCATTAAGCACTGTTGTAGTGGAATTATTCCATGCATAGGTAAAAGACCCACTACCACCACTAGCACTAGCACTCATTGAACCATTGTTGCCTCCAAAACAACTCACCATTTGATTGACGGTTACACTAATTAAGAGCGCTGAACTTGGTTGAGTAATGGTGTAACTGGCCGTGGCCGTTAATGCGTTAGCATCCGTCACCGTAACGGTATAAGTGCCAGCAGTTAGACCCGTAATGGTATTAGAAGAGCTACTCGAATTCGAAGTGCTGTCCCCATTGGACCATGAATAATTATAGTTTGCCGCGCCAGAAGAAACGGTTGCTGTTGCTGAACCGTCATTCGAACCGAAGCATGAAACATTACTCCCTGAAGCCGATGCTGACATAGAACCCTTGACCAAAATGGCATAGTCTTCGGCTTGACCATATGTTGGGTTGTAGCATGATCCTCCACTATTGAGCGCTGTGGTGTTTCCAGCCCAGTCGGAGAGAACGCGCATTCGCAACGGCACATTTAAAGTTGGGTTTGAGGGAATGGTAAATGAACCTGCATGTAATGTGTCGGTGTCGTTTGAAAAAACAGCCTCACCAGAATCTTCAAAATCACCATCATCATTATAATCTATAAAAACACGAACATCTTCATCGTTTGCCGCACCAGTTTTGATACTAATGTTATACGCAGTAGAAGGAAAAACCTCTTGAATTTGATGACAAGTAAAATCGCGGTAGCCACTATCCGGTACCGATGACCCAGACGTCACGTCAATATCTTCAAAGGTCACGTTGATAATCCCAATTCCGAATGCATTGCTGAGATTTCCTGTAGATGGCGTGCAATCGGCTGCTGTGACACTTAATCCACTAGGAGTTTCCGTTCCGAGAGAAGTCAATAAACTGGCTCTTGGACCAAATAATGCTGCCCGCATTCGATCGGATTGATCTTGAGTAAACATATCAGCACAAGTCTGACTTGAATAATTCATGTAGTTGTGTTGCACATCGTCCCAAGCGGCACTTGTGCATCCATTTGTTCCTGTTGGACAATTGCTGGCTGCGCGAATATGTGGTTCAGTGTCTCCACAGCAGTCTCCAGATCCACTGCCACAACCGTTGGTCGTTCCTGGACAATTACCTCCATTGTTGTCGCCTTCAAACGTATGATACAAATCCAAGTAGTGGCCAACTTCGTGCGCCAAAGTGCGATTCAAATTGTTCCAAGAATTTACGGTGCCTATAGTTCCAAAGCAATTGTGCATAATCACGACTCCATCATAAGCGCTAGTAATACCTGGGAAATAAGCGTAGCCTTGAATTCCAAAACTGCCATTGTTATCCTCAATCTCAGTAATCACCCAAATATTGAGGTAGTCAGTAGCGGGCCATCTGCTCAGGTTTTTAACGGCTAATTCATCCGCTCCAGACCCTTGTCCGACCGTTATGCCTTCTGAAGCATAATTGGTGACACCCGATCCATCAACGCGAACTATGCCCGTTGTCGTGTTGCAGTCAGGGTCTCGTTTTGCTAATACAAATTGAATTTTGGTGTCAACTCCTGCGGCATCGCCATGTGTTGATGGCGTCTTGCGATATCTGTCGTTCAAAACGTCAATAGCATCTTCTATTTGGGCTGTTGAAATGTTTGCCCCTACACCAACACTTTGTCCCGTGTGAATAACGTGAACTACTACTGGAATTTCCAACGTGTCGCCCATGATCTGCAACTGAGCTCCATTTCCATTTCCTTGCATGGATTCAATTAAAGCATTGATCTGATGCTCCGCGCGCTGAAAGTTTTCTTGATACACCGGATCGTTTTCCATGCGCTGCTCATGAAGTAAATGAGAAGCGCACTGCTCTAAGCTATCTTGCTGAGCATTCGACCCGAAGGACAGGGAAATGAAAAAGAAAAAAAGAGAAATTAGTCTAAAGGGCAAGGAGAGAAAATTAGGTTTAGGTGTGGCTTCAAAGCGAATTTAATCATCTAAGCCAGTTTTTTGGTCAAGGAATTCTCAACAAATGTAATTACCGCTTATGGAGTAGGGTGGACTCTTATCGATTATTTTATTGTGCTTCGTATAGTCTTTTCCATTTTTGATTAAAATCAAGATTTTATGAATACACACGAAATAGACTATCGCATCATTGGAGAAGAAATGCAATGCGTAGAAATAGAACTCGATCCAGCTGAAACTGTCGTAGCCGAAGCTGGAAGCATGATGTATATGAGTGATGAGATTGCCATGCAGACCATTTTTGGCGATGGTTCTAAACCTACTGAAGGTTTTATGGGAAAGGTTTTTGCCGCTGGCAAGCGTGTCTTGACTGGAGAAAGCCTGTTTATGACGCCTTTTACGAATGCAGGTAACTCAAAAAACCATGCAACATTTGCCGCGCCCTATCCTGGAAAAATTCTAGCCATGGACCTCAGTGAACTAGGTGGAAGGCTAACTTGTCAAAAAGATGCGTTTTTATGCGCTGCGCAAGGAACAACTATAGGTATTGAATTTCAAAAGAAAATTGGCGTAGGACTTTTTGGAGGTGAGGGATTCATTATGCAAAAGCTCGAAGGTGACGGATTAGCTTTTTTGCACGCTGGAGGAACCATCATCGAACGAAATTTGAAATCGGGTGAAAAACTGAAAATCGATACGGGGTGCATCGTGGCTTTTACCAAGGAAGTTCACTATGATATTCAGTTTGTAGGAGGAATAAAAAACACACTGTTTGGTGGAGAAGGGTTGTTTTTCGCCTCGTTGACTGGACCAGGGAAGGTTTGGATTCAGTCCTTGCCATTTTCACGACTCGCAGATAAAATCATAAGCTCCGCGCCAAAAATGGGTGGCAAACGCAAAGGAGAGGGTTCTGTACTTGGCGGATTGGGTGATATTATAGATGGTAATTAATTCAACCAATTGAAATGAACCACTAACATTGCGTCATGAATACAACGAAAATTATCCAACTAAATAGTGCGGTCTTGATGCTGTGTATGTTTTTGCATGTTACAGCGTTTGCTCAAGAGCTGGAAGCCTATCGAATCTACAACAACAAAGGAAAGCAGGTTGAATTTGGAGCGATGGTTAATCAGCTCAATAAAAACCAAGTGATTTTATTTGGCGAACTCCATAACAATCCCATTTGCCATTGGATGCAATGGGAATTAACGAAGGCTTGCTATGAAAAGAATCAAAATATGGTGCTTGGAGCCGAAATGTTCGAAACTGATGATCAAGTTGTAATTGATGAGTATTTGAGCGATCAAATCAAATTGGACCATTTAAAAAAGGAAGCCAAAGTCTGGCCGAATTTCGCAACAGATTATCAACCCTTGCTCGACTTCTCCAAAGAGAAAAATGTGCCTTTTATCGCAACCAATACACCCAGAAGATACGCCTCCTTGGTTTCGAAAGAAGGCATTGAAGGGTTAAACAGTTTGAGCGTCACATCAAAAGCCTTTTTGCCTCCATTGCCGTATGAGGTTCTACAAAATGATTCGGGCTATGCCGATATGCGCATAATGATGGGCGGCCATGGAATGGATGTCGAATTGCTCGTTGCTGCACAAGCCTTGAAAGATTACACCATGGCCTACAACATCAATCGGAATCTGTCGGGAAAGGGCCTGTTTATCCATTTTAACGGTAGCTTTCACTCGCAAAAATTCAGCGGTATTTATGGTTACTTGAAAGAAATGAACAAGGACACGGAAATTGGTGTTATAGCCGTGGTTGAAGAGGATAGTTTGGAATACAATAAGGATTGGAAAGGGTTGGGCGACTTCGTGATTGTGGTGCCAAGCTCGATGACAAAAACACATTAAATTACATTTATGCAACTGATTTCGCAGCGACTATGTATGGAAAAGGATCTTGGAATTCATGGCAACCTGTTTGGGGGAATCATGCTTTCTTGGCTCGATGAAGCTGCTGCAACTATGGCCTATGAGGTTTGTCATTCACCAAATATGGTGACCTTAAAAATCGAGGAAGTATTGTTTGGTAAGCCTGTGAAAATTGGCTTTCATCTAAAAATATACGGAGAGGTTAGTAGAATCGGAAAGACATCGATCACATTGAAAGTGGTGGCACGAAAACACAACGTTTACAGCGGGGAGGAAACGGTGGTTTGTTCTACCAATTTCACATTCGTGAAAATTGATGAGCAAGGCGGCCCAATTCCTATTTCCGAAAGCATTCGTGCCGAATACGCGCATTTATCCTCGTGATTCAAGAACGACATATCACGGTTCGCAAAACGGCTCGCTATTTTGTTCTTGAGCCGGATCAATGTCCCACCACAGCTGTTCTATATGTCATGCACGGCTATCGACAGCTGGGGCAATATTTCATAAAACAGTTTCAAGCTTTGGCCGATTTAGGAATTAAAGTAATTGCTCCTGAAGGCCTGCATCGTTTTTACATTGAGGGCTACTCAGGGCGGGTAGGAGCGAGTTGGATGACTAAAGAAAGTCGAGAAACGGATATTGTTGATTACATAAATTACCTTGAAGACCTTCATGCATCCTTGGAAGATGAATTAAGCGGTATGCCGGTTCATTTGATGGGTTTTAGTCAGGGTGGACCAACGGCATGCAGATGGTTTGCTGCAAGTAATACTCGATTTGCTTCTTTGGTGCTCTATGCAACTGTCTTCCCCAATGATTTTGATTTTGAGATTCAGGAAGAAAGATTAAAGGAAACAGCTTGTTTGATTGCGTTTGGTGATAGCGATCAATTTGCCTCAGAAAGCACGATTGAAGAAAAGGTGACTTGGATGAAAGAAAAAGGAGTGAAGCTTCGTTTGCTCCGGTTTATTGGTGGTCACGAGATCAAATCGGAAGTATTAGTGCGGATTTGGAAAGAAATTTCAGAGAATTAACCTTTCTTAAGAATAGCTGAGAAACTTTTTAGGGAGTTGGGCGTCTTTATAGTAGTTCTTTTCTACACAACTAAGGTTAGGTTTAGTTAATAGGGTTTAAAAAGGCGGATGATACCAAAAGTCCGCCTTTTTTTTATGCCTAATTTTTTCTCACTTTTTCGAACTGGAATTATTTAACCCGAACTTTCAAAAGCAGTTCATCGTCCAAGAACGCTTCCAATACATCGTTTGATTTCACAGCCGAAACGCCCGAAGGCGTTCCTGTGAAAATTAAATCCCCGATTTTCAGCGTAAAGTATTTTGAAACTTCGGCAATAAGTCGATCTACGGTAAACAACATTTCGCTCGTGTTTCCTTCCTGAACTATTTCTCCATTTTTCAATAAATGGATTTTGATGTTATTGATGTCTTTGTTATCAATGGATATCCAATCTCCCACAGGAGCGCTGCCATCAAATGCCTTCGCTTTTTCCCAAGGCAGACCTTTGGCTTTGCACGCTGCTTGAACGTCTCGCGCAGTGAAGTCGATACCCAAACTTATCTTATCATAGTATCGATGCGCAAATCGTTCTTCGATATGCTTTCCAACTCGATTGATACGAACGACTAACTCCACTTCATGATGCACATCGTTGGTGAAGTCCGGAATAAAAAATGGTGACTTTGGAGGTAAAAGTGCCGTGTCTGGTTTGAGGAAGATGACGGGTTCTTTCGGAACTTCATTGTTGAGTTCCTCTGCATGATCGGCATAGTTCCGTCCAATACAAATGATTTTCATGCGCTAGGGATTGGTTGCTTTTTCGTTTTTCATACGGTTCATGATTCCTTCAAACACCTTTTTCGTTGACCGAGGGAAGTCACCGTTCATCAACCAACCGTAATATCCCGGTTCGCGAGTGAATACTTCTACAACCGACTTTCCTTTGTGCTTTCCAAAGTTGATGCATTCAATGCCATCGTCATTAAACACAATACGCCCCATTATATCGGCCGTATTGTTGAACCTAGAAAACTCGCTTAAGAAATCAACATTTGGCTCAAGCTCAGCGTATTTATCGAGTTGCGCTTCCAGAATGTCGTAAGTTGCCTCGATGTCAGCGGCAGCGCTATGTGCGTTTTCTAAGTCTTTGTTGCAATAGAATTTGAAGGCTGCCTTTAATGTGCGTTGTTCCATTTTGTGAAACACGTTTTGAACATCCACCATTTTCCTTTCTTGGAAATCAAATTCGATACCGACACGAAAGAATTCTTCGACCAACATGGGGATATCAAATTTGTTGCTATTGTATCCAGCTAGGTCACAATTGAACAAAAATTTGAACAAGGAAGGCCCAAGATCTCCGAAGGTTGGTTCGGTAGCTACGTCTTCGTTTGAAATGCCATGAATGGAAGTAGATTCCGCACTGATTGGCATTTCAGGATTCACACGATGTTGGCGAAGCGTTTTGCTTCCATCGGGGTTAATCTTGAGAATAGCAATTTCAACGATGCGATCACTGCCTACACTGAGTCCAGTAGTTTCAAGGTCAATGAATGCGATGGGTCGTTCTAGTTTTAGCCTCATATGGGGCCAAAGTTAGAATCGAAAGGGAGATTAGAACTTCAGAACA
>Ga0115566_10002336_pt1 | contig 15672 bp, 7 predicted proteins | sample COGITO_mtgs_1204_3_FD_87173 | JGI IMG/M metagenome (GOLD analysis project Ga0115566, IMG submission 87173) | Pelagic marine microbial communities from North Sea - COGITO_mtgs_120405 | ecosystem: Environmental > Aquatic > Marine > Epipelagic | place: Germany:Helgoland, sampling site Kabeltonne...
CCAGCGGAGATCTTGACATGCCGATTTCGATGATGGTGACGGATAGCGGAAAAGTCAATCTACAATTGGCACTGGATGCGCAGACGCGAATGGATAATAAATTTTGAAACTTTTTGAAAGGCATTGGACTGCTACTATATATACGCGCGAGTATTGTGATTTTACAACTACTTTTTCTTTTGCATCGCCAAAGCTTGTTTCCTTTTCAGGCTTTGGATCATCGAATCCAACTCGTTCTTTCCGATGCCTCCAGAAGATGATGCTTTCTTCTTACCAGCACTCCCAGGAAAATCGTCGTCTTCGTCCACGGTAACGTTTTCACCATTTTTGAGCATCTCTTTGCGCATCTTCTCGAGTTTTGCTAATTTCTTCGCGCGACGTTTCTCGCGTTCGCTCGCGATGAGCGCTTTCGATTCGACGTCTTTGTACCGAGGATCGGTCGGATCGAGTGCAAATTCGTGGTTTTCAAAGAGCGCACCAAATCGTTCATCTTGAACGTTGATACTTTTCTTAGCTTTGCCTTCGTCATCCATGTCGTCGTCCATTTCGTCGTCGGACTCGGCTCTTCGCGCGGCTTTACCTCGAAGTTTTCGCTTCTCGGCCAATCTCGCTTTCTTCGTTTTACGCGTGACTTTCTCTTCGCCTTCGTTGGTTTTCCTCGCGAGAGACTTGTTCTTTTTCAAGCTTTGCGCGTCCCCTCTTCCTAAGATGACATTTTCGTCCATCATGAGCAACTCGAGTTCTGCTTTCGCTTTTCCGTCTTCTCCGTCGTCCAATGAACCTCGTTTCTTCTTTTTCGATTTCTTTTTGTCTTCGTCAACGGTATCGTCGTCATCTCGAACGCTATCGAAGTCAAAGTTTGCATCTGGCTCTTGCGCAAAGAATGGATCGTCGAATCCGTTTGCTCCCTCGTCCGTACCCGCTGCGAATTCCTCCTCTTCTCCTTCTTCTTCTTCTTCTTCGCCGTTCTTTTCCTTCTCTTTCTTCTTCTTTGCGGTCAACTTCTTCTCTCGGCGTTCCCGTTCGCGTCGCTCCTCGGCGGTTTCTTTTTGCCCAAGCGTCCCTTCTTTCTTCTTCTTTTTCATTTTAGTACCGAAATCTTCTAGTCCAGCGTGAAACGTGACTTCCATGTCGCCTGAATTACCGTTCTTGCCGGACTTGTTCCCATATCTATTTGAGAACTTCTTTTGCATGGCGTATTTCGTCGACGCCAACGCGGTGTCTTCAATCTCTTCCGATGACGAGGACTCAGAGTCAGAGGTGTCGTCGTCCTCGTTGAGGAAGAAATCATCGTCGTCGTTGTCATTCGGGTCTTTGCTCATGTCGTCTTTATCGATATCGTCCAACTTGACGCCTGTGCGACTCGTCTTACTCTTGTAATCTTTCCCGAGCAACGCGGCTAAATATTTCTTCTTCTCTTCCTTCCCTTCGCGCTTACTTTTCTTCTTCTTCTCCTTCTCTTCTTCTTCGTCATCGCTGGAGTCTTCTTCTGAATCAGACGCTAAATAGGCGTTAAAATCGTCGTCTTTCAACTTATCTTCGGTAATTTTCCGACCGAATGTTTTCTTCCTCGCGGGATCGGCGTCGTCCCAGGACAATTTCACGGTGGCGTTTCGTAAGGCTTTCACTTCAAATTCAGGAGGCTCGTAATCTTCCGGCGTGTCCGTTGCAACATCGCGCACTTCGCGTTTCGAAAAGTCTTGGTCGTTCGGGACGTAACGCAAATCCAAAAGCGCCGACGACCGTTCAAACTCTAATCCGTCGCACTGCTCGTACACCGACTTTGCGGTTTTAACAGAGTCGCACTCGATTATCGCGTAATAGTATTTCAATCGATCGCGTTCGTATTGCCTCAACTGTTCGTTGTCGATTTCTTTTCCTTCTTTACCGAATTCAAATTCGGAGAGACTTTTCTTGTTCTTACGTTTCTGGGATAATTCGCTGCCTCCGTACTTGCTCTTTTTAATTTTCGCCACCGCGCCCATCGGCCCGATGACGTTTTCCTCTTTCATTCGCTCGAGACCAAAATCGGACGGGTACACGGTCACTCTGTTCACTTCTCCACTCGACGGACAAAAGGAGCGCAAAATGGTTAAAATATCAACCGCTCGTATTTGCTGCCACTCGCAATTGACCAACGCCAACCGCTTCGTCGCGTCTTGTTCCGGAACGGAGCTTTCGTGCCCCGTTTCCCTTCTTTCCGCGTAGCTCGCTAACACGCCTTCGTCGGACAGCTCTTCACCGTCCGAGAATTCTTTCAACGCGTCGTCCTCGTCGTCGCTCGTTTCGCTCTCGCTACTATCTTCCTCGTCGTCAGAGGAAGAAGAAGAAGAAGAATCCTCGAGACCAACGCCTCGCATCCGATCTCTCGACGCGTCCAGTTTCGCCTGCATCGCGGCGTCCATCTCCGGCAAATCCCGACGATCAACTCCCGATGGTTTCTTCCTCCCACGTTTCCCTTCATCCTCTTCCTCGGTATCCTCTTTTTCTTTCTCGTCTTCATCTAAATCGTAATACGATTCTAACCCTTCCCTCGTAATCTCTTTCCTCGATTTCCCGCTCCCGTTCGTTTTCCTCCCGAATTTGTCCACTTTTCTCCCTTGGGATTCGAATCCGCCGCCACGTTGGTTGCCGACGCGAAAATTTTCATCCTCGAACATCTTCTTAAACCTGGAATCGATTTTCACTTTTCTCGACTGGTTACGCATGGTCATAAATCGAGGGTCGCTTTGCATCCGTTGGAATCGAGGGTCGGATATCACATCCGCGCGGTTTATCGCTTTCGAAGGGTCGAAAGAAGAGGATGGATTTTTTCTCATCTTGCCGCTCTTTTCGTTCGTGTTTTTCCCGGACGTGATGTTTCACTCTCCTCGCAGGAAGAAGAACAACAACAACAACGCGATGAGTGTGAAAACGAAGAAGGATTCAAACGACTGCTGAGTATTGGTTTTCGGATTGTTCGGTAGTAAATGGTGTTCGAATGTCTTTTTACCGGAGTGTTATGTGTGTAAATATAATGCAGACTTTTTGTGCGAATGTGACTTTTGACGTATTATGAGGCAAATTTGAAGAGTTCCTTAAAGCGTCTAAAGTCGTCGCTTTTCGCAGAGAAGTTGGGACTTGCGATGTCAGGACGACTGTAATAATACTCTCTCGCCAATTTCTGCTTTAACTGCTCGCAGTGTTCTTTACTTTTTTTCGCTCGAAGTCGTCGCGCGTCTCGCGCCTGTCGCAACGCGGCTCTCGTTTGCGTTTCGATTTTACGGGCGTCTTCGGAGTGCTCCTGTTCGAGCGAGGCGGTTTTTCGTTGCCACTTTTCACGCTCGCGAGTGAGTTTGGAGAGGGTTACTTCCATGCGCTGGAGTTTGGCGTCTTTCAGACGGTTTATGCGGCGGAAGCGGTGGTGGAGGAGTTTCGGGTGATACGCGTCGTAGGCGGAGTTGGTCGCGGTGGTATTCAAGAGCGTCATCAATTCGTCTCCTTCGTTTTCGTCGAGATCGGTATTACTGTCGTCGTCGTTATCATCCTTCCTTTCTTCGTCGTCGTTTTTAGTAACACGCATGCCTCCGTCGTCGCGTGGTGCCGCTCTCTCCCTTTCACATCCACTCGCTCGATACACGTCTCTCCTCGCCCTTTCCAATCTGGCGCCGAGCGTAGACCGTAAATTCGCTCGCTCTTCCTCCGCTTGGTTTTTAATCTCCGCCATCGTACTCGCGTGTCTCGGAAAGTTCGAGTTCAACTCCTGGTTTTCAAATCGCGTGGTCATTTCCTTCATCGCCCGCTCGGCTACAGCCACGCGCTCTTCGTGCGTCTTTCTGACCTCCTCCGCTTCTTTCGCAAACGCCGCGAACGCCTTGCGCATGCTCTCCTCCAAATCCATCCGCATTTGTTTCTTACACTTCAACGCGGCGTCGTAAATCCTCTCCGCCGTTTCTAAGTGTGCTTTTGCCATCGCCCGCGTCTGTTTCTCTGCCACATCCAACTCTCGATCCAACTTCTCCATCTTCTCGTCCAACCGGTCAACGAGTCTCTCCTTGGCAATTTCCCTTCTGTCTTTCCTTTCCTCTCTCGTTTTGCGTCGCTCGCAGCGCTGTATCGACCGCCATTGCTCGTGTAAGCCGAGCTCGTTCGTTCGAGACTGTTTTTGTTCTTTCGTCGTCGGCGGTAAAGGTGGTGATGGTAATGGTGGCGTCTGGATCTCTCGCTCTTCTTCTTCTTCTTCTTCTTCTTCTTCTTCCTCTTTAGGGGTGCTCGTTTCGCTAAACTCTTCCCGTGGTGATGGTTTTCCTTCGATTTCAGTTTCCTCCGTCTTTTCCTCCGTCGTCTCCTCCTCGTTCGATCCTTCCTCTCTCTCGCTCATTCTCTCTCTATATGTCTAACTTTCGCTCGCTCTTCGTGTTCTTCTTCTTGTCTTTGTCGTCGTCGTGGGCAAGCGTATATTTTTTTTTAACGTGTGATCTCTACGTGCGAAGACATTTCACATGCGTTGACCGACGAAAAAAGAAAGAGACATCATAAAAACTTCCGCGCGAAACGCGCGGACGGAAGGAAAAGAGAAGAAAACGTCGAACGCGACGATGGATCGCGACGACGACGCAAACGACGACGAGCCGCAAACGCCGTCCTCCGCGCTGTTCAACTTCAAAAAATCCGCCGCACGAAGAGGCAGAACACCTACCCCGTTGGCACCTCCTCCAACGCTTTCCCCGATGTTCAAAGAGGAGAAACGACGCGTATTTTTTGCACCGTCGTCGTCGGATGAAGAAGAAGAAGAAGAAGCTGACGATGTCGACGACTTTTCGTCCGAATCGTCGTCCTTAATACTCTCTTCCGCGCAAAAAACAATCGAACAACAACAGCGCGATCGCTTAAACCTGTTGAGAGCGAGATTGCAAAACGCGCAAAGTAAAGCGGAGAAGCAACGAAAAGCGAGAGAACAAGTCGCGGTGATTTTACACGAAGACCAAAAAAAAATCAAACGCGCGAACGAACGCGCAGTGGCAATGGAACGCGACGTGACTTTACTCAGCGAGAAAAGAGAGAAGGAAGAAGAGACGATGGAGAAGGAAACCGAGCGGTTGGAAAAAGTACGCGCGATGGAACGAGAGGAGATGGGGAAGAGCGAGAGATTACAGCGGGAGTTGGACGAGACGGCGAGGGCGAGACGCGAACGAGAAGCGGAGGTTGTGAAAGAGGAGGCGAGGTACGAACGGACGATGAGAGAGACCGCGCAAGGCGAAAGAGTGGTGTCGATGAATGAAAGAGTCATTTTTGAGAGAGAAGAGCGGGTCGAGAACATGATGGAGACGGAAAGAAAGTTGAGAGAGAAGACGGAGACGCTGGAGAAGAGGACGGCGCAGGCGAGAAAAGACACGGAGGAGATGAAAGAGGAGAACGAAGTGCGAGCGATGGAGATTGAAAAGCAAAGGAAAGAAAATGCAAAGTTACGGGAAAGGTGGGCGCTAACGGTGAAGACGTGCGAGAAAACGGACGAAGAGGCGAGACGGTTGTTCGAGGAAACGTCGGCGGTTAAACGCGAAGAAGCGAAGGTGAGATTGGAGATTGGCGCAGAATTTAAGGAAATCGCGTTGGCGAAGAAGGACATCAAGGCATTCGACAGTGAGAAAGAGAAGCTCTTACTCGATATTAAGAAAAACGAAGACTTGATTTCGGCGTGTAGCATAACCTCGGAGCAACACGCGAAAGATACCGACGAGGATAGAAAAGAGACGGACGGATTAGTCGCGACGGCGGCGACGCTTCGTTTGCGCGCACCGGAGGTATCGCGTGAAATTGATCGAGTCAACGAAGAACGAGAAAAGCTTCGAGAAAAACAACACGCTTTGGAAGATGAAATAGTGTCCAAACTCTCCAACGAGATCGCGGCGAAAACCGAGCGCGCAAAATTTGACTCAAAAAGTATCGAGCGTTTAAAGAAGCAAACGAGAGACATCGAATCCGCGACTGTTCGTTACGAAAACTTGAAGGCGATGGCAGACGTGGATAAGCTCGACTTCGAATCAGAAATGTTGGACACGGATCGCGAAATTGAGGAAATTGAGATTGAGATTCAAAATATGGCTTTGGAGACGGAAGCGAAAGAGGCTAAAATAAAGAACGGACGAAGAGAGTTGGAAAAGTTAGCGATGGAAAGGGACGCTTTGGACAAACGCGCGGAACGCATTAACGATCGCATATTAGCCGCAGAACGTGTGAAGGCATCGTCTAATAACAGCACGAATGAATCGACTGGAGGACCATTGAACGCCACGCTGGCGAGCTTGAAGAAGGAGCTCGTCGCGACGCGGAATAAAAGCAACCAGTCGCGTCAAAACTGGTTAAACGCGCAAAACGAACTCTTGACGCTCGCGGAAGGCCAAAAAAAATCCGCGTCGTTGTTACAAGAGTTGCTCTCCGACGAACGTCTCTACGAGGGTAAAAAGAACAGACACGAGCGAGATGCGAAAGTATACGAGCGAGACGCGCTAGCTATAAATAGAGAAATCGATCGATTACGGAGGCAGCTTTCGATGTTGAACGAAGAAGTTTCACTTTCGGAACAAATATTGGCGTCTGCACCGGAAGAGTTCAAAGTCCTGAAACAAACGCTTCAAACGACGCTCGATGATGCCAAAAGAGAACTGAAATCGGCGGAGAACAACTTAGCGTGCGAAGAGCGCGACGTAGAGAAAGAAAAAGCGAGAATCGATGCGCTTCGCGAGGAAGTATCGAAATGGAACCGCGAGCGCAAGATGGAGATTGAAACGCAAAACAAACTCGACCCGAACGTCGGTAACGTCGAGTTACTACGAGCGCAAGAGGAAGTGCACGCCTTAGAAAAGCAGTTGGATAAAGCAAAGCGATCGAAAGAGACGATGACAGCAAATCTGGAGACGAGGCTTAAGAAACGTGAGATTTTAGCGAGTTCGGCGAACGACCTCGTGTTTGTGGTTGATAACGCGGCGCGCGATACACTTCAAAGCAACGATGACGGAGAGACGGACAACGACATCAAGGCTGCAAGAAAGAACAAGTCAAATCGAAGATACGCGGACGAGTCATACGCCATTATCAACAGCGTAGATTTTGAGGACAAAGTTCTCTACGAAGATCCGAACGACGACGACGTCGCCTACGAAATTAAGCGCAAGCGTAACGAAGACATACATGCGAACAGGCGGCGAAAGCAAGAGAAAATCGCGCAACGAGAAATCCGAGAGGCTTTAAAAACAGCCGCCGTTTCGAACGAAAACGCCGAGTTGCTCGAGCGCAAAGCGAAAGAGTTGAAAGCATCGTGCGACGCGGCGAGAGCCAGTGCGAAGATGGCGATGCACGAAACGCAAAGATTGAAGATTGAAACTGGTGCTGCGCAGAGAAGAGCGGAAGCGCACGTGATTGATACGGCGAGAAGTCAACGCGCGAGAAAAATGTTGGAGGCAGCGGCGGATAAAATTCGCTACGAGGTAGTGGAAGACAACGATGAGGATGAAAGCGAGAAGTATTTAGAGAATAATCGTTATCGCATATCGGAATACGATAACCAGTCGTTAACAAACGAGCAGTCTGCTTCGGATAAGTTGCGAGAAGTCGAAAGCGAAAGAGAGCGACTGTCTCGTTTACTTCGACACGCATGGGAGCAAGAGGAGGAAGAAGGAGATGATGATGAAGACGATGAAACACGAAGCGACGACGATGAAGATGAAAAGTTGCGCCGCGCTATCAATCGCGCGCAGCATCTGTTAGAATCTCGACACCAAATATCGTTTGCCGCCTCCTACGTCCACGATGCCATTGACAAGCAGAAAGCAAAGTTTAAGGCGTAAAAAAAAGGAGAAAATGTCATGCGTTTTCGCGCCGCGTTAATCTGCTTATTATTCTCAATGATACATTACCGCCTTTGTCTCTCTCTGGTACCTACTACTGCTACTGCTATACCCACGCTTGCCTAAAATTCGTTAATTTGTTTGACGCCTGAATTGTGCCCTCTCAATATCTCCTTGTGTAAACTCTCCTCGTTCGCGACGACGACGGCTTTTCCTTGGGGCGAAAACACGCGCCTTGGATCAACGTCATCTCTCTCTTCGAAATCCCCTTCTGCCTTTCTTGGTTTCCTTTTCAACGAGAGTCTATTACCAAACCCATCTGAAACAATCGCCCCAGCCTCTTCGCAGCACAAAACACCAGCCGCGTGGTCCCAAACGTTCATCGAAAAAGTCCACGGTTTGTAGTGCACGAATGCATCGCACGCGTTTACTGCTATCGCGACGTATTTAATCAACGAACCGCTCCCATACGGAATTTCATCTAAATTCGACTTCGGTACTTTCCAACCGGAGTTCAGTGTCGTCGCTTTTCCGACGTCCGATTCCGACACCGCGACACGAATCGTACACAAATGGGACATCAAACAACATCGCTTCCATCTCGACGCCGGGGTGAACAGCTCCTTCGAGAAGCACCCTTTCCCCTTCACGGCACAAAGCAGCACACCACTACCTCTTTCCCATCTCGGCGCCGCCACGCACGCAGCCAAAACCTCTCCACTTTCCCCATCGTGGTAAGACAAACCAATGCAATACTGCTCCGTAAACGCGTACGCTCTCGATCGTATCGTCGGTTTCGCCGCAAACGCCTTCGTCCCGTCGATTGGATCTAACACGAAGTAGTTCCTGCCAGGACCACACCTCTTCTTTTCGAGCGATACCGTATTCCCGCGCGGAGTAAATTTCTCGACTAACTCCTTCACTCGATCAAACGACGCATCGCCTTCGACCGGGCGCCGCTCCTCGCCAACAACCTCTTCACCATCACCCCCTAACACGTTTTCCATCAACGTTTGAATCGCAAAATCCGCCGCGGTTACCGGCGTTCCGTCTTCTTTTTTCTCCACCATTCCTCGTAAACGTTCTTTGTCTTCTTCTTTGTCCACTTCGTCGGCTAAATATGCGCTCGAAATCGTCGCTTCGAGCATGCGTGCAACGCGTTCTTTCGTATCTAAAGCAACACCTACGAATGGTGGGAAATCGAAATCAACAACGAAAGACGACGACGTTTGGAACGTATTTTCGCAGGCCCGCGCGGGATTCAAAGCGCATCTTCGTCGTCTGTGCCTCCTCTTCCGTCGTGCGCTTTCTTTTTGCGGGAGTGGTGTCGTCCTCGCCGTCGTCGTCCGCATCTTTCTCTCTCTCCTTCTCTAACGGTCTCTCTCTTGGGAAAAAAGTGAAGACAAATCGCCACTTCAAAACCACGCGATAAACATGCCATGACGACGAACGCGAAGAAGTCGAGACGTGCAAACGACGACGACCGCGACTCTTATTCCATATCCAACGCGATTTTGGAGGAATCCATGAAGCTGTGCTCGGAATTGCGCTCGTACGTTTACTTCGCATTCTCGCTCAAATCAATCCGCCTCGTCGTGTTCGACACGTTCCCTCGAGCGATGCATTCCATCTGGTCGAGTTTCCACGTCATCGTCGGCGCGTTGATCTGCACATCCGCGGCGATTTCCCTGGCGTTCGCGTTTGACGTGAGCGCGATGTTTTTTACCATGCCGCTGTGCTTTCTCGCCGTCGGGGGAAGGTTGATGACGCCGACGGAAATCGACGACGAACGGTTACGGAGGAAAGCGGCTGAAGCGTATTATAAGGCGAAGGCGACGTTCGAGCGAGGACGACGACGACGGAATAAAATGATGAAGAAGAAGAGACGAATAGTAAACGCGAACAACAATAAGGAGGATGAAACGGAATCTTCGAGCGATGACGAACACGTGCTCGGTAAGGAAGAGTACGAGACGAGAGAGAGAGCGCGCTTGGAACGCGAAGCGAGAGCGGCGTGGCGAGAGATGCGCGAGAAGCAAAAGGAGAAGAACGACCCGCAGTTTCGACCTCTGCCGGAATGTGGATTGTGGCCGCACGGGCCGGTGTTTATTCGGTCCAGCGCGAGAGAACCGAGTCAGAGGTGCGTAAACAACTCGTGGAGTAGATTGAAGAAGAAGAAGGATACGAAGGAGGAGGACGAGAAAGAAGAGAACGAGGAGGAGGGAGAAGAAGCGTACGCCGAATGGAACGAGTTAACGGACACGTGTCCTGTCAACACGGAAACGGCGTTAGAATTCGAAACGGATATTTTCAAAGGTAAAGTCGTGTGCAGATTTCTCGGCATGGAAGGGGAGACGCCAGAGCAGTTTTACATCGAGCGCGGTCAAATATGCAACAACATCGCGTTTCAGGTTGTCGTGCAAGGCGAATTTAAAGAGCGGATACGGATGGACCAAGTCGTTACGGGTGGTGAGTTTAAGCGTCCTTTTGAAAATATTCCTCCGAGAACGATCGTGTACACCGGTCAAGAGTTGTTCAAGGTGATCACTCCAGGATTAGCCTGCGACGTGACTGCGAACGAGCCATATTACTTAGCCTTGCTCGGCGGATTAGTTTCGCAAATGAGCGTAGATACGAAAGAAACGGTGCCGAACATTTTAGATTTTATGATTCCCGAACATTGCGACATAGTCGAAGGGAACGATGGATTTTTCCAAGGCGTGAAACACTTGAATATGCAAGCGAGAGGGTCGAGGCGCGTAAAAGAACTCGCCAATCCGGCGACGGCCAAAAAATATTACTACGAACCCGGGTTAATATACACCTTCGATAACATGCAAAGTTATTTACATTTAGATACGTATAGCTTTGACGTCGGAAAAGTGCTGACGCTCAAACTCGAGCGACATTTGAACGGTCAACCGATTCAATTCTTCGCGAAAACGGGCGACGGGCGCTACGCGTTTTGTTTCGAAATGTGGCACGAAAAGTTGTTGCCACACGCGCCGGAATGCAGCGAGGAAGATTACGTCAGGTTTGCGTTAGAGGGTAAGATAAGACCAGTGTAAAACAGATGCACATATATTTATTGGATGATAATTATTTCTACTTAAAACTACGACCTACTGTACAAATTGTTAATATCTCGGCACCGACTTATCAATCGAACTGTACGCGTCGATCCCACCGACGACGTTATGAACGTCCTCAAAGCCAAGCGAAAGCAACATTTGACACACTTTCGCCGAACGAATCCCCCCGTGACACATAACAATCGTCTTCTTTTCCGGATCGACGTCCATTTCAATCGTCATCTGCCACTTCTCCGCTCGCGATAGCGGATACAGTTTGAACCCGTCCACTTTGGCAATTGCAAACTCGTGCTCCTCTCTGCAATCGATGAGATTAACCTCCGAGAAACTCTCACTGTCGACGTACTGCTTCACCTCGTCCACTCGAATCGATTGCATTTGCGGCACCGCCTGGCCGGATTCTTTCGCGTCCAGTACCTTAATCAAGTGATGCCCAAACGGAGTGGTGGCAAACGCCACCTCGTTTATCGGCGTCGAAAACGCCACGCGTTCGAATTCCGCAACCGTTTGTCCTCTCGTGATGTACCCCAAATTCCCACCTCTCGAAGAGGACGGGCATTTCGAGTGCATCGTCGCTAAACCTTCGAACGTCTCCGCTTCTCCGTCGAGTAAAGTTTGGAATTCCGAAAGCAACGCTTTCCCGGGTTCGGTGGCGTCGACGAGGATGTGCGAGACTTTCACCGCACCTTCGTGGTTGACTTTTGATGATTCAGACGACGAGGATACAGAAAAAGTTCGCCGCCGAATGCGAGAGGATGTGGACGGTCTCGCGGACGCCGAAAGGAGTCTTCTAAAAGCGGAGGAGTATGCGCACGCTAAACTCATTTGTTGTTGTTTCAGAAGGGGAAAAAAGTGAAGAAGTAAGAGGAAAAGCGTAAATATAGTATTATATATTTCAAACTTCGTTGATTAACTTCACCCAATTCTTAATGATGAGCAACCCGTTGTCGGTGATGATGCTCTCCGGGTGAAACTGGACGCCTTGAATCTTCGGGTACTTTTTGTGTTTCACCGCCATGCACACCTCGTCTTCGGTCCAAGCGACGGATTCGAGCGCGTCGTGAGGGAAGTCGTCGTTGCTGATGACCAACGAGTGGTACCGCGCGGCTTCGAACGGGGAACTCAAACCGGATAGAACGGTGTCCACGTCGGTTTTATGAAACACCGGGGAACTTTTCCCGTGCATCAACCCTAACGGCGCTCTCGTGATGGTGCCTCCGAACACTTGACCGATGCACTGGTGGCCCATGCAGACGCCAAAGACGCCAAACTCGGGGCCTAACTTTTCGCACACTTCCAAAGAAATTCCCGAATCTTCCGGTCTCCCAGGGCCAGGGGAGACTAATATCCCTCTCGGGTTCATCGCGCGAATCTCCTCTACGGTTTTCTCGTCGTTTTTAAACACCAGCGGGTTTTTTATCCCGCAATCGCCTAAATATTGCACCAGGTTGTACGTGAACGAATCGTAGTTATCGATGACGACGATTGGTCTCGACGAGGACACGTTCGAGGACGCGTTTTCGTTATTATTATTATTCGCCTCTGACGCTACTCTGACCACAAAATTCTCCTCCCTTCTTCTATTATTATTCTCGTTAAAGCTACTCCTACTACACCGCTTCTTCTTCATCACACTCATCATCGAAAACGATGATTGCGAAGTCGATGCCTCCATTCTTCCCGCAGAACAACAACAACAACAACGAGAAGAAGAAGAAGAAAAAGAAAAAGAAGAAGAACCACCCGCACCACCATAACCACCACCACCACCACCGGCGGTCGTCAAAAACCCTCTCGTCATCGAAAGAGTCGTCATATAAAACAAAGTATATAACGTGTCGTCCCTGAAACCCCTCTGCGCTCTTTTATCCAATGGAGAAAATAATGAAACAAAAGAAAAGAGAAGACTAATGGTTTAGGGTTTAAATAAGACCCTAAATACCACGCTTTGAGAGAAATTTTGAAAATTTCGAAGGACAGCTCTTTCTTCACTTTTCGTCGACGATTTGACGCAAACGCGCAAAAGCACTTATTCTTATTCTTATTCTTTCTTGAGATGGAGTCGAAGGCTTTCAACGCTTCTTCTCGCGAGAACAACTTTAACAATACGAAGGATGAAGACGAGGTATTTGAGGAGGATGCGCTGACCTCGGACGACGATTATTCCGGAGACGACGACCAAGAGGAAGACCAAGAGGAAGACCAAGAGAGATTTCGAAGCATTTTGAAAAACGAAGGCAACCGACAACAACAACGAGTGAGAAGAGACGTGCGGAAATGGCAAAAGATGAACGCGATGCGAGGGAGAGGCGATTTAGGGAAAGCGACGAGAAAGAACAACACCATCATCGCGTGTCCTCCAGTTTTACCACCGCACGTAGACGCCACGCAACAAGTGCGAGGGGTGAACTGTGGAAACATCGGCCCGGAGTTGGAGAAATTGCGATTTGAACAAGGCGAAAATCGAGAGTATTACACGAAAGAACACTTCGACCGTTTATACGGCAGAGCGCGCGCGTGGAATCGCGACCAACGAGCGAACAAAGTGTGGTGTAAAGACATTCACCCGGCTGGAGTGACGTGCAACGAGTGCACTTCGTGCCATTTTTGTCGACAGAAATCGAGCGACGCGAAGACGACGTGTCAGTGCGCGACGTGGGCGAAAGCGCCGGAAGGCGGGAGAGGAAGAGGGTCGTGGTGTGGATGGTGTTTGGAAATGCGCATGGGTGAGAACATCGAAGAAGCGATCGCGGACGACGAGTGGAGATGTCCAGTGTGCAGAGATATTTGTAACTGTTCCGGGGCGAATTGTTTGAGACATAAGCGGCATTTGTTTCCGACGCAACAGTTGACGAGAGAGGCGGAGCAATACGGATGGCAATCAGTGGCGCATTATTTGATCACCACGGCGTTGGTAACTGGAAAAGATGCACCACCGATGTTAGATTTGCCGGCGGCGTATGTGAAAAGAAGACAACCGAAAGGGACGATGAATTGTGGTAACGCAAAGTTTACGACGACTGGGAAGAATTCGACGCGCGGCGGCGAACGAGCGAGCGGTAAAAACAAGGAAGAGATGGAACGCGAACGCGAAGCGGCAACGCTTCGACGAGAGATTGAGATGAAAGTCCGAATGGCGTTTGGTGCCGTGAATGAGGAAGAGGATGACGATGAAGATGGAGGTATGTTGAATGGTGGTGACGATGAGGAGGCTGGCGACGGACAAAGGAAAGCGTCGCGTAAGCGCGCGAGCACCAAGAGGACTTCGAATACTGCCAATGCGCCTGTAATACGAGAGGAAGAAGGTGGGGAACGTGATGTCGATATGGACGAAGAGGACGCGATACGTGTCGGAGATGGTGCAACTTTTGGCGAACAGCAGCAGCATCAAGAAGAACAAAACGCCAAACCGAAAAAGTTGGCAACCATTACCACCATGTTCAAACGGTTCGCCGACAGGAACAGCGGCGCGTTCTTATTCGCCGCGTCCTCGGACGACGAATCCGAGCTCGATTCCTCCGACGGTGAATTTGACGACGAAATGTTAGCGCAGCAACAAAGAGAACGACGAGAAAAGCACGAGCTGGATTTGAAAAACAGAGTGGGAAGAGAAGGAGAGGGAAGAGGAGGAGCAAGAGAGGGTGCCCACATTCGTGGAACAGACGAGGACGACGACGATGTTATTATTATGAACGACGGTGAAGCCGGAGAACGCGTGAAAAAAACCGTCACGAGTACCTCGGTTCCGAATCACGTAGATACCAACAGTATTGGCGGAGAACTCAGGCCACCGCGTCAGACGCAAGACGTACACTTGAACGACGAGACGAGCGAAGAGATGGAGTTCTTTCGCCGAAGGCGCGAGCGAAGAAAACGTCGTCGAGCGATTCAATCGGTCGCTCGCGCGAGGCACATCAATGGTGCTACCGGTGGTGGTGCGTTGTTGAGAAGTGTAGGTCCGGGTGGAGTCAATATAAATCGACCTGGGCAAACACACCCGGCATCTGTGGATGAATCTGCCGCGACTGTTTTGCAGCCTCCCGCGATGCCGCAACAACCTCCGGCGAGCACGACGACAACGACCACTACAACTATTTTCCCAAGCAGCACAGAAGATATTCCGACTGAAGAAGTGTTGTCAGCCGAAGCTGCGGCATCTGAAATGCACCGCCAAGACGAAACACAGGCCGAGAGAGCGGACGCGCAAGAAATGGAAGAGGAACGGCGCGTTTTGACCGCCGCCGCCGCCTCAACTTCCGGCGAAGTCGTACAGATTTTACGCGAGTTTATCGAGTTAACCTCGCCTTCAAACGAAAAGTTTCAAAAACGGAACATCGAAGACGCGTCGTTTGAGTTGTTCAACGAGAAGATTTTCGATTCCTTAGAGCGCGCGGAAGCTTTATTATTCGCGAGCGAGGAGTCCGAATTGCGCGCGTTTTACGCCTTGTGTCTTCGCGCGAATAAATACGCGCCGTATTTAAAGCACAAGAAACTGTCCTCGTTACGCGTTCGTAAGAAAATTACCGATTTGATCAACGATGATGTGAAATTTCGAGTGTTTGACGTGTCACAACGCGCGACGTGCTTACGCGCGTCTTTGAGATTGATCGAGCGTTACTGGTCGGGCAAAGATTTAGACGTTTTCAAAGTGAACGAGGAGGAGGAAAACGGTGGTACATTCGACGACGGGGAAGTTATCACCGACGGCGATGGGAATGCCGTCCGATGCGAAAAGACAACGAGAGAATTCATGAGAG